>Ga0307515_10013725_pt1 | contig 15097 bp, 8 predicted proteins | sample 17_EM_MG_FD_194513 | JGI IMG/M metagenome (GOLD analysis project Ga0307515, IMG submission 194513) | Populus trichocarpa ectomycorrhiza microbial communities from riparian zone in the Pacific Northwest, United States - 17_EM | ecosystem: Host-associated > Plants > Roots > Unclassified | place... | reverse complement strand
AATTGGCAAAATGGACCAAGGAAAAAACTACGAGGGGAAAGTCTTCTCATTCAAAAAAGTGGAGTGGACAATGGGTAATAGTGAGGTATATTGGCTTAGCCATACCTCAAGATGGATATAGCCCAATTTGGGGTTGTAAGCCTGTACCTATTATTGGAGAACACTCCTAGTGGGTGTGAATGAAAAACCATTCATTAGCCCAGAAAAGGAGAGAGTTTGCACCAGATTGGATAATCTCCATACTTAATGTGACATCAATTATATGGCCAAAGGGTTATAAAGCGTTTCAGGTAATTTTGCTTTAATATTTTTTTTTTTTCAATACCTTGCATTCCTGAATGTTTCTTTATACAGTGTTTTTAATGGGACAACTAGATTTGAATTCAGTAGGTCCACCTCATCTATGCCTAGTCACGTGTCTACAACCTCTCCTAGTGGCAACTCCTCTTCTAAAGAAAATTAACCATTGGAGCGAAGACAAAGGGTTAGGTTTTCTATTCAAATGAACATTGAGGAGATTCCTGCAGTCCAAGTCCAAGCAGAGAATGTTTCTAAAAACATTCTTGTAACTGATCTTCCTGCTGATAAGGTATAGTCAAAATTTGACCACCTGAGAGCTTTTTTTCTTTTAAAATCTTTTAGCACTCTTCTTTTTCAAGATCTAGGGATTGAGATGTAAGAAAATAAAGTTTGGTATCGAAATGAAAAATCCAAAAACAGAAAGGGACCAAACATCAAAAAAAAAATTTAAGGTCTGAAATGTAGATTTATAATTGAACAGTAGACATGGGGAAAAGGCTTGTAATTTATTTCTACCTGTCAATTAACCCTAGAACAAATGTGATAACATGCAATTTGAAAAGAATAGAAAACTCTACGAAAACAAAACTTTTAAGGACCAAGTTGAATGAAAATAAAAGTTTGATTACCAAACTGGAACTAATCTAAAAATTAAGGGATCTGAAAGGAAAATTGCCTGGTGAAACAGTGTAGTGAATTGTGAAATACAACTAGTCTCTTCTAATAATAATAAAATATGATTTGAAATATTATCAATATTTGATTTGTTGTGCAAATCAGCATAAAATAAATGCAAGTCCACCAACACGGTTCAACAAATTAGCTAATCCATAATGTACTTTTGTCAAACAAAGGTTACAATTTACCGCTAATATAGAAAACACACTCATTAATGTAGCAAGCATATCCTCGAGGCAAATGTGAAATCTTGTGTCGTCTCCAACGAAAGGGAGAACAGATCCTTAGGCAGGGGACGGGTATTATCACCGAGCTACATTTCTTGTGATAAGCACTCCCCCAACACCAGCATCTCCTTCAAGATTACCAGGAGCTAAGAACAGCCAGCAAGCATTTCAATCTTCGAAAGAATTGTTAAGTTCTTCAACATATTTCCAATTTCAGAAGGTGGCCAAAAGAACTCGACCAGAGACTACAAGCAATCATTAATCACTCAAAACAATATCCTAATTCAACAAGTTGTAAAATGAATATTGAAAGCTGTCCCTATGGTTATGGATCTATGAACAAGACTTCGAAATCAACTGTAGCCAGGTACCTAGCATTTCAACCTGACTGCAGATTGCCAACACCATCTCTACAATGTAACTGAATAATTAGATAAAACTTTATGAACTTGTCCTTGTCTAGATCCATGTACAATTCGGAAAAATAAAAATAAGCATCCTATAGGAATAGCCATCTAACTTCTTGATATGAATCAGAAAACCTATATTGCATGTCAGGTATGTAAAGACACTTCCCGTCGAGTTTCAAAATTGATTTCTCATCGATAACTCATTTATATTGCAGTCATGGGCCTATTAATCGATCAGTATCCCACCGTTTTCTGATGTTTGGAAATTTTCAGTGTCCTGAACTCCGATTTGTGAGAACTGCTTCACCAGCATATCGACATAGGCAGGCAAGGAGTCCTTAAAACTCTTTGAGCAGCTCTTATCCCCCTCGTCAACATCCTGAACCCCACCTTTGACTAGACACCCTACCTGAGCACCATCCATATACGCCTTACATGCCACGAGAATATCATTAGCATGCTTGTTGAAATGGCCCAGCACAAAGTCCTCAAAATGCTGCAACCAACGATGATTTGAATCGATTAGTTTTTAAATCTAAAGGAATGCAAATGTTTCACCAGCTGAGAATTCATATGCACAGTTTGATGAAATAAATGACAGGCCTAATCTGGATGAGAATCACAGAAGTTGCAGTAAGATAATCACAAAAGCATCATCACAAAATCACAACAGTATGTTTCTTGATGTAAGGTCATCCATTGATAGTGTTTTTTTTTATACTTTCAAACAAAGCACACTGGGTCCAGGCACAAGAAACAATTAGCATTCAGACTCTTCTAGTTATTCATGGTTCGTACCCATTCCTAAACTTCCAATGTTTCTCATTTTTAACATATTTTAAACGTACTAAAAACTACTCCAATTAACAGTTTAGTGGTGGATCTATGGTGAAAATTACCCATACTTTCAATCATTTATGCTTCTCCTGAGATTATTATCCAAATAACTCAGGAGACAATTTAAACCAGCAAGAATCCCTGATGAAAATAAGCAGTTACAAGAAATTCACCTTAGGCGGCCTCCTCATTGTGTAAACCATTGTTTTGAGTGATAAGAAAAAAGTACTCTCACTGTACTCCTGAGATCGTTTTTCACCGTTAGCTGAACCACTCAGCAGTTCATATCCAGGCTCATTAAAAAAGGGCTTCTGGTTCAATATCAATGCTTGTATAGATACTAGAACTTGTAGCACAGTAGAGACTCCAGGCTGCCACTTCTCATTCTTGTTACCCTGCCAGGTTCCAAGAAGACTGAGGCATACCTTCCCACAATTGTACAAGTTTGGGTTGAGTCGAAGACCACCAGAATGGTAGTAGACAAGCTAGCACAGACAAATTGAAAATTATGAGATGGTTGAACAACAGAAGATGCAAAAGTAATCCACACAAAACCTTGATCAGTACCGGTGGTACTTTGGGGTAGCCAGCGGGGAAAAAAACATCAAAGAAAAAGAGACCATCATGGTAGGGAGTACCCTCTGCTCCAATAATTACAGCCCTCAATAGGTCCATCCTTGTTTCATAAACCCTAACAAATATAGAATCTGTTGACATAATAGAAGTAGGACAAACACAATGTGAGAAATGAATTATCCAGACCTTGGGAGAGAGAAGCAATTCAGAAAGGATTAAATGGACCTTTTTTCCTTTTCACAAGAAATATGTTTTACTGAATAAGGTGGAGTGTTTTAACTGGACAAGAAAATCTCAACAAAGTCAAACTAATTGCATTTTTTCCATCATTGGTTACATGTTGAAGATCACAATCACATTGGAAGAAAAAGCATACGCAAAGAGGGAGGGAGTATTTATTGAAGTTCTCAAAAAAAGAAAGAAAGAAAGATAAAGTCATTTATGCAATAATTAAAGTTTTCTCAATAAAAAAAAATCATTAATCACTAATAATAACAAAATCTTATCAATGCTAAATATCCATGGAAATTATTATGAGAGGTATTAAAACATGAAAACATCCTTACTAAATTCTCTTTTTATATAACTCTTATGTATCTTGAATTGCACTCAATATTCTTCATCATACAAAACTCATCAATTTTTTTATCAATATCAAAATTTTCAACAATCTCTTTTTCAAAAAGAGTATAACTAATTGACTTAATTTCTTGATTATACCAATCATTGGCATTTTCAACAATCTCTTTTTCAAAAAGAGTATAACTAATTGACTTAATTTCTTGATTATACCAATCATTGGCATAATTTTGAAATAGTGACACTTTTACAATTTAGGGTGATATCAAGTTCAAAATACTCCAATTGTTATCTCAAGTACAACTTTTCTTGCTCTGTAAAATCCATAGATAAATTTTATATGCAAGCTCACAATATAATCGATATTCTTTTTGACACTCGCAAACAAAGATTACTACATGATATATATAGGATGATATATATAGGATCAGTGTTGTCAAGAGGCGCTCACCTAGGCACTCTAGGCAAGGTAAGGTGAGACCTAGGACTTTTTATTTTTCCAGGCGGGACGATTTAACTAGGCGCTCGCTTGGAGTGCAAGCACCAAGCACTGAAGGGAGCCCCAAAATATGTATTGTTTTTCCCCTTTCTTTAATTGAGATGTGTCTTGACCTATTTGTCCATGTTCTTTCTATTCGCCACAAAAATAATTTAAGGATATAGTTATAAAAATAAAGATTAGAGTTTAAAAAGAAAAAAGGATCATCAAAATAGAGCTGGAGGCACATTTGGCAGCCACGCTTTTCCAAAAAATCAGGTGCATCTTTTTGTTTGTTTATTCTTCATTTATTTTCTTTCTTCTTCACTTATACAGTCTCTCTCCGTCTTATTTCTTCTTCACATGTCTTCTGCCGAAATGTTTACTTCATTTTTTTAATAAAAAAGATTTTCTCAAATCTCAAGTTTATCACTCATCAAACTTCACAATTGATTTATTTTTTCTTGTGGTTTTATTGTTTCTAAAACTTCAGTTTCAAACTTCACAATTTTTTTTTTCTTGTTGTGTTTACTGTTTCTAAAACCTAAGTTTTGTTTTTTTTAATCAACTTAGTTTATTCCAAACTCTAACATTTTAAATTTAACTATGTTAATCTACTTGCTCTTTTAAATTATCTTATTTTGTTTTCAAAGGTGAATAGTATAACTTTTATGAATATGTTATGGCCTGTTAAAATTATAAAGTTTCTCACAATAGCAAAGGGGGGGAACAGCTAGATGCTGAAAAGCATTAGTGAAATTTAGGATGAGATAAAAAAAACTGTTTGTGTGACATTTAATGGTAGTATACACAGAAATATTGGTAGTCTTTCAACTCAATTGTTTTGTCATTGTATACTTTATCGGTACTTCATACTCTTCAGTTGCCCCCTAGTGAATCTGAACAGGTAATAATATGAACACCACAAAGGGAGCGCAGTGGGGAGAAGGAGGTTCACTAGAAGAAGAGGAGGAGGAGAGTACCCATGTCAAGCTTCTGGTAGTGATTAGAGATCAGAATCAGAAAGTATAAAGCTTACCTGGCAAATCATTCTCCAGGATTCTCCACTCTTCCTGAATTCTCTTTGCCCATGTCTTTGGTGGCTGCCAGAAGGAGGATGCTAGCATTATGCAAACAAATCATTAACAGAGAATAATAAAAAGAAATATGACCTGTGTCTTCTAAAGTAACCACCTGCTTCATCAAAGAACCTTTGGAAGTATAGTGATGGTCTGAATGATCTTCAACTGTATCAAATCGTTTGAATAGTTGAAACTTTCTGAGGATATCATCTTTATTTACATTTTTCAGAGTTCCAGCAGCCTTTTCTTCAGGAGGGATATGTAAAGCATCGAACGGATCATAAAAATTTGAATGACTTGTATGGTTATCAAATGAATTTTTGAATTTCGACATAAACGTAGACATGGAAGGGCCAATAATAGGAAAATGATGCAATCCTCCCACAAATGAGGGGGGGGTTGGATAAAATTCAGGAGCAAGACTGGTATGTCCCAAATGTGCTGGCCCGACTCCATGAGGGAGCATAACATCGCCTAGGTGCTTTGCATAGCCATAATCAGTTGAACTATTTGAAGTGGCTGGCTTTTTTTTACTTTGGAAAGGTGGAAAATTCAAGGCACTCCTCCCATGTTGTGAAATGCTTTTTTCTTTCTTACTTTGGGCAGCCTGGGGAAATGACCAAGGAGAGGACAGGTTCACTCCAGAAGCATGACTCACGGAATCCATCGGGTTATGAAAACTTGAACCACTCCCTGAACTCAGCTTCTTGCTTGCATGGGCAGGCTTCAATGACCATGAACCCCCACCATTAGATTGCATTTGATTGCTTGTATTGAAAGAATTAGTCCCATTAGCAGTTTTCTTTGCATTATTATCAGAATTTGGCAGCCAAGGAATGGGCGCCTCCACTCCAGGAGGAATATCCACATTGTCAAAATGGGATTGCAAATATGAATACTCATCAAACTCCATGAAGTCATCAGAATAAAAATCCATACATGCACCATCATCATACAATGAGTCAGAATCAAGACCATCCACGTTAATCACATTATTTGCTCCAGGGGATGAACTGAAAAGATGATCGGAAATGCCATCCTAGAAAAAAAGGGAAAAATACCAATAAGAAGAAACAGAAGAAACACCATATATTAGAGCTAACAAATGTACATTGTATAAACTAATACATACCTTAGCTTGACTGAAACCATCAGAATTCTCTCTTATAGATTTCCCTTTATTCTTTATGTCAAATTTCTTGTCAAGAATCATCACATCAACAGGATCTTCTTCCTTGTCAACATCAATTATTTCATGAAGAATAACCTACAAAATAATATTTCTTTTACAATTACATTGCATAGACTGATGGAAGTGAAAGGAAAGGGAAACAAATTAAAGAAGGGAAATTTTATGTCTTTTCTTTGAGAGTTAAGATGAGAAAAGGAAAATTTCCTCAATATTATCCTCGAAAGGTAGAAAGAACTTAAATATTGATGAAAATCCAATGGGAAAAAACATAATTTATTGATTTCACTTCTTCTCTTTTCCACTCATGCAACACAACAAGAGAAATTTATTTAATGAAGTTTGTTTCAATGCTTTTCTATTCCCCTCATTTTTTTCCACATTATTTCACTTGTTTTCCTTTGCAGATATAGATATCCTACATGGTGTTAGAATATCTGTTATAGCTCAATTTATTAAGTTCAACTAGTAGGTCTCTCCTTTCTCTTTTTTCTTTAGTAGTGAGTAAAGTAGTCTTTCTTAGTTTGAAATCGGGGTATTACAAGATCTAGGACAGAATTTTTAGTATTTCCTTGATTTTGGGCCGCTGTAAGATGTCCTATACCCAAGTACTAAGACAAGGACCACTGAAGACATGCCTTAATTCCCAATACTGCAGCTATAGCAGGGGCTTTGGAAAACTTATACCAGATGGCTAAGAACTCCTCCTTTAGGCACTCTTCCTCCTTCGATTCAAGAAGGGGGAAAGGTAACCTCCACAAGGTTGTATTTTTTGGAAAACCAGGTTCTTACTACAATAAAACGGAGAATCATGACATGACCCATCTTTCGACGTAGAATGTGAAATTGTTTCGATGTTAGTAATCAGTCAAACTTATATTTGTGCATTCTAAATCCTAACTAGCCTCGAACACTTTCATAATTTGCACTCTTTACTAATATGATTCCCAACCTAGTTTCATCAATCAATCCCACCCTATAAGTAACCACTTTAACTCCAAAATCATCACTTTACCAAAAACTGCTGCACTTGAGATGGCTGCTTAACCATCCCGAGTCCTGACACACCTGGAATAGGTGGTCAAATACAACACAAAACATTGAGGAAAAAAAATATTCCAAACAATAAAAAGCAAAGCAACCTGCAAAGTTACAAATGTAAGCTTACAATGTGTTAAATCATTCCTTCTCTCCAAAGATAGCTTACTGTTAGCATTATTATCTCATCCAAACACGGTCATCCTCCCTAATGCATGCTCAAAAGCAGCACCTGTCAGCCAAGCTCACCAAAATCTAAGCCCCTTTTTTCCCCTTCTTGAAATGTACTTCAAAAAACTTTGAAAAGAGCTCATATTTGATTCAGATAACTTATACCTATTCACTCTCTAATTGATTCCACGTGAAAACATAAACAACAGGAAGGGGAAATAAAACCAATTGTAGCATTAACAGATATTACAAACATTTTGTAATGCAAAAATCTGAAATTGACCCAACTCAAATCCTAGAAAGAAGAGCTTAAACTCGATGTGAAGAAAACCCACATAAACACTGGCATTGTCTTTGATCCACTTCACCCCTTATTCACAATACTTCAAAAAAAAATGATTGTAAGCCAAACAGAACTCTATCAATCCTATGTACTAATCAATAATCAAGTACTTTCAACTCTACACACACTGAAACTGAAGTTAACAATAAAACACAGAGAAAATGACGAAGCCAATTCAATTAATCAAAAAAAACAACAAAAAGACACCAAGTTTGACAATCACAGAGACAATAGATACCCAGGAAAAAGAATGAAACAATAAAAGAAAGCAAGATAAATTCATGATCAAAATAAATGGAGAACAGAAGAGCTCGAAATTGAATAAAGACAGCAACTTTTTAAAAAAGAACCTGTTTGTTTTTAGGTTGCTTGGTGCTGCTACAGCGAGAAACAATCGGCGTTGGAGGGGGTGGGATTTCGATCACGTCAGGGTCCATGAACACTCTCTTTTTCCTGTTCGGTTAGTGAGAAAGTGTGAGGAGAAAAAACGAAAAGAAAAAAGAATTCCAATTAAAAAAACAAAAAAAGGGACAGAATCTTGAGAGAAAGAGAGAAGAGACTTGGAATTCAGAGGGAAGTGTGGCGGCGGCTTCATTGATGATGACGATCGGGAAGTGGAACAATTAAGAAAGATGGATGGAACACGGCGAGGCTTGGGTTGGCTTGGCGATCAGAAAGAGAGAAGTGGTTCTGTTTTTTTATGGTGTTTTTGAGACTTTCACTCCTAGCAATTGGGTACATACATAGTTCCATGCCACATTGAGACTTGAGAGAGGGAGAGAGACGGCAAACTCTCTAGCCTTGCTTCTTGTCATTTCTGCTTTATATTTTGAGTTTTTAATTGTACTTTTTCTTCTTTTTTTGGGATTATCTCCCCATATTTGATTATATATATCCCTTGTCTTTGGTTAGAATCGCTTGGATGCCACCTCGCGTTTTGGTGCTTGTTTTTTGTTTGTAGTGCTTTGGAAAAGGCAAAATATCAACTAAAAACCTATACATCATATTTCAATCTCTCTCTCTCTTCTCTCTCTCTCTCTTTCTCTCGTGGTGTCTTCTTCAAGAGTTTATCTAAAGGTACGCCGTTGCTTGCATAGGTCTGCAACCCGTGACAGCCGTCTCTTCCATTTAAGTTGCGTGGCAATATCTACAAGAGCTTGTAGAACTAATTTAGATGAAACAGGCTGTAGAGCAGCAAAACCCAGCCAAAACGTTGTAGTAGGGAAAGCTCTCAGAAAAAACAATGGTCTGCTTAAAAGGAACGTTGACCTGCTTCATCTACTATCAACCGTTGGATTACCTGTACCATTGCACCGATGGAGTTCTTGGGATTTGTCGTGACACTAATCTAAAGACTTCCACGTGTACTTGTGGAAAGTCTGTTGTGGGACCTACTTATGCATGTACACGTCATGTCCAGGTGCATGAAACACGCTTATTGGAAAACAAACAAGATCGGGACAAAAAAGTACGGTTGATAAATCACCTTCAGTTCCTCCCTCGACTATTTTGATTTTATCAATTTAGCTCCTCATCAATTTAATATTTCAATATAGCCCTTGCATTTTATGATTTTATGTAATGTGTACCTTCCATGAAAGTCCATTCTAGGTATAACTAAACCTATCCTTTTATCATTTAAATAAAGCCCATTTAATAATTCTGAATCTTACAGATTTAATTTGAAAAGTATTGTTTCTAACGTAAAATCACTGGCGGAGCCAGAATTTTTTAAATAAAATAATAAATTATTAATAAATAAATTATATATTATATAGATATGCATTATATAGAAAAATTAATTTGAAATATATGTACTAACTCATATCAAATAAAATTAATGTAAGAATACTTTCAAAATGAAAAAACTAACTTAGGTTAATTGGTTTTTTTTTACAGTTTGGTTTTTTCAGTTATTTCTTTTATTTTTTTAAGTTAATCAGTTTTTTGATTTTTTTCTCACCTCTCTAAAGTTAACAATAACTAATTTAGATTAATTGATAACTAACAAAAAAAATTAAATCTGCTAGATATTATTAATATTAATATAAAAGGAATAAAAAAATTTGCCCCCTTATTACCCTACGTGGCTCCGCCCCTACGTAAAACCTATGTAAATTTAGTAGAATAAAAACTAAAAAAAAAATATCTTACAAATTTTCAACCGACTCCGAAAAAATATTCAAGGTATACAATACAAAACTTGTAAGATTCTATTAATTATTTTATATAACTCATTTTAAAAAAAAATAAACATGAAAAGAAAAGAAAAAATAAAATTTAATACTCACAAAAAATAATAAAATATCTTTAATTAGAATTTTTCTCTTTTCGTTATATTTATCTTTTTCATTAGAAGTAAATTATTGTATTTACTTTTTCGCAACTACATGTCATGAGCCCGCACTGTTACGTGTCAACATTTGGCCATGTTAGAAGCCTTGCAGATGACGGTCAACATTTGTTATCCTATGGAATGTTGATGTATTGATTTGTTTACTGTCATACTAGTATATTTGTAATGTAATTGTCAAATATATTGACTTGTTGACTTCCATGTTAGTATAGTGTATACTAGAAGAGTCACATTGTTTTCCTCGTAAAATATTCAGGCACCGCAAGCGTATTTTAAAGAAAAAAATTAATAACTCGGGTTATAATTCTCATTAAACAAGGAAGCTAGTTTTATTTGAATCAAATAGGAAAAAAAAAGACAATGATAACAAATATATATATATAAAGTGATCACGACAACCTCGAAATAAAACTTTTATCAAAGAGCCGAAATACAATGTTTTTATATTAATTTTTAGCCAATTAAATACAAAAAGGATGGAATAGAATAAAAGAAAAGGGACAAAATAAACCAATGTGTGTCAACTCAAGCTAGCATGATAGACATATAATCTGGGCATTAAGTTGGGGCGAGCTAGTTTGGGTTAACTTGTCAAACTCATGTTCTAGATCATGAGATCAAGATAATTTGATAGAAACAAAAATTAAAGAAAACCACATAGCGGTTTGAGAGGAAGAAGAGAGAAAAGAAGAAGGAAAAAAAACAAAAGGTCCACCGACGATAAATCATCCACCCTCCTCTGACACACGTCGCACTAAGAGGAAAGGAACGTGGTGGCACTTCTAATGACACGGTAGAAGGGTAGTTTTGACAGTCGAGAGGTGTCGTATGTGCCGCTCGAAATGCGAGGACGCCTCTTACACACTAGCGCATCATTCCATGCGCTAACAACTTTTTAGAATTTAATATTATTTAATTTTTATTAAAAGACCATAATTATGACTTATTACTAAACTTTTTTCTTCTTTTTAGTTGATTTTTTAAAATTTTATTATTTAATATTGGATTGACTGTGAATTAGGTTTCATGATTAATTTTAGTTTGCGTTCTATGAGGTTATTCATGTAAAAACCCGGTTATAATCCAACCTGACCGAAAATAAAAAGAAGATATCTTTATTTTTAATTCGGGAATAAAAATGGGTTGGAATAAAAAATAAAATAAATAAATAAATGTATGAGATGGATGGAATTGAACAAAAGAAAAGTAGTAAGGCATCAATTAATTGAGAAGAAAAGGATAGGGGCAAATTGGGAAAACATTAAACTAAATGGGGTCAATGTGAAAATTTTTAAAAATTGGCTATAAATGCCCAATTTTCTTCTCTTGGCTAGAAGTTTTGAAGCTAAAAAAAAAGGGAGAATTTTTAATATTTCTTTCAAATTCTTGTAGATTCACTCAAAAAAGATAGAAATTAAGTGTAATTAAAGAAGTTAAGATATGTTTAGGGATCAAAATGGGTGATTAAAGGATTGTAGAGTTATTTTAAAGAGAAAAAAAATATCAAAAGCTAGGGTTTAGGAAGAAGGAGAAGAGAACTTGGAGTTTTCTTGCTTTCCTTCCTTGAAACAATCTTTTATTGAGATAATGGACCTATTGTTTGTAATTAATTGTTTTAATTTCATGATCTGACGAAGAAATGCAATTATTTATATTATGTAAAATTAGGGATTTGTGTTGTGGATTATGCAATGATGCAATTTATGGCTTGTTGATGATTATAAGTATGTGTTAAGATTGAGTAATTAGTTAATTTAAAAAAATAGAATAAACAAACCCTTTTTCTTTAGTGCTCGCTTTCGGCTAAGAGGATAAAATGGAAAAGAAATTAGAGAAATAACATAATTGATTAAAATTATGTTGAATATCGTATGTATAAATGTAAATGAAGAGAAAGAATAAGAAATACACACACGCACACGCACACACACACACATAAAAGAGGATCCTTCCATACCCTTTTTATATCGAAACTATCAAAAAGGGAAGGGTTGAGCTTTGGCCTTGACAATTAGGGAAACATGTTTATATAGGAATAGTTGGCATGTTCTAAGATGATGGTGGTAATGATGATCATAACAACAACAACAACAACAACAACGTGAAGAATTAAGAAAATAGATTTTATCCCCTTACGAAAAAGGAATTTTGCTAAGCACGTGGTAGAACATTGAGTAGGTTGAATTAAAAAAAAACATGAATCATATTGAGTTGTGTTAATTTTAAATTGAAAATTTTATATGGGAGATAAAATTGATTCTTATGGTGAATGAATGGTTAGTGATTCATTAATCTTGGTAATATAGATGAGGTTGTGGAGTTAGACCGGTAGTAGGGGACCAGATTACACGCACAAGTATCAGATAGGTGTTCAACACTTTGAAGTAATTTATTAGTTTATTTCAATAATTCTACAAGGAATTTCTTTTAATTGTAATTTGAGCGTAAAATTGTGAAATAAAAAGAATAGAAATAATGTCATGTTGAATGGATGTGTTGAAAGATTATTTCTTAGTTAATGAAAATAATATCATATTGAATGAGCGTGTTAAAAGATTATTTACTGGTTAATGAAAATAATGTCTTGTTTAATGTGCATGTCGAAAGATTATTTTTTGATTAAAAGAAATAATATCATGTTAAATGAGCGAGTCAAATATTATTTCCTAACCAATAAAAATAATATACTGATTAATGGATAAGTTAAGAAGTTTATTTCCTGATTAATAGGAATGATATTTAGTTAAGGATTGATATAAACGTTAACATATTGATGATGCGGTGAATTGATGATGCGGTTAATGTATTATTGAACATGAATTAAATGATCCTTATTTTGTTTGTTTATTGTAAATTGTAAATCTTAATCTACCTGGTATATGTGTGTGTGTGGGCGTGTGCGCATAAATATGTTGCTAGGTGCCTCGCTCCCTCAAGCCGGGAATTAGATAAATAGATAGAAGTCTTTTGTTAAATTATTATGTATCTGGAGGAATTAATATTTTGTTATTATATAACCTTTTATATTTAAGAATTTAAATGTTTAAATTATTTTTTTGTAGATGATGTAATTAAAGATATTGTCTTTATTAAGTAGTATATAGTTTTTTTTTTATATATCAAGTTAAACATATCTATTTTCTTAAAAAAAAAATTGATGCTTGTTGTGAACTAATTTGTTTTAAAATTTTGTTCTATGGAATATTATAATGCTAGCTCTACAAAAAAAACAATTAAAAATAGGAAGTTGATATCATGGTTGAGTTGTGAAGTTCAATATGATGGGATGAATATTATAATTGTTATTTGCACGTTAAGAAATTCTTCGAGTCGATAATTTGGTATTAAAAATATAAAGAAGATTTCGCTGAAATTTATTATAAAAAAAATTGCATCAAATAAAATAGACACATGTATATACACATACATATCTTTTAGGGGTTGTTACAATCCTGGTTTTATTGATTGATTAACCCGGGTAGTTTTTTATGTCATTTTTTATTTTTTTAATTTTATTCTTTAATATTAGGTTAATTTAGAATTAAATTTTATAATTTTTTTAGCTATCCTAATTTTATGATTTAAGTTAATCTGGTTTAACTAAACTCATTTTAATTTATAAATACATGTTTTTCTTAAACAAAAATTAAAAGAACTCTAAAACGCGTGAGGAAAGCACTGTGCTTTCACCCACAAAACAATTTTCTTTTTCGGTTAATGTGTGAGGAAAGCATTGTGCTTTCCCATAAAACAATTTTCTTTGTTAGTTATTATTATATTATTAAAAGAACTGTAGCTAACTGTAGCTTGGAAAATATTTGACTTACAAAATCGACATCATCATATTTGTGTATTAAATGCTTTGAAAATTTACACTGTTTTTTCTTTGTTTTTTGCAATTAAGTCTTTTCTTCTTATTTGCAGTGGGAAAGAATTTTACTTGCACAGGTGAGATCGTGATGGTGCATTAAAAGCTTTGACAATTTACCACTGTCTTTTCTTTTTCTTGCACTCTTTGTTGCCTTTAGCTCTGGTTTTGTTTTTCTAGCAACTTCTTTAATTGGTGTGTGTTCGTTCTTTCTCTTTTAATTATTATGGTTTTTTGTGGCTTCTTAATTTTATTTAATTTTAACTCACGGGATGTTTGGCCTTTTTCCAATTGCTTTGAAAGGTTTGCTTCTTCCATTGCACTCAAGAGAACACTCGGTTTCCAGCAGTTTTTTGTTTGACTCCTGGTGATCAGAATTCCCAAGTAATTTCATTGCTCTTTGTCTTTCTTTTTAGCTGCTCTTTTTAATGTTGTTTTTTTCAGTGCGCATGGGTTGTCCATTTAGTTATTGGGGATCGAAATTGCCTGCTTATTTCATTGCTCTTTGGTTTTCTTTTCATCCGGTGTTTTTAAAGTTAGTTTTTTTCTTCTTCTTCCTGGTTTTAATGGACTCTTCATATGTTTTGCAAGGCTGTCTTTTTTTCATTGCACCTTAGACAACATTGGATTTTCCTCGAGCCATTTTGGTTTAGTCTGCAAATAATCTACACTGTCATGTATGTTTTTCACTTCTGTCGTGCTCTTTTACTTTACAGACAAAATAAAATGCAAAGTTTCAAGAATCAGTATGTAAGCATCCAGCTACGCCTATATGCTGCTGGATTTTACAGAATTGACCTGTGAACTTAAAGTCTCAAGAATCATAGAAAATATATAAATAATTAACCATGATTACGAGACTCGGTCTGGCCTGGCCCTGTATGTTAACATGGTGACTATTGACTCATGACCACGTCCGGCAGATGAAAAACCTTTTTTTTTACCAAAACGAAGCTGTTTTAAGT
>Ga0307515_10013723_pt1 | contig 15099 bp, 16 predicted proteins | sample 17_EM_MG_FD_194513 | JGI IMG/M metagenome (GOLD analysis project Ga0307515, IMG submission 194513) | Populus trichocarpa ectomycorrhiza microbial communities from riparian zone in the Pacific Northwest, United States - 17_EM | ecosystem: Host-associated > Plants > Roots > Unclassified | place... | reverse complement strand
AGGGTATTGCAATCTGTTTTGCCTATAAAGACAGCCAATAATTCCGTTATGACTGACTACAACCTATCGGAGGCGTGATATCCCAGGATGCATGACCAAAAATTGTTGACGCTCCGTTGACGCTCATTTTCATGATGGGGCAGGGAGGTTATTGCAATCTGTTTTGCCTATAAAGGCAGCCAAAAATTCCTCTATGACTGAGTACTACCAATTGGAGGTGTGATTTCCCAGGACACATAACCAAAAATCGTTGACACTCCATTGACACTCACGTTGCCATGGCTGTATCCGCAATATGCAATCATTTCATTTGGCACAGTCCATCATTCACATTGTTTTGGCTGCCTTTCTGGCATTTTTGTTTACTTTCTTCTTGATCACTACGTTGTTCTCTAATAATGCATAGATATCTATAATAAACATCTCCAAATTACAGTGTCTTTCGCTCAATGCTCGTCATTAGTTGCAGGATCGCACAATCCGCTGCTCTTGTCTTCGAAACGATTGTTAGCTGCATTACCACACCACAGAGAGTGTACTAACCTTCATCAGTCAGCATATCTGGATCAAAATCAGTATTGTGCTCGGTTTCCTCATCATAGAAAAATTCCGTACAGGGAAGAGCTGTATTCGATTATGTATATCCGGCAGGCAAACTGACAATTTGGGAAGATTGAACCCCGGAAGTCTTACCTGTTGGGGCGGGTGGCGTGGCAGGCAGTGGTGGAGTCGGCTCTGGAGTCGGCTCTCTGCGTCGGTCGGGAGGAGATGCACCCATTCCATTGCGTCTCCAGCATGTCTGAAGATTCATTGTGATACCATTTTGGCAAGGAAGGCAGCTGGACGTTTGGTTTTGACGAAGCATTGCCAGGTGTCTTTGTATCGCAGCCTTCACCATTTTGGGCCTAGGAAACTCAATACCCTGCGACTTCTCTTCTTGGACCTCGGCGCGTGGTTTCTTAATGAGGTATTTCATTTCCTCGATCGCGGTGCACGAAAAGCCTTCTTTGCCCATTTTGTCCATATTCAACGCCAGGCGCATGTCGGACTGTTCTAGCTGTACCCGACCTGCTTGCCTTGCCATAGTTGCAGACATCTCGAAAACCTACAAGACATTAGTTGCTGCTTCTGACAATGAAATTGGGCTGTTACCTCTACCATAAACGCCTCCGTGGCGTTCTCTGACGTGATCAATGCCTGCTTCGTCCACTCACGGGGATGCTTATGGGGAAATTCATCTGCAATAATCCCAGAGCTGACAACATCACGATGTTCGATTTCGCGGACTCTGCGGAAAAATGCCTTTGTGGACCGTGGAGGTTTCCCGTTACAGGCAGCGATAAATTTGTTACGTAGCTCTCTACGGACACCCGCTGTACGTTATACAGTTAATTGACCGCCCTTTGCCTCGATATGGATATACTCACATCCCACTGCATGCTGCTTCTTATTTTTCCTGCTTCCAGTCTTGCGGATGATTTTTAAATGTGCATCCTCATCAGCAAAATGTAATTCGGTCCGGAAGCCCCACGCAATCCTCCCAGACACTCCGGGCAACCTCACCAGTGCCTCTAAGTACTTCCAGACGCTCCCAGACCCCCCTGGAGCTAAGCAAAGTGCTCTCAGACTCTGCAAGAGCATTCTCGGGTGCTCCTGAAAGCACCTGCAGTTATGGAGGTGCACACAGGATGCTCCAGCTAGGATAGTCAAATTTTGGAGCTCCTGAGACCTCTGCGCAGATCTGCGGGAGACTTCAAGAGAAGCTGAGACCGCTGTGCAGCTCGGTGGGTTACTTTGAGAGCGGCCGAGACCGCTTTGGCGTTCGCAGCTCTGCGGGAGACTTGATGCCGTATTCTCACAGCAGTGGTTCTTTCATAACCACAAGGCATTTTGTCTTATCATATTCATCTTTGTTACAGTCACAAGATTTGCTACATCATAATATGGCATGCATTATTTAAGTCTCACTCTATATATACATACGGTCAATCTGGCTGCAGATGGTACTCGAGCATATTCGGAGGTTCACCAGCCCATGCCGTTTGAGAGAACTTTTAGAGATGCACGATTTGGAGGCCGTTGCGTCGAAACAATGGAGCAAGAGGGCAGAGGACCCACAATCAACTCTGCGCTGCACCTCTCGCGACATCCAAACGGGATCCATGAGAAAGAGTGGTTCTGCTTCGAGGAGCGTAGAAATCGGGTATGAAGATATGATACTACCTGGCGTTGAGGATCCCACGCAATTGCGTGGATCCATGATATCGCGGACAGAGCGAGTGAGACCACAAAGTTGGGAATGATAGAGTGTGTATTTTCATTGTATGATAAGATGAGATGGAAATGAGATGATGTCTATCTACTCCTGGGTCTGCCAAATATATACTCCCCGTCACTGTTTCCACCTCCGGTACCCCTGTACCACCGTACACCCGCCATCGCTCCTCAAAGATGTACTTGGAGGCTGTGATTGAGCGAGTTTGGAGATGCACTTGGTGGCCGTAATCACGCAAGTTTAGAGATACACTTGGAGGCTGTGATTGAGCGAACTTGGATGTCCAAATCGTGCGAGTTGAGAGATACACTTCGAGGCTGTAATCGAGAGAACTTGGAGGCCGTAATCGTGCGAGTTCAGAGATACACTTGGAGACTATGCACAGGCGACTTAAGAGATGCGCTTGGAGGCCGTGATCGAGCGAGATTGGAAGAGTACTTGGAGGCGGTCAATCTGCCGGCGGCAGTTCAGGAGGGAGGCGCGACAGGAGCTGAGACTCTATTCATTGGTTAACTCATGATTGTGGGAATGTAGAGAATCGAGTACAACATGGTCTGCCGAGAGATGAAAGACTGGCTGGGAGCGGGAGACAGTCCATCATGGGATGACGCAGTACGCAGTGTATGCAGTACTCGGTGTATGCTATACTTCGGTATATGCAGTACTCGGTGTATGCTGTACTTCGGTGTATGCTGTACTCAGTGTATGCTGCACTCGGTGTGAACTCTTGATCATGGCATGGAGGGATAGAGAGCAATGACTTAACTTCATGTTCTTAGGTGATGGTAGACATGAGGACGAGAATGAGAGAGATGAGTGGAGATGGGGGAAATCATCATGAGAAACTGGGACTTATGGGAATTTTGTGTGCGAGTCAATTTACCATCCCCGATACAGCAGGTATGAGTCCAGATCCGGCGTGTTCTTACACTGATACGAGGTCTTCCCGACCCAATCAGGCAAGTCCTACCCCTGATTTCTCATATCCACTTGTATCCTCCACATTGTTCTCATCTTCATCCCCTATCTCTCTCTTTCTCGTCCACAACTCTAACATCATTACAGAACACAATGTTAAGTTATATCTCTCTATCTCTCCATGTCATGATCATGAGTTGACACCGAATACAGCATACACCGAGTACAGCATACACCGAGTACCCAACATTGTTTGTCTTCCCTTCATTCTCATGAGTATGAGTTGACCTCTGAATGTAGCTTCAGCTTCAGCCGTGCCTCCTTACATGATCGACCGCCATCACCCAGCGCTCCATGAGAGCTCCAAGGTAAAGTCACCTTGTCACATTCCCACAGTTGCAAGTTAACTAACAGATGAACAGAGTCTCAGCACCCGGTGCGTCGTCCATCAAGCGGCCCTAAGTACTCGTCCAAACTTGCTCGATTATGGCCTCCAAGTGTATCTCCAAACTTGCTCGATTACGGCCTCCCACTGCATCTCTAAACTCGCTTGATTATGGCCTGCAATCTCGCTCGATCTCAGCCTCCAAGTGCATTTCCGAACTTGCGCGATTACGGCCTCCAAACTCGCTCGATCACGGCGTCCAAGTGCATCTCCGAACTTGCGCGATTACGGCCTCCAAACTCGCTCGATCACGGCCTCTAAGTGTATCTCCAAACTCGCTCGATCCAGGCTTCCAAGTGCATCTCCAAACTGGCTCGATTACGGCCTGCAAGTTCGCACGATCATGGCCTCCGCAAGTGTATATCTTCAAACTCGCTCGATCACGGCCTCGAAGTGTATCTCCAAACTCCCTCGATTACAGCCTCCACAAGTGCATCTCCAAACTCCCTCAATCACGATCTCGGAGTGCATCTCTAAGTTCACTCGATCACGGCCTCTAAGTGTATCTCCAAATACGCTCGATTGCCGCCTCCCACGGCATCTCCATAGTCGCTTGATCATGGCCTCGGACTGTACATCTGAGTTCACTGGATCGTGATTTTCAGGAGCACCTCGAATTGCTCTCAAGCGCTGCCTGCAGCCAGTCAAGATATACCGTGTGTAGATCGGTAGCTATATAGACACATAGATGAGAATAAACACTGAATACATGAGTTTTAACAATCGTTGAATGATATGTAGTAGCTATGATTCCCAGCTGCACCAGCAGCGTTCCCAATGAAGATGTTGCTTTTCCCAGACTGCTCTACTGTGATTCTAGGTGCTCCCAGACTTGTTGCTGGCGCACCCAGACTTGTTGCCGGCGCACCCAGACTTGTCGCCGGCACACCCAGGTGCTCCCAGGCTTGTCGTCGGCGCTCCGAGGTGCTCCCAGGTGCACCCAAAGTTCTCTCTGGCGCTCCGAGGTGTTCCCAAACCTATCACAATTACTCCCATGGTACTCCTGTAGCAGTCATCAGAGATCCCAGTCACTCTGATGGCCGGCCGGAATGCCCTCCTAGGGTCTGATACTCTCCTGAAATTGATGCATCTAAGTTTACACTCCACATCCTCTCAGACACTCCTGGAGTCTTCCAGTGACTAAAATACATTTTGCTGATGCTGGGTCATAGGTTTGGTGGCTGCATTGGCAGCGTCGCGGTGAACTAACTTGTGTCTGTGCACTTGGTGTGTGCCAAGAATGCCTGTAATTGTTGTAGCGCCCGCCGATCGGCCGGTATTCGATCCGCTCTCACCTGCGTAGGTGGTTGTGTATCCATGATGTGCTGGTGAGGAATAGGAGAGGGAAATGCTAACGAGAGGAAGTGGGAAGACCTGAGGACTATATAGTTAACTTCTTGTCAGAATGGAATCAGTAGCAGCCAACATGATCATTATGCGCAAGATGAGTCCTGCTGAGTATGACTGCAAGTTGCAGGGGTTTCCCACCGCCCCGCAATTTGCAAACAGTTGGTCTTATGTTTTCTGTTTATGAACAGGGATAAACTGCGGTGTACGACCGCCGGAATGGGCTTATCGCTATACATTAATAGGATGTTGTTCGACGGAAAGGACGTCTGCTGATGTTTGTCTCAAATAATCCCTGGGCTATTACATGAAAATGATGCTAATAATCATGTTAGGTTGAATGGTTAGCGTCACTATTCCTGATTTATTGACAGTCAAAAGGGAGATTTTGCTTTGTTCAAGATGAGTAAACGTACCAACCTTGACATAAAAGATGCAGCTTGCCTCCATATTGTCCATAACTTGCAACATCCAACATCTTGCCCAACAACATATTCCACGCAAACTACAATGGTCAATGCTCCGAAAATAAACTTTGCACCTCTTCCGCCTGGCAAATACGACGAATCATCAAAGCGGTCAACCCAACGACGTCACCATGCGAACGAAGCCAAGAGCGGCTTGGAAGCAGAGAGAGTCCGAGCACTTTGGGCATTGCACAGCATGAGATCCAAAAAGAAGATTGCGGCGGAGAAACAACGAGAAACGGACTACTTAAGCAATACAGAGAAAGAGAAATGGATTGAGGATTACGTTGACAGAGAGACCGCTGGGGCAAGAAAGCGAGTTGAAGACGCAGAGGCAGCGGTTCAGCAAGAGCAGGACGATATGAAGCATGCTGAAATCGCGGGATTGATGTACAGAGAGCCCGGAAAAACATTTGAAGAGATGCTGGTTGCTATCGGAGACAGTCTGAGTGATCTGGCAAGTTCTGACGATGGGGAGGATGGGGATGATGGGGATGATGAAGAGACTGAGCAGAGCAAGCTGAGCGAAGATGACGAACCCGGCTGGGTGATGGGCACAATCACCAAAACGGTACAGCAGCGCCTAGAGAGGTTTCGGCAGAGGCAGATGAAGCTCGACAAATTGACACAACCGGGATGGGAGTATGCAGCCGACCGCTTCCGTGAACGAGATGCGAAGTACGCCACATTCGAATCGAGGGTTCCGGCAGTCATTCTGCTGCCACCGAATGATGATGCTCCAGCACCTCCATCGACAACATTTGGAAAGCTTATGGAGAGTGTTGACATTGTCCCCGGAATATCGCAAAGGCCGCAAGGGACTTCTCGACCAGGAAGTAGTCATAACAGGTTAGGTTCAGGGAACCCGCAGTCAAAATCAAGCATACCTAGCGGTGAACCAGCTGTGGAGCCCGATTCGTCAACGTTGCTGAAAGCGAGGGCCAGTTGAACCAGTAAGCTCTGTTGAACCAGTAAGCTCTGTTGAACCAGTAAGCTTTTACCCTTGCATATAGCCTCCACTTAATTACCATATAGATAACAGATTCCGACGAAGAGATGGTGACGGCTGCTGCATCCGGGGCAGAATAGATATGCAAACTGTAATTTTTATCATCCGATCGTGGTGAAAAGCAAGTTGTTTAACAATTTCGCTACGTGTCTGGTTTTATTTGAGTTCAGGGACAACATTGTGAGACATGATAATGTGTCTATGCATGAGCAAGGGTCGAACGCACCATGTGAAAGTTCTAGAATCCAAATCGCACTGTAAGACGGCCAAAATGTGCAGTTTCTTTGTGCAAGTGACTGTTGAGTAACAATGCAAAGCAATATTAGTGACGAAATGTGCTAACAAAATTTATGTGAGTGATGTCATACATGTCATAGAAGGAGTGGTCAGTGCACATGACGAATCGATCTGAACGACAACCAACATGCTAAATTCATCCATGTATCCAACACCATAACTCTCCGCACAGACCTGGTGCACATGGTTGAGATATTCGAAATTACTTGTGTTACGTCATGCAAATCGAGAAGAAGGAGCTGCATAAAGAATGGTGAGGAAGTCGAGCAACAATTACCAAAAACTAGTGAAATGAACCACATGCCATCAATTGGCGGCCGCATGCGCGGGGATCTGATAGGGCCATCACATTTCTCACTCAGTTAGCGTAGATAGCAGTTGATCAGAAATTGAGAGGTAACAAAACTCCTGGATGCAAATGATGATACATACAAAAGCAATACTGGAGCTCAATAATGAGTATATGATTGGTTGCATACAATTATTGAGTGTACAAAGGCTGTTTCGATGTGATTAATGTGAGTGTCAGCAGAGTGCCAAAGATTTTGAGTCTTATACATTCAGAAATCAATGGGCTGAATTGTCAAATGCTTCCAAAGCGGATGTAGAGGTCTGCGTTAATGTGAAAAAGGTAATTGACATGCTCGTTGCGACTTCCTAAGAATGAGCGTCAACAGAGCGTCACCAAATTTTGGGCATTGCGTCATGAAAAATTGAGTAGGCTTCACGGTTACAGTACGTCATAATCAAAATATCGGCCACCATCCTATGGAACAATGTTGGTGGCAGCATTGCTACTATGTTTTAAAAAAGAGCATCAACAGAGCGTCAACGACTTTTGGCCTTGCATCTTGGAAAATGCATGAGCTGTGCGGTGACGTTACCCCAGAATCGCGCCATCGGCCGCCATTCTAGGCTAAACCTCTTGCAACAACATCGCTATCATGTCCTAAAAATGAGCGTCAACGGAGCGTCAACGACTTTTGGCTTTGTATCATGTATTATTCTAGGGCTGTGTGGCTACATTGAGCCATAGTCAGATTATCGGCCGTCTTTCTAGGCAAACATACTTGCGACGACATCGTCACGATTCCCTGAAAATCAGCGTTTTCGGTGCATCAATGACTTTCGGCCATGCATCTTGGCAATTCCGAGGGCAGTGCGGTGACATTAACACATAATCGAACTATCAGCCATCTTTCTAGGCAAAAATGCTTTCAACGACGTCGTCACTATGCCCTAAAAATGAGCGTCAACAGACTGTCAACAATTTTAGGCCTTCCATCTTGGAAAATCAAGGGGCTATGCAACCACAATGATCTACAATCGTACTATTAGCCGCCTTTCTAGGCAAATATGCTTACGAAAAGATTGTAACCATGTCCCAAACTGAGCGGCAATGGAGCATCAACGATTTGTGCACTGGCATCCTAGATAATCGAACCGGAATGGAATGCAGATATACCACAATGATTCTATCGACAGCCTGTATTGGCAAAAATGCAAGTGAAGATATCGCGTCCGCCTCCTACAATTCAGCGCCCATTCTGCGTCAAGGCTCCGAACGCTACACAGCAATAAACTGCATCAGGCCATTCCTAAATGGAGTTTTATGCGGTCAGTCGTTGCAATATGTCCTTGTATTCAACTTCACAAATATGCATGCATTGTCTTACTGATCTGATTATTTTCCTTGTGGCGGTAGAGTCAATATTTAAGAACCGGCAGTCGACTTCACTGTATCATTATTTGTGGCAGTCTCTCGAGTCGGAATACACAGCATCTTAATTTCTACCACCATGTCCGATACTAAATCTTTGAACACCTCATCGCTCGGGGTTCTGATTTCTTCCAAAAATGACAATCTCTTCATTCGCGATTTGGGTGACCTTACATTACAAATCATCTTCGCAGAATGGTGGGCGTCAATGAATGAAGGCTCGAAGCGGCCTATTGCTAGGAACAATGCTAGACATGCGCCATCATGGCGAGTCTATTTACAGTGCGGAATTGAGGAGTCCGGCAGCCCTGGCATCATTTGAATCGTTTGTCATCAAGTTCTTCGCCATCCATCAGATCATGGGACCACCTCAATAGGGAAACACTTGCTGGCAAAAGCTCAAATCGCAAAGTTAAACGAATCAACAGAGTCAGAGGTTACTGAATTGACTACTTCAATGGTGGATGAAACAGCTTTGGCCATCATGAAGACGCAAGGAAGTCGAGGAATCACAATAGTAAGTTGGCAGAGGAAAATCAGATTTGATATTCAGTTGAATCCATATTAATCAAAATGACAGACAAAACGTTCCAAACTGGCAGCTAAGGACTTTGCAAGTTTCGAATTTTACCGAGACACGTGGAATCGCTACCTCATGTGAGGATGTGTTTAGGCACACATTGCATGGAACACTATGTCAAATCTTGAGCTACGACGGTCATATAAGGTATTACGCGACAACCTAGTCCTACCGTGGGCTATGACCCTCAGTATAATTTGCCGGAGGGAATACGCACTGACTGTGGATGCAATTAAGAAGCAATTGCCATTACAAAATAAAGTTAGTTTAGCTTTGGACGGATGGACTTCAACAAACGAACTAGCCATAACCTCAGTCATTGCTTACTATATGGATCGAAATTGGGCATTGCGTGAAGTTCAACTCGCTTTCGATGAGGTTCATCGCCTGTTCTGTTCCTGTTTCGAAAGCTAATTGAAGATGATAGGTCAAGGGCCGACATACTGGAGCAAGGCTAGCTGTACATTTGAAGGAAGTGCTGGATCGTTTTGAGCTTACTGAAGGCCGTTTACTCGTTATTGCAACGGATAATGCTTCCTCAAACTACTCGATGACACGTGAGCTGCAATCAACACTTGAGGCATCTGGATTTGAGTGGCCAGCATTGAGGAACCACATACCATGCATGGCGCAAGTCATACAGCTGGCTTTAGGTGCATTCATGAGCAGTCTCGGTGTGAAACACCGCACCATATCTTGGGAAGCTCATGAGCGCGATCAGCAATTTGGAGAGAATGCGAGCATGGACACTGGGAAGAGTCAGAGACGTCGAAAGGAGGGCAATGCTAGAATCAACAAGGTGTCAGCCATGAAACCAGGTGTAGCGAAGATAATTGAGAAAGTACGTATTTCATGATATTTTGAATGTCCTGAAGCTGACTTTCATATAGCAGAGAATGCTTGCTGTGTTAATTACGCTAACACCTGGTCGCCGAAACGAGTTCATTGACTGTCAAGAAGCTACAGTCCGCATTGCAGTACTTTTGATTATGGATGTGATGACACGTTGGAACTCTACACTGGAGTTGCTCCAGTGCGCCTACCAATTACGGTAATTGACACCCGAGTTGCTTCAAAATCCAAAATACAGTGAATACCGGCCACTGTTCACAACTCAGGATGAGTGGAAGATTGTGAAGGATGTCATGGAAGTATTGAGGCCATTTCGATATTGGACCCTTTGGATATCGAAGAGGCATACAGTCACATTGCATCACGTCATCACAGTGTACAATGACATGTTCGATCACATGGATGGCGTAATGCAAGCTTTGGCTGAGAAGAAGACTCAGTGGAAAGAAGACTTGTTTTTCGCTGTGAAGTTAGCTCGACAGAAGCTTTCCACATACTATGCTGAAGTGACTCCAATGATGGGCATGCTCAATATTTCCGCACACATCCTCGATCTATTCTTGATGTTGCGATCTCTTAGAAAGTGGGACAAGGGAATGGATATCAATCCTGAGGACGAGATATCCTACACTACACAATACAAAGAGACCGTTTGGGAGTATGTGGAGAATGAATACTTTGCCAAACATTGACGTTTGCCTGTCAATAAACTCGAAACCGTACCGAGCAACAATCTCCTCCCTTCTGCAATGGCATCAATGTCCTATCAATCATCGTGTGATTCATACGATTTGTCCTGCGATGATGAGGAATACTTGACGTCTCACAATGTGGCTGAGACGCCACCCGGAAAAAGCGATCGCGCAGCCCGCTTATTGACCGCTGCTAGGCTCTATTTGAATTCGCCGCCTGAAGCACCGAACAACTGGGGAGAAATTAATCAAAATCTCAATGATTAGTACTCCGACCCAATAGAGATTAGTAGTACATATTGGATACCGGAGATAGCCGATTGGTGGCGCCAACAGGAAGAAGCGCACTCAAAGTGCGCCAATCCCTCCCATGTGGGGCGCGACATATTCTCCATCATACCACATGGTGTCGGAGTGGAGGCCAGTTCTTCCCTTGGCCGAGATGGTATTGGATGGAGGCAGTCAAAAACCACAGGCGAAACCGTTGGCGAAAAAGTCGTTGTAAGGCAGTTTGCTCGAGCCAATAACGGGATTTTGGTAGGCACTGACCCAGAATTGGATACCATGAACGCAGAAAACACCTCGGAAATGAAGAAACAGGCGGAAGAAAGAAAATTGCACAGAATTGCCAAGGATCATGACTTTTTGGAGATGTGGCAGGGCAGCCAAAACCTATGTGCTACCCAGAATGAATCTTGCACTCCAAACAGGCAGATGACTGCCGTAGAATACATTTCGGACACGGAAGAGATCGTCAAAGCATCCTGGTTACTCTTTCAACATGATGGTGCGGCTGCATTTAAATTGTCAGAAAGATCACCTTTGCCACCACTTTTGTCTGCAAAGGACCTCCCGGGAGAACAAACTCAAATCCTAACTGTCCGCTGAATATGAAGAATCATCCATCATCCTGTCGAAAGCGACGAAGATAGCGCACCTGAAAGCATTTTGGACACCGATGATTGGCCAAACTGGAATGGCGACTTGGATAATCCAATGGACAGCGAAGAGGTTTGCGCAGCGGACGATGAATCCGATATAGAGCAGAACAATGGCCCCAAGGATCCGGAATGCCCAGAGCAGCAGGATGTGAGCGCCACGCCAAATGATCCCAGATTGGTTCGGCCAACACGGAAGTCACAGAGACTGGCTGAAAAGTCGTTGGTGACGGTCAATGCAGCAGAAACGCAGAGGAATAAAGGTGGGAAAAAAAAGTAGGACAGAATGCGTCCATGGTTCCCCAGCTTTATGTAGCATGACCGAGAGTTTCAGTTAGAGATATATTATGGGGGCATTGTAAGAAGTAGTGTGTGAATATCGGTTCATAAATCGATATATAATAGGCGCGATGAATCTTTTGGCATGATGCATCATTTTTAATTATGTGAGAGTGAACAGTGCAAGATTATTATGCCGCTCGGCTTTGTCACAGGGCTGAGTCTCAATCATGCAGAAAGACAACCGATAACGTCAAATTTGGATGAAAACAATTATCGACGGCAGCAGATGATGAATGGACAATACATTGAAATAAGCATCAATGGAGCTTCAACGATTTGTGGTCATATAAGTACCATAATTCACTAGTGACTTGGTTGTTGTTATGTATAACGGACGGATTGGCAGCTTTTACTGGCAAAATAGATCGCAACACGGTCACTGCCCCATTCTTAGCATGCGCGTTAACGGAGCGTTAACAATTTTTGGCTTTCTATCTTGGGTAGTTATGTTCTGATTGGTTGCAGAGATCTATTGATGAGATATTGGCAGCCTTTACTGGCAGAAACAACAGCGACAGGCTCCCTGCGGCATCCTGAAAATGAGCGTCAACGGAGCGTCAAAGATTTGTAGATTTGCATCTTGGGTAAGTTATGTTCTGATTGGTTGCAGACATCCATTTATGAGATATTGGCAGCCTTTACTGGCGAAGACAACAGCGACATGCTCCCTGCCGCATCCTGAAAATGAGTGTCAACGGAGCGTCAACGATCTGTAGCTTTGCATCTTGGGTAAGTTATGTTCTGATTGGTTGCAGACATCCATTTATGAGATATTGGCAGCCTTTACTGGCAAAAACCACAGCAACATGCTCCCTGCGGCATTCTGAAAATGACCGTCAACGGAGCGTCAACAGTTTTAGGAATTGCATATTGCATAATCAAGGCATCGCGTGGATCTTCGCGTGCATAACTGTATCATCGACTGCCTTGCTAGGCAAAACTACCATTGATTGAAGGTGAAACACAGATACCAAATTAATCGATATTGCAAACTGCCCAACAAGCAAATGCACATTGTTGGTTGCTGAAAACACAATTCTGATAAGATACTATTGACACACTGCAAATACAAGAGCCTGATATGAATCTATAGATGGACCAGCTGGGCGACCCACTTACTACCCACCTGATTCAGACTGGTTGGGAGTTAACCTTGGAACCGTACCCGAGTCAGCAGTTCTGGTTTACTGACGACCCGGACCGCCATTTTGGCAACAGTTCGGTTTGGACCCGGACCCAGACCCAAAGTGACGGTCCATAACAGTTGCTAACACTAGGCGGGTGTGTTACCCGGACCAGACATATACTGGCGGGTTTTCGGTGGGGTTGGAACCGGATCGCGGTTCCAACTTGACAGTTCTTACACCTTTGGCCCCAATTAAGTATTTCAGTTCTCATTGTATCGCGACATGATCCGTACGTAGATTGTGCAGTTCTGGCCACTATTTCACCTCCCACTTTCCGATTTGCGATCAGACTGATATTCACTGAGTAGCTGTCGAAAGAGGGCAAATTTTAAGCGAAATTAGCGAATTTTCGATTGCGACTCAATGAATATTGTTCGGATCACATATCTGGGATCGGGAGGTGAAAGAGCGGCTAGAAGTGCACAATGTTCGTACTAATCATGTCATGATACAATCAGAACCCAAATTCTTAATTGGAGGCACAGTTGTGATGTCGAAATGCCGGGTTTTTGGTGGTAAAACTGGCCCATTTCCAATGAGCCGGGTTTCTCGGGTGGTAAGACCAGTTGCCATTGTCCGGATTCGGGTGGAACCGGGACCAGAACCGACCTGGGAATTTGGACCCGTTGCGAACACTAAATATCACATCATTGGCTCGAACAAACTGCCTTAGTACACCTTTTTCCAGAAGCGTCTCGCCTGTGGTTTTTGGCTGCCTTCAGCAGATGAATTCTGATCAAAGGGAATAACTGGCCTCAACTATGACACCATGCTGTATGATAGGGAATATGTTGCGAGCAATGTTGGAGATATAGGCGTACTTTGAGTGTGTTTCCTCTTGTTGGCGCCACCAGTCGGTGATGTTTGGGACCCAAAATGTTCAGCTAATCTCTGTGGGGTCGGAGTGTTCATCATTGAAATTTGGATTACATTGCCCCCAGTTCTTTGGTTCCACCGGTGGTGAAATCAGATTGAGCCAGGCAGATGTCAGTAAGTGAGCTGTGCGATTGTTTCGTGTGGGTGTCGTTTCAGCCACATATTCGGGCGTCAAGTATTTTGCATCATTGCTGGGTAAATCATACGGATCAAGATAAAATTCACCAGATCCAGAAGTGATTGCAGAGGGGAGGAGATTGTTGCTCAGAATGTTTTTGGGCTTAATAAGAGCCAATTGTCTATGTTTGGCATGGGATTTGTTCTCCATCAGCATCGACCCTAGTTTCCGTCAGAAACACCCGGGTGTTCCGGACGGCTCTGACGGCTCTGACGGAACATCGTACCCTCTGACGGAGAATTACACGCTACCCGTCGCCAAGGCGATGGGTCGCGTTGCACACATACCTCATTTACTGTGTGGTGACGTATGCGCACCATCAGAACGACACGTGTGTTACACTCTTCGCAGTGGCTGCAGTTATGCTAAAGCCGTTTACACAATGCCTGGCGATGTTTAACGCCTGGCAATGTTTATGTCTTTCTCCGGCCGCCGCTTCTTTGGGAATGCTGCTGGTGCGCCTGGAAATCATAGCTACAACTTATCGTTCAACGATTTTCAAAACTTATGCATTCAGTTTGTATTCTCATCTATGTATCTATGTATCTATATACCTATCTACACCTCCGTTACCCCTGAATCTCCGTACACCTGCCGTCGCTCATTAATGATGTACTTGGAGGCCGTGATCGAGCGAGTTGAGATATGCACAAGGAGGCCGTGACCGAGCGAGTTTGGAGATGCACTTGGAGGCCGTGACCGAGCGAGTTTGGAGATGCACTTGGAGGCCGTAATCGAGCGAGTTTGGAGATGCACTTGGAGGCCGTGATCAAGTGAGATTGGACGAGTACTTGGAGGCGGTCGATGGACGGCGCGCCCGGTGCTGAGACTCTATTCATCAGTTAGTTAACTCACAACCGTGGGAATGTGACAATGAGACTTTACCTTTGAGCTCTCATGGAGAGCTGGCTGATGGCGGTCGATCGTGTAGGGAGGTACGCCGGAAGCTGAAGCTACATTCAGGGGTCAACTCGTA
>Ga0307515_10013722_pt1 | contig 15099 bp, 14 predicted proteins | sample 17_EM_MG_FD_194513 | JGI IMG/M metagenome (GOLD analysis project Ga0307515, IMG submission 194513) | Populus trichocarpa ectomycorrhiza microbial communities from riparian zone in the Pacific Northwest, United States - 17_EM | ecosystem: Host-associated > Plants > Roots > Unclassified | place... | reverse complement strand
GTAAGCTCTCAAGACGCTCTCAAGCACACTCCCGAGCACGCTCTCAAGTACACTCCCAATCTCACTTGACTATATGCTTCCATGTATGCTCCGGGGTGCTCGATCCAGAGACTTGCTGAGTTGCAGGTGCCAGGCACCGGGAGGCGGGTGGCAGGTGGCGGGTGGCATATGCTGGCCGAAATCATGACGTCGCTCGATATCATAGTCTGAACCTTATCTTTAACGCGGCCACCAAGACGAGATCTCACGATGCCTCACGGCCATGGTGTTGACAATTGCAGCCTTCGATTCTGCAGGAAAGGTAGATCATTGGATCTTGGGGAGAGCAGATCTCTGACTCAGATTTGCCAGTGGAATGTGCTGCTTGCTTCCCACGGATTGTGGGCGTATGTGTGCGCATTTGGGCCGGGGCTGATGGTGATGATGGCGATGGTGATGGTGGCGATGGTGATGACCGCAATGGTGATGGTGTTGGTGATGGTGATCATAGTACCAGAAGCACTTAGACAAGTAGGTTGGCTACGTCAAAGCTTCTACAGACTTAGAGCCTTCTATTAGCCAAAGCTTTCACAGACTTAGAGCCTTCCACAGTGTTCTCAACCGTCCCGTCCGTCCGAGATTTCTCCAGGACGGACGGACGGCGCCAAGGCCGTCCGTCTCCGTCCTTCCTCAAGACGGACGGAATGTCGGCCGTCATCCACCGTCATCGGGCGGTTACTGTATATCTTTAGACTAAACCCAATCAAGCCCGATAATGTTATACAGGCTTCGGAATGTATGAAATCTTGGGTGCAGAGGGCGTAATCTTTGGAGAAACAGAGTCAGAAATAGTATGGATGGAGCAGATGCTCACAGATCTTGCATCACGGTCAGAATAGTAATTGAAATGATTTTCTTATAATTTTTGTTATGTGCGCTAAGACTTCTCCGTCGACGGCCGTCCTTTCCGTCCGTCTCCGTCCAGCCTCAAAAAGACGGCGCCGTCTCCGTCCTGCTCTCGGACGGACGGATTCTTGCCGTCCGTCCCCGTCCTGACCAATCCCGGACGGACGGGACGGTTGCGAACACTGTCTACGACTGTGAGTCCGTAGCCTGTGAGTCAATTCGGTGATCTCAGTGTATCGGTGACTACCTTTCAGGTCATATAGTAATACTTGATGTTACTTTGGATGCTTCTTTGACTTGTTGATTGACTTGATTGATCGTCTCTATCTCGAGGGCCAAAGACCGTATATGTACAATCTCCCATATGCGTACGCGTATGCTCTATCTGACATGAGACGCATCGTCCTGGTCCTGACGCGTATTCTCATACAGCCACCATCTTCATACAAGTCTTCATTCTCATACAAGACATTAGACGGTGCTGAGACTCATGATCCAAGTATACATGTTGCATATATGGTCCACCTCCCTGGCGTATGGGCTTCAGCTGAGCTGATGCATAATCTCCTTAAGATGATGGTCGTTCCAGACTCAGCTGGAGATGCCAGCTGAGTGCGCATGCATGCGTACAAGGCATACTCTGAATGACGTATATATGATCACGAATGTACCTGTACTTTAGAATACAAGCTTCTAGCAATCAGTACATTTCAACACTTGATACGAATGTGAAGCGGATGAAGTCTATTCTACTATCTAAGGAGAAGCTCTGTCTTTATATACATGAGAGCCTGGAATACCATGGAAGTCCATGGAAGCTCACGATTGCAAATACCAGGTGGTGGCGGTGGCGAGTGAAGACTCGTGGATGAGTCTATAACTATGAGTCCGTAGCCTGTGAGTCAACTCGGTGATCTCAGTGTAGCGGCGACTTCCTCTCAGGTCATATAGTAATACTTGATGCGAAGCGAATACCGAGTGATCGCTTATGATCCAATAGCAAGTCAAGGCTGTAAAGACGCCTCCCCATTCACAGATCCACCATATCTAGGGATGGGGTAAATCCGTGAATAGGATAAAAAGTCGGTGTGGTGCAACCGTTGTCACTACCACCAAAACCACACCACAACTACTATTCAAATTAGTCCTTCCATCACTATCCCCATCACCATACAACGGGTTTTCTTTTTTGTAGTTGAGCATATAAATTAGATCATTGCTGCCATCACCAATACCACCGCTTATATCTTTATCTTTTTAATTTTTATTTTAGCCTTAAGTTCGGGCTTGCTGCAGGGTTATAGAAGGTGTACGGGCAATGCAGCAGTGGTGATGATGGTGGTTGTGGTGGTGGTGGGTAGTGGGCAGAGGAGTACCTGTTGTGGACGCGGATACCACCCTGTTGGCTGATGGGTGTCTCATTCAGGGATCACACCAAGCGCCACTCCATCCGCGTACGGGGCTTAACAGTGCTCCCATTAGCGATGGAGCTTCATAGCATGGAATGTAAAACTTGTGGTGCATTCTGCGAAACTGATAGGCCTTGCGTCAATGGGATTACACAGCTATATGTTTGCAGCTTGCATACTTAAGTCCGACCCATTTGGGTTTGGAGCTTTGCCAAGGCCACCAATCCAGTTTATCTTATGTATCTTGATTGGCGCTCTATGTACTTAAGTAGGTACTTACCATTCCATGACGTCAGTATGCAAATCACCAAAAAATTAGCTCACTCATCAATGCAGCTGAGCAGCGCTGCCATGTCGCTGCCGATTTCTGCTTCTTATCTCAATCGCCCACTCTCACTGACAGCTTCACGATCAAGTCTGCAACATTTGCACAGCCGAGTCGCAACGTTATTAAGAGTTTCCGCTTCGTAAGTAAGAAGATCTTTTCACCACTGGAAAAGGATGGGGCTAACGGGCGGTCGTGGTGTAGAGTTTATCCACGGCTTGGTTAGGAGATAAGCTGCAAGGGGGGGGTTGGCGACGATAGGGGCGAGGGGAGGAAAACACGCAGCAGTTGAGAAGGAAACATATCGACGGAGTCGTCAAACTTTCAGAAAGAACGTGGGGAAAGGACGAGCTCGAGGAGGCTTCCGGGGTTAGTATTGGTGGAGACGAAAGGTAGGATTTTCGAGCATTGCACACTATACGCATCGAACTATACCGCAATTCAGCAGAGAGCGAGGAAACTCGGCTGAGAATAGTGGATTTGTGACGTGCAGCTTCACTGCTGTCGGAATCCACGAGCGCACCGAGGAGCAGTTCCGGGGCCCCCTACCAGTCTTCCCAACACCACTTCGTTGCCGTCTTACGCATCATTTCTTCAATCCTCCCGCGCATCAATTCGCCATGGAACCTCTCGGACTGAGAATCGGCCTAGCAGGCTTATTTACGGCTAGCCTCGAAGTGTTAGATCGCATTTCTGTTGCCAAATCCTATAGCGAAGACTATGACCTGTTCGTGACCAAAATCGAAATCGAGCGTCTACGACTCTTTCTCTGGGGTCAGGCTGTGGGAATTTCAGACGGTATGGGAGCACGGCATGAACTGCTGCACGATCCGGTAGTGCGAAAACATGTTCACGAGCTATTGACTTGGGAGGCTCACTTTTTTGAAAGTTCGGATTTACGAAAACAACAGATTTGACGGGCCTACTCGTAGGTTTAATACTTTTCTGCCGAGACGAAGTAGCTTCAATTCCCTCAGTACTACTGCGGCTACCAGGCACACAGCGGTAGCGGCTTTTGAACATTCACACGCAAGCACGCAGAACATACTAAAGATAAGATGGGCATTTTCGGGAAAGCGGAAGCCGGAGAAGTTGCTTCAGGATCTTACGTGGTTTGTCGATAGATTTCATGCACTCATTCCGATGAATCCGATATCTGGAGCATATGCGCACCTACCGCCGTCTGAGAGGGTGGTATCATTGATTCTCCCATCTTTAACAAGCTCATCTCAGGTGGCAAGCTCGTTTCGGGTGACAAGCTCGTCTGGGTCATGCGAAACCGCATGGAGCAGCGAAGGTTAGAGTCGAGTGTTCGACGGAAGAGAATAAAGCGTGCTCGTCAGATAGCTGCTGCAAGAGCTGCAGAAGCAGAACGTATAAAAAGAGAAAACCAAAGGTAGCCATTGCCTTGTCCTAAAATTCAGTGACTTGCGATACTGAAATGATATGACAGGAAAAATTGGAACGTGGATCTCAACTGGGTGCCATTGTAGCGTCTATCTTCGGCAAAGCATCCAATGAATCTACCAACAAGCCGCAGCACACCAAAATGCCGATTCCGGAATCATATTCATCAAATAATGAAAGATAACTTTATATTATCACACAATTTAATGACACTCAATGCTGATACGAAATGCGACAGGAAAAATTCTGAATGGGGATTTCTAATGAGTGGCTTTGTAGCCTCTATTTTCGGTAAGACACCTGATGAATCCACTCAGACGCTAAAGGATATTGAAATGGGGATTCCGCAACCCTATGCATCCGATAATCAAACCGATGAGCCAAGCGTCGAGGATATGAAACCCATCCCACCTGGTGATATAGGCTCCCAAAGATCCGCAGAGCTGTCTACCTACCCTGCACTGAGTGATGACCTATGCGCGATCGAAGTAAACATGTTTTTCAAGCTTGGCCATGTCAATAGCTGATTGAAAATACCAGGAAGCAAATCTTCGACGCCATAAAAACATAGGAGTGTATTCACGGCTAGTCCCAATGGTTTATATACATGCGGAAGACGAGACCGATGTAGCAAAAGATTCCTTGTCATCCGCCGCCCTAGACCGTTTACCAATGACTTCCGATCCTGAGAAAACATATGATATGGCAAAACCACCCCAAACATCAGCCTGGATTGTAACGGAAAGTATTCCTGCATCCCAGAAAGGTAACAGTGAAGATCATGACGAGGATACTAAGTGTGATCTGGCGAATGCCGTTGATACATCTCAAAATGAACTGCTTCAAGAACGAGGCCAGCACTAGAACGATCTCTCCGGGATTGAACTAGAACAAATGTATTCAGATCCAATTGTGGACATTCAATATAACGAACACCACCAGAACGGAGGTGTACATGTCGGTACGGAATCAGAACCTCAACACAGCGATGGACAAGCCACAGTTCAAATCTTGGATGATAGCTTCAACCCCACCGAGGGAGATGACAGCTATGAGCATTCCGAAGCTGAAAATGAGGAGGTGGCTCTAAGTGTACCAATGCCCGGAGTTCCTGAGCAGGTTAAGTCCGAGTCTCCCCAGATCGATGGGCTAGCCGCAACTCAAATCCTGGATAGCAACGTCAATATCACAAAGGAAAATGAGAGATTTGTGCATTTCAAAGTTGAAATTGAGGAGGCGGATCCAATTGTGCCCCATAACGGTAATCAGCGGGTTGAGTCGGACTTTGTCAAAGTCGATGGAGCTATTCCTGCAAGTCTCAGCCGTTTCCAACTGTGGGTCGAAAATGTGTGAGGCATTCACATTGACTGGTGGCCGCTCCCAGCTCCTCGGCGGAAAATCTCTGATGTGCTTGGGTTGGAATAAGTATGGTGGAAATGTGTACGTACCTTCAAGCCGTTACCCACTATGTGGTGCCTAATTTTAGAAGAAATGTGGAAAGCGCTTCATTAAATGGATTCCAACGACATTGACTCCAGCCGGCCAGGACTATAACATGCCTTCTCTTCCTAGCCCGGCTAATGTGAGCAGCCCTCGAGTTTCCGGAAACAGCAGCTCTGGCTGGGGAGTCCATCTTGCATCTACACAAGCCGCGGGCAGCACAACGAATAGCCAGCTTCCTAGTAACCCTGGATCACCACCATTTGTACTGCGAAGCAAAGCTTATGTTCTTCTCATCGCTGAATCACCTTTCAAATCACGTCATGCCTACGCCTTGGGCTGGATTATTCTCAACTCACGTTTTGACGGTAATTTCTTTAGAGATTTGAAAAAGGAATACCGCAGGCTTCGACCACGGAGTCACTCTATCTTTACTTTTCGAGCATTCTGCTTCTTTAAGTTCGTAAAGGTTCGTGAAATACTGTCCTAACCCCTTGGTATTCATTGTGCGATGATAATTGAATGAACAATTCCACATTTGACAACAACTAGTTCCGGCACTTTCGGACAGGTCCGAAGTTTAAGCGAATATGTTGTTACAGTAATGAAGAGATTCCTAGTCATAGTAATACAGACTACCACACAAAGGCGGCTCAGACAAACCCTCCAATCCCCCCTCCGCCGATTGACCCCAACCTGATGGACCACTTGTACAATTACCCCGAATGCGCCGATAATACCACTGAGAACCTTGAGTTGATACCAAAACGGATGAATGGACCTGTTCCTAATACTGAGCCTATTGGTTGGGGATTACAAGTTGCGGAAGGCCTAAATTGGTTTCTGATAATTTGTGTTGGGCTTTTGTTGTTTGGGGTTGCTAGTTGGTTCGTTTTTGTTTTGTTTTATTCATACTGTATTCACTCCAATTAGAGTATGACAGAGTCTGAACACACCCCCTCCGCCTCCGGGCGAGCCGGCTAGATGGTGGAGCTCCCACCTACTACCCGTCGTCCCCTTTGACCCAAAACAAGGGAAGAAACAAATGATTGACCAAAACACAAGAGATCAACGAAAAGAGAGACCACCCTCGATCCAAACGGCCTTACTCCCACCCGCGCTCCTCCTGCCCATGCTCCTCCTGCCCGCGCTTCTCTGCTTGCTTCGGCGGGAACTTCCCGATGTCAGTGGCGGCCAGGAAGTCTATCACCGCTTGGTCACATTTCTCCATGGAAAACAGCTCAGAAATCTGCACATTTCGGCATCTGCCCGCTTTCCATCCTGTGGCCTTTCCCACCGCCGTCCAAAGCACTTTCTGCTGGTCTTTCCTCCGGCTGCAGTGGCAGAAGAGATACTCCCGCGTCTGTAGTGTTCCTTCTCTGAACCACCAGCACTTGTCGTCCACTCTGTGTCCGAACTGCTTTAGGTACGTTCCAGTCCGTGCATGCCTGCTCTTCAGTCTATAGAATCTTGCTGCCAGTGATTTCACGCTTGACATTGGGATGGGTCTCTTGCTCCCGGCTTTACCCTTCAGCCTATAGCCCTAGTGTTTGGAGCAGTTCTTGGCCTCCCACTCCGCCTTTGCCACCGTCCTCCCTTCAGAGATCTGTCTAGCTCTATTCGCGGCCGAGGTGTATATTCGCTCGTTTACTGTGTAGTTTCGGTCTTCTCGTGCTCTGATTGCCTGGCAGTCTGCCTCCTCGTTCCCGGAGATACCCGAATGTCCCGGAACCCAGCGGATCACGACATCGATGCCGTGGGCACGAAGGGCCCTGGCATGCTTGTTGATTGCTCTTGCAACGAGCTGCCCTGGCCCTGGGTCCAGGTGCGCTGTCCGTCTGATTGCTGCGTGCGAATCACTGAAGATTCCCACAGTGGTGACTCCGTGTGCTCGTAGCGCCTGCGCCCTTGTGATGAACTTTCGGAGGGCGACTGTGATTGCCCAGAATTCAGCGTCAAACACTTCCTTTCGTCCTGTACCGAGGTATCTGCGGAAGACCGTCCAGCCATCTCCGTTGAAGCACACTGCTGCGGCTTCCACTTTCCCATCGTCCGTACGAGATCCGTCCGTCCACCACATCCAGGTGCCAGATCCCGCCTTGCCTTCCTTCTCTCTTGCCCATAGCTCGGCGGCTCTCTTGGCCGCGGCGTCATCTTCCAGTATGGTAGTCTTGACCGCTGGCTTCTCCCCCGGCTAGTTGGTTCGTTAGTTGGTGGAATTTTCGCCATCCTGATGATCTACAATCTGCAACCATCGTGTTCACCCTGTTATTTTCCGCGCTTACATTGCTGATGACGGTTGTCCAATATGTGGGTGAGAGTCTGGGATAGGGAGGACGGTGGTCTTAGGCATGGAATTTCGCCACGGTTTCAAAATATTTTGTACTCTCCGAGAATATGTGGGCGGCGAAATTGGGCTAGATGCATCTATATTTTCAATTCAATAGGCTATAGATGAAACATGGCGAACCGTACTACTTTCTGACGAGGGGTAATTGACCGTCCCGGCAAATGGAGTCGATCATATTGTCCACGCGCAGTGAAGTCAACCGTCCCCGGTCGTCCCCCCCGGCAGACATCCATTAATGATAAAATTCGGAAGTAGCAAACCGAGTTGAATCATACCAAACCTCAAATTTACCCACACTATCAACTGCAAACTCAATCTGTTAGCATTGGATCACTCATCTTTAGCCTTATAGAATACCCAAATGATTAATGCCCGCTGAGGACTGGATACCGGCCGCAGACCGACGATATCGGCTAGGGACGGCGAAAGCGCCGTCCCCGGTAGTCCCCGGCCGTCAAGCCTTCCTCGTCGAGTAAGGACGGGACGGACAGCCTTGGCGCTGTCCCGTCCGTCCTGGATAAATCTCGGATAGCCAACCGTCCCCGGCCGTCCGACGGGACAGTTGACATCACTGTCTACGCGTTGAATATTGTACCGTGAATAGAGCAGCGCTGTGAACCGACTACCACGGCGAAAACCCCAGCACCTCCCTTCGACGACCATTGCAATGCTCAGATAGCTCTAATGCTAGTGCTTCGGAGGTCCGCGATTTTCCTGATCCCCAGTAATCTACACAGCTTCGAATTCAAAGGCACAATTGGGCCCGTAAGGCTGCTCTTCGGCAGCAATAATAGTAACGCAAATGGACTCGGCTCATTCCGTTGACAATCTGCGTCACCACCTGAGTTTTTTTTTTTTTTGTTTTATTCATACTGTATTCACTCTAATTAGAGTATGACAGAGTCTAGATACACCACGTCCGCCTCCGGGCGAGCCGGTTAGATGGCGGAGCTCCCACCTACTACCCATCGTCCCCTCACCACCCGAGTTGCGGGATACAACAAGTGTTCGAGTATGTCGATCACTGACATTCAGTCATGCGTTTACTCTTCGTAGACAACTGCTAATAGTATATACTAGTAGCCACTGTGACAAATAGCCACCGATTCTTAACATTCATCACATCTGAGAATTGGTTAGTAAAACAAAGCCTAAACCCAAAAGCGAACGATGTCACGTGTCAAGATACGCGCTTGAGCAAGACAATGGCACCTTGGAGAAGAACCGTTCGGCTTGTATTAGCGCTCTACAATGATAATGAAACTCTACTACTAGCTCCTGCCTCTTTCTGGAATCGGAGTCGCGAGCGGTTTCAAGTACCCATGTATAGTGACATGCAGAAACGTCACCCTAGTTTTCGCGCGCCGCTGTAGAGGAAACGCAACACCTGATCAAGAAACCTCGCGCAGAAGTCCGAGAAAAGAAGAAGTAGGGTGTTGAATTTCCTGGGCATAGAAAGGTGAAAGCGGCGATAGGATGACACCCGGCTATGGTTCATGAAGATCAAACTGACGGCTGCCTTCCTTGCCGAAATGGCACAGCACAGAATCCGCAGACACGCAGGAGGTGCAAAGGCACAGGAGCACCTCCACCACACCTACTCAGACTGCTGACACCAGAACAGAAGCCACATCTGGGCGGAATGCCACCTGTGCCACCCGGTGACAATGAGGGAGCTCAGGCTTCCAAAATCAAAGGTGTGCTGCCCGGATATGTATATTAACATACTCCTCTTCCCAGCACTCAATTTTTCAATCAGGATGGACTCTATGCCAAGGATCGCAAGCACGATGAAGATTTTATTCCAGATTTGCAGTCTGATGTAGTAACATCCACTAGTTAGTACACAATCTACTGTATTGTAATTCAGCTGATAACCATTGTGCAGATGACAGCAGCCTATTGAGCAAACCTGACAGCGAAGACTAGCATTGATGGAATTGACTGGGATTGTGAGTGTATCATTATCTACAATTAGCGGACACTTGAAAGTATATTGTAAAGGATATATTTATATGTATTATTAAAGAACAACGTAGTGATGAAGGAGAAAGTAAATGAAGACAGTTCAAAGGCTGCCAAAACACCATTAATGATATACTATGCCAAATTGAATGATAACATATTGTGGATACATCCACGGCAAAATGAGCATCAACGGAGTACCAATGATTTTTGGTGTTGGATTATTGGTAACCTCCATGGCGATTGATTGTGGCCATTCATAAATGAGGTATTGGCTGACTTTATAGGCAAAAGGGAAAGCCACATGCTCCCTGCCCCATTCTGAAAATAAGCGTAGACATAGTGTCAATGAATTTGGGTCGTGTAAGCCAGGTAATTCAATAGCGATTTGGTTGTTACTATGCGTTATCAAAGTATTGGCCGTGTTTATAAGAAAAAGTGATAGCCGCACACTCCCTGCCCCATCATGAAAATGGATATCAATCGAGCATCAACGATTTTTGAACTTGCATCATGGGTAATCAAAGAGCGATGCGTCGGTTGTTGCCTATACACAATGCTTTGAACATATTTCTAGGCTCAAACGCTCAAGAACTCTTAGTTGCAGCATTGTAAATAAAAAAAGTCATTACTGTCTGGGAGGCTGTCACAGGAATGTGGCTTGCTTATCTGCCTAGAGAGGCTGCCAACACTTCCATAATAGAGGTCTGCAGTCTAGCTCCACTTAGATTACCCAAGAAGCGAAACCTTAAATAATTCATGCTCAGTTGGCACTCATTTTCAAGATGGGGCAGGGAGTGTATCACTTCATCTTTTGCCCATAATGGAGGCCAATACCTCATTTATGACTATCCAGAACCATTTGCCCTTCAGATTACGCAAGATTCAAGACCAAAAATTGTTGATGCTCCTTTGACCCTTATTTCCAGAATGCGGCAGGGAGCGTCTGTCTCTATTTTTTGATTATAAAGGTGGCAACTATATCCAAAAAGAACAATGATACACCATTGTTAATACTTTCCGATTATCAGTAGGATATTATAATGTAACCATGAATAGAACAACCCAAAAATATGAACCGGAGATTGGATCCGATGGGCCTAGCCCAACCCGGCAAAACCAGTGGGTTGACCGGTACACGTATGGTGTTGAATCGCCAGGAAGCAGGGGGTCGGTTTTCCGACAGGTCTGGAAACGAACTGAACCATTTTTCCAGTCCAAATCTAGATTGCTGGCGGGTCACCAGGATCTGCTGCTCACACTAGTCCCTAGATGTGCAATCCAAGCAGCTGTATACCATCATCCACTGACACCTCAGCCAGATATCACGCGGTGGTACTTGAGCAATATGATTGACTTGAATTCTTTGAATTTGTTTTACATACATCAGCAAACTGAATTTTAGTCACTTGAAGCCTCCAGGAGTATCTGAGAGGATATGGAGTATAAACTTAGATGCGTCGATTTCAGGAGAGTCTCAGACTCTAGGAGGGCATTCCGGCCAGCCTTCAGAGTAACTGGGATCTCTGATGACTGGGACAGAAGTACACTATGAGTGATTGAGATAAGTTTAGGAACACCACGGAGTGTCGGAGAGGATTTCAGGTGCACCTGGGAGCACCTGGGTGCGCCTGCGACAAGCCTCGGATTGCTAATGACAATCGAGCAGGTTGGAGATGGACTTGGACAGTTCGTTCGAGTGGGTTTTGAGATGCACTTGAAGACTGTGATCGTGCGAACTGTAAGGCCGTAATCGAGCGAGTTCGGAGATACACTTGGAGGCAGTGATTGAGCGAGTGTGGAGATGCACTTGTAGGCTGTAATTGAGCGAGTTTGGAGATACACTCTGAGGAACTGATTGAGCAAGTTTGGAGATACACTCCGAGGCTGTGATCAAGCGAGTTTGGAGATGCACTTGGAGGCAGTACTCGAGCGAGATTGGAGATAAACTTGAAGGCTGTCATCCCACGAGTTTGGAGATGCACTTGGAGGCCGTGATTTTGTGAAATTGGAGGCCGTAATCGAGCAAGATTGGACAAGTACTTGGATGCGGTGGATGGGCGGCGCGCCGGATGCTGAGACTCTATTCAACAGTTTGTTTACTCGCAACTGTGGGAATGTGACAAGGTGACTCAACCTTTGAGCTCTCATGGAGAGCTGGCTGATGGTGGTTGATCGTGTAAGGAGGCACACCAGACACAGAAGCTACATTCCGGGGTCAACTCGTAATCATGAGAATGAAGGGAAGACACACAATCTTGGGTGGAATGTGTACTCAGTGTATGCTCTACTCGGTGTATGCTGTACGCGGTTTAGGCTGTACTCGGTGTCAACTCACGATCATGGCATGGAGAGATAGAGAGGGATGACTTAACTTTGTGTTCTGTGATAATGGTAGAGTTGGGGATGAGAAAGATAGAGATGGGGGATGTAGATGAGAACAATGTGGAGGATATGAGCGGATATGAGAAATCAGGGGTACGACTTGCCTAATTAGGTTTAGAAGACCTCGTATCTGTGTAATTAGACGCCGGATCAGGACTCATGCCTGCCGTATCGGAGATGGTAAATTGACTGGCACACGGAATTGTCTTAAGTCCCAGTTTCTCATGATGTTTTGTCCCATCTCTCTCTTTCTCATCCATAACTCTACCATCACCTAAGAACACGAAGTTGAGTCATCGGTCTTTATCTCTGCATGCCATGATCATGAGTTAACACCGCGTACAGCATACACTGAGTAGAGCATACACTGAGTACTCCATACACCGCGCACTGCATCATCCGAAGATCGACTGTCTACCGCGCCCAGCCAGTCTCTCATCTCTCGGTAGACCATGTCGTATTCAATTCTCTATATTCCCGCAATTATGAGTTAACCAGTGAATACAGTCTCAGTTCCCGTTGCGCCTCCCGAACCGCCACCTCCAGATTGACCGCCTCCAAGTACTACTCCAATCCCACTCGATCATGTCCTCAAAGTGGATCTCCAAACTCTCTGGATCACGGTGTCGTGGGAAAACGGCTCCCACCACTACAAATCCACGCAATTGAGTGGGTACGTGACTGGGTTAGGGTTATCGCGGCTCTGCATCACGCCATCGACAAGGTTGAATAACCTTCGCTCGACGGCATCAGAGACCTCACCAATCACGTACCAATCATCATCTCATCTCTCTCTTTTGTTTCTTAGTTCTAGCCAATCAACTATCTCGCTGCGGCTACTCCCTCCCTACGCTCCTCGAAACGAGACCTCCATTTTCGTAGCTTCCTACGGAAGCTACCGTGTGCGATCTCCATATCCGGAATTTCCGCCACAAATGGTGGTCTGACTCGGAGGTCGTTTTGGAAAGCAGAGCACGGGAAAGTAAGCTGCCAGCGAGAGACAGACGACAGTGCGAAGATACGGACGTGGATGGCATAGACGCTACGGGACTGGAACGACGCGTCACGGAAAACTGGGCTGTGAGCAGAGACTTCACCGCAGCGACAATTGAACACGAATCAGCATCGCGAGAACCGCCTCTACTAGCAACATCACCACAACCCTACGCCAACGTACACGACAAGCGGGCTTTGAAGCATGGAGATCTCACGGCTACACGTTGAGGCCATCTCGGCTGCGACCAAACACCGGAATCAGATGCCACTTCCGCTTAGTCCAGGCGCGCCTATCTTTCTTGGCTCTGACGTGACGACATTTCTCCACAAGTATGAGAGCATTGCCGCCTTCACTGCTACTGACCCTTCCAGCCGAAACGTCGTCGTCATGCTTCCCTACTACTGCACGGAAGCGATCAGAGAGACGGTGATGATGATACGCGGTTATGAGCGCCGAGACTGTGTCGCACTCGAATCAGAGCTTTTGGACGTGTTTCGGCATACTGATAGTCGGCCTGATTCGTTCGTCTATACGCGTCAGTATCTCGAGCATCTCTGTGCGACCTTGAGAGACAGCCATAGAGGGGGTCTTGATCGGACGGAATCCCTCAAGTCGTTTCTCCGCACGTTCAACCATATCAGTGGAGTAGTTACCGAACGCAGGATGATGTGTGAATACGAGCGGACGGAGATGCTGCTACGTGCACTGCCCAAGAAGCTCTCGAGGAAGGCTATCATCAAACTCGGCTTGAACCCACTTGAGCCGAGCACGTTCGACTATGGCAAGCTTCATAGTTGGATCTCGGCAAGGATCTCTGCCGCCGAGGCCGTTGCCATGTTTGAATTTCTCGCTCCGGCTGCCGCTATTCCGACGACTTTGACTTCACCAACTGCACCACCAACTTCTCCAGCTTCCATATATTCGATTAATTCCACGGCTCTCGCAACATCTCCGGCTTCCACTGCATCTCCGACTTCGATAGCTTCTCCTGCGCCCCTGGCTACAATGGCTTCCACCTCTCCCACGGCTCCCATAGCTCCCACAGCTCCCACAGCTCCCACAAGTACTTCGGCTTCCCCTGTTTCTTCGGCTCCCTCTGTTTGTTCGACTCCGGCAACTTCCAAGACTCACACGGCTTCTCCGGCTCCCTTTGCTCCCGCAGCTGCCGAGACTACCACGACGATTCCCATGGCAGCTAAGGTTCCCTCGACCACAGTGAAAATTACTACACTGCCTTCGGCTCCTTCTCCCGCGGCTAGACAAGGTACCATCCGTGCTGGTCCAACTGTACGACTGGGAATAATCCGTGTTGAGCCACCTCGAGGCCCTCCAGTCCGTCGACACCGTTTCGTGCTGCCCAAGCACCATCAGGACGCATCTCTGCCGAACCGTCAAGTGCCCGATCAGCAGCACCGTCCACGTCAAGTGCCCGACCAGCAGCGCCGTCCACAGCCGTTCAATCAGAAGCCCGCCCCACCGCCGTCTCATCAAGATACAGTACAGCCTCCGCAGCAAGAAGATTTTCCCCCATGCCATTACTGCAGTGGTCAGCATCACCTCCGGAAGTGTGTCGATTTGCGTACCGACCTGGAGGATGGTGTTGTAAATATCAATAACTGTGATAGACTTGTGCTCGGGCGTGAGGGACAGGAGATACCATTGGTACCGGCTGCCCGCGGTGACCGCACGATACGAGATTATGCACATGCAGGGCGTCCAATACTGTCAACACTGCCGCCACCGCCATCAGCCCGCTCGTCCCCACCACCACCACATCAGCAAAATGTAAATCGGTCCGGAAGCAACACGCAATCCTCCCAGACACTCCGGGCGACCTCACCAGTACTTCCAAGTACTTCTAGATGCTCCCAGACCCCTCTGGAGCTAAGCAAAGTGCTCTCAGACTCTGCAAGAGCATTCTCAGCTGCTCCTGAAA
>Ga0307515_10013721_pt1 | contig 15099 bp, 9 predicted proteins | sample 17_EM_MG_FD_194513 | JGI IMG/M metagenome (GOLD analysis project Ga0307515, IMG submission 194513) | Populus trichocarpa ectomycorrhiza microbial communities from riparian zone in the Pacific Northwest, United States - 17_EM | ecosystem: Host-associated > Plants > Roots > Unclassified | place... | reverse complement strand
AAGGTAGGAAAACCTTTAGACAAACTTTATATTCTTTATGCGATAATGGGTTTCATAGTCATAGCTTTATGATCCAAATGGGCAATTATGCAATTGTTTTGAATCTAACATTGGACCCATAAGGTGATGGGAACTTACAGGTGAAGAAACAGAAGTGAAGTTAGCCCAAATATATATATATATATATATATATATATATATATATATATATATATATATATATATAGAAAGAAGGGAATGAATGGTTGGAAGTTTTGTATTACCTTTCTCTACCGTAAAAACTTGCCTGCTTTGTGCAATGAACAGTGAAGCTTTCTTTTTCTTTTTCTTTTCACTTTAACACCCTCTTTTATCAACATCTCTCTCTCTTTCTCTCTCTTCTATTTCTATATTTTTTTTCCTCTTGATTATATTCTCAAACTTTTTTTTAATGATTATTTGAATTTTTTTTTAACCAACTAAATCGAATAGATCATATCAATAAAACTCTTATATAGTTTAATTTTAAACCCGAATTAAACAAAAAATGGGGTCAAAAATTTTTTTTCCTATTATTTTTTTCTTAATTTTATCCTTTAATGTTTTTTACTAATCAGCCGAGTTACCTTAAAACTAACCAGTGTCATGTTTGTGGCAACTCTTACATGGTTTAATTTGAAACTTGGACTAGGCAATAAGTTGTCAAGAGTTTTTTTTTTATCAATTTTGTTCTTTTTTTTGTCAATTTCTTTTTCATACTTTTTTTACCAGTCAATCAGGTTATTACATGCAACACAAGCGCCAACAAGTGGAAGGAGTTTGTGTCTTTCTAACGGTCAAACACCATCCTTTTGCAGCAGCGTTAGGAGAGGTGCATCGAGATCTTAATAGTGGTGGGGCGCATATCAACGACGTATAGATGGTGTGTCTATGATGGACTTTTTTCTTCTCCTCCCTCTTCACTCTCTTCTCTTTTCTAAAATACAAAAGTTTCATTTCATTTATTTTTTTTATATAATTGAGTTCTTATTCTTTTAATTTCTACTTATCTTTTGTAGATTATTTTTCTTCAATTTCATTCCTCACCATTTGATTTCATTTAATTTTTATATCAAATTTGGTCATCATTTTTTTAATTGCTATTTATTTCTTTTTTATCCTTTCTTAATTGAATTTTATTTTCAATTTCATCCCTCAAGATTTGATTTATTTTTATGTCATATTTGGTCCCCTTTCTTTTTATTTCTATTTTTTTTATTTTTTATCCTTTTTTATTGCTTTTTTTTTTTCAATTTCATCAACCCTTATTATTTTGTGATTGAGAATGTTACTTTGTTATTTTTTAGGGTTTGTCTTTTATAGGGTTAGTTCCAGGTTTATGATCAAGGTCATAAGTTTTGAATATTAACATGGGTTGACTTTGAGTTTTTTTCAGGTTCTTTATTAAATTTATTTTTTTCCTATCTCATCTTTCAACTTTTGATTTATTGGAAATTGTTCTTCGTGCTTTTTTTTTCAACTTTTCTTTCTATATGTTATCCTAATAATATGCTCATGGTCACAAGGTCAATGAATTACCCTGAGTTGAATCGAATTTTTTATTTTTGTTGTTTTTTTTAATTGTTTTTTTCTTTTATTTTCAACTAGAAAAGGCTAAACATGACGATCTCTCAAGCATTAGGACCGAAAAGAAACCACATAGGGAAGTGGTTAATGGATAATCACCAATATAATATGAATCAACTTTTATTTCTTGGTCATCATTTCATATTAAATGTTGTACATCAACATCATTTTATTTCTCAATGATCTCTTATCCATGATTGTTAGAAATTGGAGTCATGCTCAATCATTCTACTTCTTTTTTATTTTTTGGTGTCATTCCAAACTTGATAGTTCACAAGGTGAAAAGGGATACTAAAAATTAATTCTGTTTAATGGTTAATTTTAGCATTGCCAGCCTACTTGATCTTATTTAGATGTTCATAATTATTTTGATTGGATGTCTAATGAATCTCTAATCCATCTATCTACTTATTATTGTTATTTTTTTAATTCTTTAATTAAGGATGTCTTCGAATTTATGTGTTAATTGAAATTAAATTTCTTCTCCAAGCAAATTTATAAGGATACCTCTCATTTTAGTCTCATATAGGAATATTTGTTTTTTTTATTTGTTTTTTTTTAATATTCATCCATGATATTTGAACTCAAGAAATAAAATAAAATAAAAAACAAATCTCTCTAACTACCAAAGCATTTTTTTTAGGTTCTCAAGATATTGATATGATGGAGTTTTGTTCATTAGGATCCTAAAAATCAATTGATATATCTCATGCACCAATCATACGGATAAAATGTTTGAATCCTTTTTAGGAAGTTTTGATTCTAGGTTTTTAACATTATCTTTATTTTGATGGTAATTTAATTTTGTATTTTAGGGGTATTTAGAATAATAATAAATATTACTTATCAAAGTACTTTTCACTTGAAAATATATTAAAATATTATTTTTTTTATTTTTTAAAACTTATTCATGATATCAGCATATCAAAACAATCCAAAAACATTAAAAAAATTTAAAACAAAAAAATAAAAAAACAATTAAAATAATATTAAACCACACTCTCAAACTAGTCCAGCAAAAAAGTTGCATGGTTTTCCAGGCTTGGCATGTAACATATGGACACGTGTTCCACAAAAGTCTAGAATGAAGCCCATCTATCATCAAAATCCGACATCCAAAACCTTTGGAAGGAAGAGGGTTCGCATTGTCGGGCTAAGGCCAGGCCTTGAAGAGCCAGTCGTGTTCTAAGAGAGGCCCTGCTGGCAACTATGGAAGCTTATGGACTCTTGTTGGATAGACCAGAATCTTCCACACGATTAAGGATTTTCTGTTTTTACTTTTTCTTCGAAACAGTATCTGATTAAGCTCAGAAGTAAAAACAAATTTGAATTTTGAATTAGTAGAGTAATAATAAACATTCATCTTCAATCGGACATGGATGATATTTTTTATTTTTAGAATTTTTTGGTTTTAAAAAATTAGTAGAGTAACTGTGAATTTTATTAAAAATTAACCTAAAAATTAAAAAAAATATTCTTTTTATTTTATTTTATAGAATTACAATAAAAATTTATTGAATTATTTTATATAAAATAACCCTTAAAAATAAAATTTTAATCTCGATTAATATATAAACTAATTTAAAAACATTTTTTTATCATCAAATAAAAAATAGTAAATTATTCATACGATGTGCTTGTAACTATACTATAGTCTTCCAACCAAAACCCAATAAAAACTTCTCTCGTAGCCTTATCTAAAAATATATATAAAAAAATCCAATAATTCTTAATATATATATATATTACTTGCTCGAAGTCTTCTTATAAAAAAATTAAATTCTTAATATATGCCTTTCAATGTACGGATCAATGACCATCATATAACTAAATAATAAGGAGCAATTTAATCATGAAATTCTCTTCATAACAACAAATTGCATGGCTGATTTTCCCCCCCATAAAACTGATGATCCCAAGAAACTAGTAAATAATTTAGAAATTACATAAAACAAATATATAAACTGAATTTTGGATGCTCTCATTTTATTTTTCGAATGCTATGTCTTATATGCCACTACTTTTTTTTTTTTTTTTCCTTCCAAGCTTTTTCACAAAAAAATTCTCTCTCAAATGGAGATCATAAGATAACATTTTGTGAGCAATAAATGCCATATCTCATCGTCTCCAAGGTCCTAGACTAGTAGTTAGAGCATAACTGCATATGGATACATAGCTAAAGAACACTACAGAGCCTTCTAGACTTTCTTACACAACAAACTGACGTATAAAGCCAAGCCGAACCCCTTCCTTTATCTTACACCACAACCCACCAGAAAAATCCATAACAAAGCTCACTTTCTTCTTTCATGAGTCGTCAACAATGGCTGATGGCTTCTTTGGGTACCCTTTTAGGCGCTTGTTCTTGAGCCCTCCAGCATACCATGAATGGTCTGGATCAACTGCTCTCATGGACTGGCTTGAATCCCCAACTGCCCATATTTTTAAAGTCAATGTACCAGGTAAATAAACTTTCTTGAATTAGGCAATCATGATATTTGATGCTTGAAATTTTCTTGAATTAGTCTTTTCTTTTTGAAGTTTGAATCTTTAAGAGGTAAAATTTGATGGGTTGTTTTAGTTCAAGGGTAATTGTATTGAAAGATTGAATCTTTTTGCTATTACATTTAAACTTCTCTGGAGTTTTCTTGAGTTGAAATTAATTGATTAATTTTAGTTAATTAAGTAATTTATGTCAGTTCAAAGATTTTGACTTTTTGAGATTTGAACTGTGATGGATTTTTCCCTTTCTTGATTTGTGACTGATTCTTGTTTGTGAGTAGGGTTTAACAAAGAGGACATAAAGGTTCAAGTGGGAGATGGGAATATTTTGCACATAAAAGGTGAGGGTGGCAAAGAGGAAACCCATGAGAAAGACACAGTTTGGCATGTAGCTGAGAGAGGGACAAGAAAGAGGGGCTTTTCTAGAGAAATTGAGCTACCAGAAGACGTGAAGCTGGATCAAATCAAAGCTCAAGTTGAAAATGGTGTTCTCACCATTGTTGCTCCAAAGGATACCAATCCAAAGCAATCTAAAGTTAGGAACATCAATATCACTAGCAAGCTTTGAAATGAATAAATCTAGAGTTTAATCTGTTCTGGAATTGGCCCAACGTTCTGTATGAATAAATAATCGGAAGCTTGCTGGACTTTCCTCTGTTGTGCTGTGTGATGTGCTAATCATACTCTCTTTTTTCTGTATTAAGGCATTGTCTTCATTTACTGCTACTAGTTTGAGTCCATTTCCTGCCTCCTATTGCAGCTGAACATGCATGGAACTCCATTATAAAATCAACACAAATTGAAGCAGCACAAACATATAAAATGACAGTGGCTGAATCCATATGATATTGCAGCGGTGCTGTGTCTTTGCAATGCATCTGATGCACAAAAACTATCTGCTTAACAGCACTTATCTTGATGGCATACATAGTGAAACAAATAGATCCTGAAGAAGAGTCCACAAACGAACTCATGGAATACTACCTTGCATCAGCTCAGCACCATCAAACAACTATAGAACCTTGATAAGGAATATCTCCCGTTTCTGCATAAAGGATTAGGAATTCTGAAGATGTAAGAGGTTGAGAGCTACTCTGCTCCTTCCCAAACCCGAATAAATTTCTCTTGAACCGCATCCTTTTGGCTTTCAACAATCAACATTAACATTATTTCGATGTCCGAAGAAAGAAAACTCCAACTCGGACATATATGCTTCATTCGGTTTGTCAGGTTGAGAAGCTGAGAGGGTTTTCTTCTTTCTTGAGTGGCTCTCGAGGACATGAGGTGTCCAGTGGATTTAGCAAAGAGAACATGAGGTGTTTGAGTGGAAGAAGGGAATATTTTGCGTATAATGGATTGAAAAAACTGTACATAAGCCAATCCAAATTATTTGAGGTTCTTTTTATTAAAGAAAATAACTCCAAGAAGAAATAGTAGTTAAACTGAGTCGGGTAGGCTAAGATGGTGTTTGGGATTGTAATTGGATTATATTTTGAATTTTTTTTTTAGTTTTTATTTTTTTATTATTTTAAATTGTTAATATTAAAAATAATTTTTAAAAATAAAAATATTTTTTCAATATATTTTCAAGCAAATAACACTTTGAAAAATAAATTTTATTGCAATCTCAAACACATCATAAATATGACTAAAAAATTAGCGACGTACGAAGGATTTCATGTTGAAATAAAAAAAAAATATTAACCAAGTAAGAACAAGTTGGTCTAACCGAGTTGATCTCCGACCCGATCAAACCCGGTTGGGTCAATATCAAGATTTAAAAAAAATTAAAATAATATTATTTTAATAAAAATAATTGACTGAAGTTGACATGATAACCCGCAAATTTATTTAATAACTCAATAATCTAGGTTTTTTTCAAGCCAATCCCCAAGCTATGCTAAGAGCTATAATTCAAAAACAAATAACAATATCAATCCGAGTAATATAACACAAAGAAGAGTTTGGATTCAAGCTCCAGATTTGATTGATCAATTTTTATAGTAATATGCAAATATGAGAAAGTTTAAAACGTGATTTCGAAGAATAAAGAAAATAATATAACTTTAGCTAAATCTTAAATATGTACGGCCCTAATATAAGATTTCCTATTAATTAATCTTTATATAAAAGGAAAGGAGGAAATCCTTAAATTAAGTAAAAAAAAATAATTAGAATCTTATAAAAAAAAATATCTTCCTAATTAACACGTGTCGACTCCCAACATTATGAGTTAAAAAAATAAAATAATTTTAGTTGGACTATAAATATAGCCGGCTCTAATATAAGATCTTCTATTAATTACCTTTCTATAACAGGAAAGGAGAAATCCTTTAATTAAGGAACTAGCTCGGAAATATTTTTTCACTTCCTTTAATGGATCCAAGTACATTAAATTGAAGTTCTTAATTTTAAGTACTCTATTATATCATTTGAGATAAATATTTTTATTGGTGGATAATATTTGGAAGGAAACCAATATAGTATAATTAAAAATATGTTTTTGAGAAATTAATCTTTTTGACAAGTGATGATAGAAAAAGGGTAAATTTTGATTATCTCGAGGAAGAGTTTTTATTTTTACTATTTTATAGATGTAAATATAAAGCCAATATTTAATGTCATTATTTATAGAAAAGATGTAATTAGAGATATTTTGGTAATAATCATGAAATTAATGAGAATAATAAATTATAGAGTAGAAATAACACCATCTCTAAAAATTGTATGTATATATAACTGTTTTATTGTAATGTGTAGAAATAACACCGTCACTAAGGACCCATTAATTATTATGATATTTATCGAGGTAAAAAAAAATCTTTTTATTTTTAAATTGAACAGTTTAATGTCTATGTTACCTTTCAAATCAAAATAAATCTGCCTTTTAAGAAAAGGTGAATTCATCTTTTTATTTAAAAATATATAATCAATTTACCTGGTTACATTTGAATAATAAATTTTTAAACTTAGGCTTATTCGTCTTTTCAATGTGGTCATTTTATATTTATGGTATAAATACAAGAGCACTTTCATATTTTAAAAAAGAGAGATTAATATTTCAGGGATAATTACATATGAATTTACTTGGTTACCCCTAAAATCATAAATTTTAAAACTTGAAAATGGCTTATTTGTGTTTTCATTGTGTTTTATTTGTAATTATGAGATTATAACAGGGTAAATTTTATATTTAAAAATAAATAACTGTTTTTTTTTAACAAAAAAAACTTATTAGCACTGTATAGCACAAGCCAATGCTTGGAACCCCTCCGCACGATTACAGCAGCGCGTGCGGTGGTGTTAGGAGGTGGACATTCTATGATCGCGATGGCGTTTGAAAGCTCATGGCATCCTCGTTCAGATTCAATGGCGCGTGTTGTGTTTCATGCGGCAGTTTGGCTTTCTTTTTTTCTTCTCTTTTTCTCTCTCTTTGCCTTGAAAAAGGCATTGCCCAAGCAAAAAAAAAATTGTTGTCCTCTTATTGTTTTGGAATATCTGATTTAGTCCTCTTTTTTGTTATTGTATGATTTTCATATTGGTTAAACTTTAAATTTGTTTTTTATTTCACCCTTATTGAAATTCTTATTTTCTTTGTTTTTTTTTTATTTCACCCTTAAATCAAATAATGTTATTTGCCTCCCCTTTTTTTTTGTTTGACATATGGTCCCCATTCTTTTACATTTTTTCTTTTGGCCTTTTGTTAAATTTAGTTTTATTTTTTTCTCAATTTTGTCCTCTAACATTAGATTGGTTGAAAATTAAGGGTTGTGGTTTTTCTAATTGGATTACATCGGACTCATGACCGAGGTAATGGGTTTGAAAGGTTAACTTAGGTGATATTGATTTTTTTTTAATTGATTTTGGTTTTTGATTTAATTTAAACTCCAACACTTCACATTCTATATTTTTCATGGTTTCTTGAAAAATTATCTTGGTCTCGTGCATGGGTTGCTTGTTGGCAAGCATACTCAGGTTTCTTGGGTCATTTTCTCCTTTTATTTTTAAATTTCTTTGTGAAGTTCCTGATTAGATTAAAATGTATTTTTATTGATTTTTTCAATAAATTATTTAATATATAATCACTTATTTTTTTTAGTTCGATGCATTTAATATCATGTTATATATGACAAGCTAATTCAACTCAACTAGGTCGAGTCAATCATGATTTTTATTGCTTTTACAAAAACACACTTATAGTTTGTTGAATTTTTTTTCAATATTCAGATTTTTTTTCTACAACACGACGTAGCGCGAGTGAGCAGAATAATTATTGAAAAAGGACTTCGTTTGCCAAAGATTCAAAAATAAACCGTTGATTTCACAAAGGGCACCATCACTCACAATTAAAAAATAAAATAAGAGCACTTGAGGGTCTAGCTGCTGTGGTTAACAGTGTGACTTGTTCCGCTCCCGTCCCGGGTTCGACCCTCTATGTGCACGCCTGTCACCCCCGCGGTGCCTTACCTGCTCCTGGGCTTGCAGGATGTCCAGTGGGCCGTGGGGAATAGTCGTGGTGCGCGTAAGCTGGCCCGGACACCCCACGTAAATAAAAAAAAAAAATTGTATGTTTTTATCGCATTTTAACTAGATGTTAGGCCCCGCGGCTAACAGTTGTTGTAATAGCTTTCTGATTCAATGATTTGAGAATATAAAGCCAAAAATGGGAGGAACCTTTCTCCAATCATTGCTCATTGTCCCAAGGCATGAGAATGAATAATTCCATATTTAATACAACCAAAACGTTTAGTTTTTTTTTAGTTTAAAATAATTTTTTTTTATTTTTTTTTATTTTAATATATTAATATCAAAAATAAATTTTATTTATTTTAATATATTTTTAAATAAAAATCACTTTAAACCGCAACCGTTATCACAATCCTAAATAGACCCGTCCCTGATAATAATGTATTTGCAATACTTATCACGACAACATTGTCGAAATTTGTTGGCAAAGAAAACAATTTCTAACACACTTTTCTTCTTCTAGACCCTCACAAGTTATTTAGAATTACAGTTCAATTTGTGTTCTATAATTTTTTAAATTAATTTTTTTATATTTTTAAAATATTTATTTTAATATATTAATATCAAAAATATTTTTTAAAAAATAAACTATTTCTTTGAACCACGAAAAATATTTTGAAAAACAATCACTACCCCACTCACCATCATCGATATAACATACTTAATTATTAACACTATATATACTTTAATATTTTCTTTTATTACGTACAAATGTCCTGAAGAAACTGAAAAAGGCCAGGCATATATCATATTCCCAAGTTGTTAAAGCCTTGTATAACATTAAAGTCACCTGGGAGAAGAAGGATGGTCGAAGTTGAGTTCCCTATTTCCAGAGGAAATTATTTGTTCCAAGCAAAGAAGGATTGAAAGTCTTTGTTGAATGCATGGGCATGCCTCACCAGAAAAGTGGTGTAGGTCCATTGAAGATCATAGATCACAATCCTAGTTGAAAAATTTAATCAAGTCTCATATTGAACAATCTAGATTTAACACTACATAGTAAATAGAAGATTTAACCACAAAGCAACCCCTCACCATCACTTCTAGCAATCTGTATATATGTGTGTGTGTTGTTATTTATGTCAATACTTGTTATACCTGTTCAATCAGACAACGAAGATGTAGAGAGACTACTGTAAGAATCAATGTTAAGCACCACATGGGTCAAGTTGTATCATGTATGTAATGAATCACAATTAACATTTCATGGCAATTTTAGCTCTAAAATATTAGGTTGGCTTTTTATCCATTTAATGATATTAAATGGGAGATGATAAACTGTCACGGTTACTACAGCAAGAGGAACAATTGGATACATAACACCAGAATTGTTCTACAAAAACTTCAGTGGTGTTTCATACAAAGTAGATGTTTATAATAAGGTGAACTTGTGTATACAAAACTATATATAAACTGATGCAAGAGTTTCGGTTAGTATATAAACATGAAAGGAGTTTCAAAGCAAAAAGGCATACTGCAGTTGAAGCTAGCAGAAAGAAGCTGAAATCTGTACATAAAGGAGAGATCCAAAGTAATGCTGATGTAATTGTATGTCTACTTTAGAGGTCCTGCAAAGAGAAAGGGAATGTAATCTGATTAGAAGTGGAATAATTGTGAAAAATTGATGTGAAAGATAAGTTATTTAGTAGTTTGATCTTGTAACCAAAATGTGTCTAAAAATACACGCATACATGAGTATATGATTCGCAATGAATTCATGTTGGGCAACTTATGTCCACTTTCAATAAGAAAAAAAGGGTTTTATACACGTCTATCCTACCAAACCTAGCCAGGCCTGGTTATTTCCTTAAAATTACCAATGGTTCAAAAGGTTTAACAAAAGGTCTCGAGTTCAAAAACAGAGGTCAAAGATTCTATCCTCACTTCTTGATTGCTTTCGAATCAGGTTGAGTGGATGCTTTCCAGCAAAAATGAACATGACATAGACCGTCATCATGCTTAACAGATGTCTATTTCTCTACAGGGAAAGGGGAAAACCAATAGAGATAAAGGTGAATGATGTTTTTGAACAAATGGATATGATAATTATTATCATCCCAATTGTAGTTGTAGTGTCCAAGGCAATATGTAAAAAAACTATGGGACAGATGATAGAATTACAGAAAAATATGTTTAGAATGTGGTAAGTATTTGTGGAACGAGACCTTTGTGAAGGGCGATGCAGACTGCCTGTGTTTCTCAGCGCTTGAAAGGGAAGCATCATGTAGTAGAAATTCCAAAGGTTGTTGTGATGTCTTCAAGTGCTGTCTGAGAAGCTGCAAGGCTGGAGAAAACAATGTGTCGGTTGAATAGCTGATTGATTAAAAGAAGGCGCTATAGAAGTGTAAAGTGGGTGTGTTAGTTTTTTTAAAGCAACTTTAATGGAAATCAAAGTTAAATGTTACTGATTTTTAGAGAAATGCTGTCAGCGAAACTTGAATTGACAATTTCTACTCCACCCAACATATGGATCTCCACCAAATTAATTTCAACTTGATACACCAATGAAACAACAATAGAATGGAGCAAAATTCTTACTTCTGTTCTCCATCAATCTGCCTAACACTTGGTGCATCTCGAAGGGCTGGTAGAGGAACTGAAATCACAATGTTTCATAGATCAAGCATTGATGAAGCTTCATACTCGATGCTGACATATGTTTCATTTCCGGAATCAGATGGCCAGCAATCGACTGCAATATGCATGAATTAAACATAGCATTAAAACATACAACAGAAAGTGTAAAGTGATCAGATAAGCTATTGCTTTAGATTTGTATCCACGTGTCAGGGGCACCATTGACTCATCGACTCTTTGCATTCTCCACTTCAAAGTCCAACACCTGGATCCCTGTTTTGACCAGTGGGGAAAGGTCTGTTGGGATCCCTCAAGCCTAAAATGCTTTCATTAGCGAATAATTCTTTGTTCATGTTAGGATGTGTCTTGAAAATGACGCATGGATTCCCCTAGTTTCAATCTGCAAAACAAAATAGACATCACAATGTTAATAAGACCAAGCATAGAAGCTACTGCAGTAACTTCAAAATCAAAGCCACACACACACACACACATATATATGCTACTAAATGTCGCCAAAGGGTATGAAATTCTAGTTATCTGTAAATGTGAAGTAGCCATTATAAGACATAGAAACAATTTATTTCAAAAGCATTTTATTCATGAGAGAGGATGGTGTGATTTACTCTAAATGGTCCAACCCTTCAGCAATATCCCACTATGCTGCAGATGATATAGACCAAATTAAGAAGCGAACTTTATCAAATTAAGTGTATGCATTTCACATGTTTATGTAAATTCTAGTTAGTTAGAAAAGAGCAGCAATAAATTAGAGGCTGATTTGGAAAGATGAGCATTCTGCTCATAAACAATAGTAAACCTAGGAAGATGGTAGAAACCCTTTTGCTCACAAATAAAAGATGATGGTCAAGATAATTCCCAGTGCAAACTTAAAAGTTCTCACAATTTAAAGTCATGGATGCCAAGTCATCTCTTAATTACCTGATAATACATAAAATATTTCTTTTAATAATCACGTAGATGTTTTTTTTGTTACCTCAATCAGGCATGCACAACAGAGACAAAGAGTGTGAGAGAGAGATTGATGGTAGACCTGAACTTGGATGAACCCATCTTCTTGGTTAAGAATTTGAAGTGATAATTTCCCTTGAACATCGAAGTTACTCATTCCACCAAGCATCCCGTTTTAGAGTGACATTGAGTTTCTTCTCAGCGGTCAAAGTGACAGGATCAGTTAGATTTTGAGCAGTTGATGTATATTGGGCTAACATTGATGGCTGCATGTCTTCAACAATCATTTCATCTTCTGCTTTCAAGGATTCCAGAAACTGGTTTGTCCTTTGGGCTTTGCCGTGCTTCATGCCAAGGCCTTCAGGAAGAGCAGTAGCAGATGAAGGTTGATGACCTGGTAATGCCAGATATATTCAAGCAAAAGTTAACTCCCTAATATCTGGAACCATATTTTTCAGACATTCCAGAAACCCATGTTTTCCTCACTGAAAAATCAAACAAAATCATTGAAATAGAAATATCACACCTCAAAACAATTCAAAATCTCATGCTTATTTTTTTCTCACCAACCAAATCAAGCAAAATAAGAATCCCCAAATTCAGGAGGTGAAAGGAAGAGAGAAACCTGGAGAGATCAGCATGGTGCCTGACATATGTGATATAATATCAGCTTCCTTATCAATCATGGATTTAAGCCCTTAATTTAACGCCAATTAATTGCATTGGATCTTCCCATCTCCTGATAAGCTTTCATGCCAAGATAGAATTTTTTTCACACTAATAATGATATGAGAGAGGAGAGAGTTTTGATTTACTCGTCGATGTGTAAGTCCCAAATCTGCAAATTTTATTTTTTATTAGGCAGGTGTTACGTGACACCATAGTTTTTAGAACTTCTGTTGGTAAACCCGGTCCAAGATCTGAATTCTAAATTTTAACCACCTTATTAGATTTTGATCAAATCATTAGATTTCTCGGGTTAATTTTTTTTAAATTAAAATAATTTTATTTTAGTAAAAAAAACAAAATTTAACGAGTTGCAACCAGATTTTTGATCAGATTGCCGGGTCATACCAGATTTTGTTTTTTCTCTATTTTTTTTTTCAATCCGACCCGGTTTCAACTCCGAATCAGCTAAATTTTTGATCAACTCATGAGGCCAAATTTCAAAATTATGAGTTACATAACCAAAAAAAAAAATTCCCCCGTGAAAACCCAACCCATTTCCGAACCCATGGCAAGTGTGGGTGATAGCATTGGAGAAGAAGCCACCGCAAAAACTCCATGACACCCTCCCAAAACAACGGATAAATTAGGAATTTAGCACGTAAAATTAAAATAAATAGCAAAATGATATAGAAGCAAAAAAATTAGTGAAACAATATATTTTTAGATGTTATGGTTGGAATGGCAATATCAATTAATTTTTCATGAGAAACATAGAATTATATCATGATATGATAAAAAAAAAATACTTAATTTCCAGTCCCGTTGATTTCTTGATTCCAATTCTAGAGCAAAAATCATTTTGTTTTTGTGCTATTAGTGTAGTAAAAGAATAGTATAATCTAACATGAAAACATAAGTTAATTATTTTTTCTCTTTTTTAATCATTAAAAAAAATAATATCAGAAGAAAATAATTTTTTTTATGGAAAATTAAAAGATATTGCAGTTAAAAACTGTGACATTAATTAAAATTATATTAATATTTGTAATCATAACACTAATTAAATATCACAGTTTCTAATTGCTACATTTAAAAATATGTTATTTCGTGAAAAAAAAAATTGTTCTAGTTGAAGGTGCATGGGGTTGGCAATATAATGATTTTCATAAAATTTGATTTTTTAAAAAATAAATTTTAAAACATATATATTATTTTATATATTTTTTAAAATATATATTTTAAAAAATAACCATTAATACAATATTAAATACCACCGAAGCAGAAAATTCAGCAAAACATTGTAGCTGGTGAAAATAATAGACTGAACCATATAGTTAAAGATAATTTAATTTGGTAGTTTAAAAAAAAAAAGGCAATTGGGTATCTATTTTACCTTTCCATTTAAGGTAGTAGAGGTCATAGAGGTACACTAGGTAATATGCATTGATGAATTTTTTTTTTTCCTGACATAAAAAAACATCAAGATATTATAAATGTTTTTTTTTAATCTAAGATTCTAGTTGTTGACCCGAAAAAATTTAGTAAGCTATGCTAATTTAATAATATGACTACAAAATAAAATATTGACAACAAATAAAGAGAAAAAAAATCAACGATTCAATACAAAATGTAAATTCTTTCCAATATTATACAAATATATTTAGTAATATTTTTAAAACATCTCAATGATTTTATTTGTTAACAAAGTAAAAATTAAATGAGAATGGAATAATTGAATAGAAAAAAAAATAAAAAAAATTATGAATCTCAATTCCCAACAAATAAAATAATAAAAAATAAAATTAAAAAGAAAATAATTAAAAACAAAAAGCAAGACTTGTGTATATCCGAGACTCAAGTCTATTCGAGCCAGCACATAAATGAATTTTTAAAAATACATCATCTGAAGGAATGAGACATGATAATTTTTTATCATCCTGCTCGAGCAACCAAGTCTATAACCTAGTTGTGGGATCGAGATAATCCTATAAAATACAAATTTAATAAAATTATGAAGTTCAATTATCAAAATAACCTAATATTTAAAGTTGAAATTTAAAAAAATCAAAAACTATATAAAAAAGGGGTCTCAGACAACCATGGTGAACATGTTGAACTCATAATCCAAGATATAATACCGGGATAACTCAATGGAAAAAAAAGTTGAAAAAATAATGAATATCAATTTCAAATGAACCTAATGATGATGGATGGAATTAAAAATAAAAATAAAAATAATCCAAATAC
>Ga0307515_10013720_pt1 | contig 15101 bp, 8 predicted proteins | sample 17_EM_MG_FD_194513 | JGI IMG/M metagenome (GOLD analysis project Ga0307515, IMG submission 194513) | Populus trichocarpa ectomycorrhiza microbial communities from riparian zone in the Pacific Northwest, United States - 17_EM | ecosystem: Host-associated > Plants > Roots > Unclassified | place... | reverse complement strand
TTAAGGTGCCACCATCCAAGTGAGAACTGGTTATGCTTGTCGTGTAAGGATGTACTTTGCAGCCGTTTTGTGAACAAGCATATGTTGCAACATTTTCATCAAACCAGCCATTGTTTGGCTCTCAGTTACAGGTATGGCATGCGATGCGAGGATTGCATTTTGTGGCGGTTGTTGCTGGTTTGCTTGATAATTTCCAATTGGCTTTACGCCTTTCTTGGTTTGGAATTTGAATTTGGTTTGCTTTTGACCACAGTGATCTATCGGTTTGGTGTTATGCTTGCGACTCGTATCTAGATGCTCGAGCGATTATGCAACTGAAACCTGTTTCTGAGACTGCTTATATACTGAAATTTGGTGGGGCACCTCCATTTTGTTCGGTTGCCCGAACACCATGTGATCACTCGGCTTCTCTGTCTTCTGATCTTGCTCACATACCAGCTCCCGATACTCCTTGCAACAGGTAATCTTTCCACTCTCCTTCTCAAACCCTGACGTTGATTATTTATTTATTTATTTAATAAAAAATAAAATAGTTCTCGCAGACAAATAAGATGTTTCGAGAATTTCTGATTTGTTGAAATTATTTTGATTACATGTTTTAAGGTGCCACCATCCAAGTGAGAACTGGTTATGCTTGTCGTGTAAGGATGTACTTTGCAGCCGTTTTGTGAACAAGCATATGTTGCAACATTTTCATCAAACCAGCCATTGTTTGGCTCTCAGTTACAGGTATGGCATGCGATGCGAGGATTGCATTTTGTGGCGGTTGTTGCTGGTTTGCTTGATAATTTCCAATCGGCTTTACACCTTTCTTGGTTTGGAATTTGAATTTGGTTTGCTTTTGACCACAGTGATCTATCGGTTTGGTGTTATGCTTGCGACTCGTATCTAGATGCTCGAGCGATTATGCAACTGAAACCTGTTTCTAAGACTGCTTATATACTGAAATTTGGTGAGGCACCTCCATTTTGTATGGTTGCCCGAACACGATGTGATCACTCGGCTTCTCTGTCTTCTGATCTTGCTCACATACCAGCTCCTGATACTCCTTGCAACAGGTAATCTTTCCACTATCCTTCTCAAACCCTGACATTTATTATTTATTTAATTAAAAATAAAATAGTTCTCGCAGACAAATCAGATGTTTCTAGAATTTCTGATTTGTTGAAATTATTTTGATTACATGTTTTAAGGTGCCACCATCCAAGTAAGAACTGGTTATGCTTAAATTTGTTAACTATGATTGAAATATAATCAATGCATAATCAATACATGTTTATAAATTTAGGTATGAAGGAATAGGAAGCCCAAGGGCATAAATATATATATTTTTATCTATCTACGATGGTTTTAATTTTGATTTTTGAGTAAAAAATGATGTTTGCTTAAATCTATTGTTATAATTTAAATCAATTTATTTATCTCATGGGTTAAGGTTCTTATACTAGTCCAAGTCCATGTATTTATTGTATTTAAAAATTAGGCAAAAAAAAAAAACATGCTATGTTTCCTTTAACCCAAACCAATTTCCATAGTTTTTAATTAGACCGAACCTAAACCTAATTAACTTGGATTCTAACTTAAGCTCAAAATGTTATCAAATTGATTATTCATTTTTAACGTCCAATTTGTGATTGGTTTTTAATTATAACCTAATTCAGTTTTATTAGGCTAATTGACTAATTATTATTAGCCTTAAACCTTTAACCCAATAACCTATATAAAAGATTTAGCCCGGCCAAAATTTTCATTAACCAAACTTTTATTTTGATGGGTTTCTATCCAATCCTAGACCAATTTTAATTCAACCTAAGTTTAAAAAGCTTACAACCAATTTTAATTGTTTATTATTATTTAATACTAGCATATGCTATATTTTTATGTCTACTTGCAGGGAAAATATTTATGCTGTAGCCAGGTGGTGAGAGTCAGTTACTTGTTCATGGGAGGTCACGGGTTTAAGTCTTAACAGCCACATAATAATTTTCAAGCAGTGTTATAATCCATACATAATATAAATTCAAGTACTACTATTTATTTATTTATTATATTATTCTAATGGGAAACTGAATAATCAAATAAAATCATTAAAATATAATTTAAATTCATAAAACTGAGATTAAAAATAATATTTGAATAGAAAAACATGAAAGTTTCAACTGATTTCACAATGTAAAAATTAATAATTGATTAAGAAAAATACACACATCCTCTTTTTTTTTTACCTCTGAACAATAATCATATTGTTGTCTGCAAAATCTAAAAAACTATACGTACAACTATTTTTTTCAAGTAGAGATAGAGTTTTTAGCATGATATATTTTTCTATTAATTGTGACTTAATGGTACACATATATACATTGATTATTCTTTTATTAAGAATAAATTTTCAAGTAATAAAACTTTTAGTTTTTTATTGTTTTAAATATAATAATAATAATTATTATGTCTGTGTGTGTGTATTATAATAAAATCATATTGTGTAATTGAGTCATTAACGACTCTTAGTGGTTGCTACGTGTGAGGTTAAGATTGAGCCATAAAAATATATGTTTGGTTAAGGTAAAATATGGTTTCGTTTTGGTGGAACCCACAATAAATTGAGGTTGCACGTGAGGTTTAATCAAAGCAAAAAAGTTGAGCTTTGCAAACAGTAGCTCACTTCAGTTTTTCCAGAACAGAAAGTAACGTCGGGAGAAACAAAAACGAAAAAGAATCGTTTAACATAGGCCAATGCGGGAAGAAAAAGGAGCACCACGGCCTACTTTCCTCGCCACCGCCACAAGAACCGCCTTGAGTCATTGCTAGCAATAGCAGCAACACCATCAGAGAGGAGAAAACCGTGCGGGGTAGCCTACTCTTCCCCTTCTTCTTCGCTGCATTTCTCCATCTCCACTGTTCTGCAAAGTGAATAGTGGAGAGCGTCTCCACTATTCATGGTTCAACAGGGTCCAACTCAAAACAAAATGTATTGGACCAGTTTTGACCTAGTAAAATAAAAAAATCCAACAAAATTTATCAGATATTGTGTTTTATTTGAAAAACTAGTGTTTAATATTATTCAATAGCACTATATAATTACATTAGAAGAAGATCGCATGATGATATAAAATTTGCAGAATTTGATTGCAATCTCAATAAATTCCCGATGATATTTTACATGATATTGTTGCACGTTCAGGAAGCCATGAAACTGTAGTCCTTGTCGCATGAATTTCGTACGTGATGAAATTACATATAGTTTAATGGAACAATAAAAAATAACCTTTATATAAAGTATTATTCTTTTTATGATGTAATAACAATAGTTAAATATATAATATTTCAATTAAAAATCATCAATATTAATGTCTTTTTTAGTTATTTTATAACCTCAATTTGAAAAGTATTTTTAACCAAACACATTAAATTACTTTTTGTTCAACCTCAATTTTAACCACAGTTTTAACCAAACATATATTTCACCAAACCAACCTCAACTAAATGTACTTTTTACAAAAAAAAATAAATTCAAATTACAATCACAAAAGCTATCATAATCCCAAGTGTTTGAGAGTGTGGTAGATATTGCCTTTTAAAATGCTTTTTATTCAAAAACATATGAAAATAATATTTTTTTTATTTTTAAAAAATTATTTTTGATATCAGCATATCAAAATAATTTAAAAATAAAAAAATATTAATTTAAAATAAAAAATAAAAAAAAATTAAATTTTTTTAAAAGTATTTTTATAACATAATTTCGTACACTAAAATTACTAAAGTTGAAGGAGATATTTCCGACGTATATAACACAGCAAACAAACAAGCCCCCGCACGTGTGTTGACTCGTCTTAAAACGACTCACAAAGCCCACCCAAGCCCTTTCGGACATTGGTCTGCTTCTCTATAAAAAAAAAAAAAAAGACTCCATCGATCAACCTGAAAAATCCTTACATGGTTGGAGAGAAAGCACAAAAAGAAAGAAACCCAATTCATAGTCTGGTACGTACTCCACGCCATCTCATTTCAATTCTCAATTAACTTTTTGGGTTATTTATTTTCGTTAAATCTCAAACGGGTTTATATTATTTTTTTGTTGAATTGTTGCTTGAATCTTTCTAATTTCATCGATTTTTGTTTCTGGTACTTCTGTTTATTTAATGTAGAATTACACAGTTTTTTAACTTTGTTTATTTTATTTTTTTTATCTTTTCAGTTTGTGTAACTTTGTTTTAAATGTTCAAGTTGCATTCCTTAGCTAAATTTATACTTGGGATTTGTTCATGTTTCATTAGAACTAGAAAATAACGTGCGAGATTTATTTGAATTTTGATGAGTTTTTGGTTACTGTGCAGATGCCGATAGGGTTCTGGTACAGGGTTTGGATTTACGAGGAAGCGTTGTGAATCTTGTGATGTTGTGGGCTTTGCTTTAAAGTTAAGATTTTAACGAGGATTAAGTAGTTTTGGGTGTGAAAATGACCGTGTCCAATCAAATGTCTATGCGAATTAATACTTTAGAGCTCAAATCCTTGATTGTTAAAAAGATTGGGCGGCAAAGAGCAGATAAATACTTTTATCAGCTCACAGGATTGCTTAATTTAAAGATTACCAAGTGTGAATTTGATAAGTTTTTTGTTGGGATTATTGGCAGAGAGAATATCCCTCTTCATAACCGCTTTATTCAATCCATTCTCAAGAATGCTTGCTGTTCAAAAGTTCCACCATCCAAAAGTGCTAAAAGAGCAGGAAGTAACCTCACTGTTACAAATGTATATCAGAAAAATAGTCTTCAATCACTCTATGGGGATGCCTTTCCTTCTTCCCCACGCAAGGGAAGGTCCCCTGTTAATCGAGATTGCAAGTTTAGGGACCGCCCAAGTCCTCTGGGCCCTCTTGGAAAGCCTCAAAGTGTAGAATGTGAGGAATTGAATCCAAGGGGACAAGAACAGCAGAGTGCAACAGAGTTGCTTTCACTTGGTAGTAGACCTCCAGTGGAAGTTGCTTCTGTGGAAGAGGGAGAAGAGGTTGATCAGATGGCAGGAAGCCCCAGTGTTCAGAGTAGAAGCCCGGTCACTGCTCCTCTTGGTATTTCCATGAATTTTGGATCTCGGAAAGCTCTTTCAAATGCTTCTTTATGCAATAATCTCCTTAAAAGGACTTGTCTGAACAGCGGTGAGCTACCTGATACTAGATCATTAAGAAGTCGGTTGGAGCAAAAGTTGGAGATGGAGGGCATTAGTGTGTCTTTGGACTGTGTTAACCTGTTGAATAACGGGTTAGATGCGTATTTAAAGAGGTTGATTGAGCCTTGTATGGCTTTAGCTGGTTCGAGGCATGGAAAGGAGTACTTGAAAAAGGCAAGTGGTCAGTTCATTCCTGGTTTGAATGAGATGTTACCGGGGAAATACATGCAAAGAGAGACAAAATCAGTTTATGCATCCATGTTAGATTTTCGTGTCTCAATGGAGTCAAATCCCCAGATACTCGGAGAGGATTGGCCCACACAACTCGAGAAAATCTCCTTGCAGGGGTTTGAAGGGTGATAAATACTGTCTTCACAATAGCTTTAATTGGTTGATGAAATCGGAAGTTAGTTCCTAGTCACATATACATCGATAATTGGTTTGCTTTACATCGTATATGCCACCGGAATGCTTTTTGGGTTTTCAGCTTTAATAAAGTCGTGAATAAAGAAGCCAGTGCTTCATCATGTTATCTTGGTGCAACATAGCCTTGACTGCATCTCGTGCTGTTGCTCGTTTAAGTTATGCACCTCTGGCTTCTTTGCAAACTTTCTTAGTTAGTGGTGCAGTTTTTCTTCTGGGGATCCTTCTTATACTGACTTTAGTTCGTGCCAAGGACAGGAAATGGACCAAATTCGATACAGAAGTACCAGCGGTGCCTTCCTATACTGGTCTACAGGGACAACTGGGTTGTGCCAGAACCACGACTAAGAAGCTGCAAATGAGGCTTTAGTCAGGGTTCTTTTCATTTCCTCGTGCAAAAACAGATCAAGAAGACTGAAGTTCAAGTGGAAGGAGTTTTTGAAGTCATAGTGAGAAGTTCATGTGTACTTTAGTTCTGTAAATCATTTTAAAATTTTGCTTCAACGGGGTTGCTAATTCAAAAATGTATAGATTATCTGTCTGCCTTGTAAAACTGTTATTCTGATAGTGTAATGTTCTTGAAGTTATTTTCGATGTCTAGGCTGGATAGTCTTTCTTGACGAGTTGAAATCCTAGGAGAGACTTTTATGCCAAAGGAAAATAAGATTAGATGTCCATCTCTCCATGATTCTGCTACCTAGTTGCTTCAATGCAGGAAGGGGGTATGTTTAATTTAGCAAAAGCCAATTCCAAATGATTTCATCACTTGACTGGCTGCTTGGAAATACTTTTGCCGTTTTAACATTAAAATATGTTCTTATTTGTTTCTCAAAAAAGAAATTTTTCTTGCCCCGCCATGACTGCAGGCCCAGGGATGCCTAGTAACTTTCCATCAGCTCCAAAAGTATGCCGCTTGTGCAATTTTCACCACGAAAGATCAAGTTCCGTTGGAAAAAAAATTAGAAACAGTGTCTCGTGTACAGATCAACCCAATCTACATCCCTTTTCAGGGATAAATAATGCCACTAGCTTGATTACAATATAGACTGGATTAATTTGTTGAAGAATATGCGGGACTATGACCCAAAAATTCTATAGGAATTTAAGTCTGAAGTTTTTGAATATTTGTGAAATAAATTATTCATGTACAAAGATTCGATCATTAGCAAACCATGATAAATTCAATCTCGGTTCATAAAAGTGAGTCCAAATTACTTCTTTACTGCAAAAAGGTGTATGTATGAGGATTTTTCTTTGATTTTTCCTTTTGTTTTTGCTTAGGAAGCAGAAAGCCTTTTAATTTTCACTTGCATGATCCATGTTTAGAAAACGAAATTAGCCGAGACTGCCAAAAATCAGCAAACAAACAGGCCTTTAAGAAAGTGTACGTGACGTGTAGTGGTGACTTGTGTCTTAAAAAGCCCATGAGCAATCCTACTGGCTTTGGTCTGTTTCTAAAAGACACCCAACAAAATACATAACCAAAAAAAATAGACAAGGGATCGTTCACCGGAAAAACCCTTGGACAAGCACAAACATTGGAAACCCTAATCCCAATTCGGTACGTATCTCATTCTACCTTTTTTTAATTCAAAATTCACCATTTGGGGTTTCGATTTTCATTTAAATGGGTTTCTTTTATTTTTCAATTGGGTTCTTAAATTTCCCTAATTGTCTTTCTATTTCTGGAACTTCTGTTTATGTAGTTCTTAAATTCAAGTAATTTATTTGTTTATTATATCAACTGTTTTTGTTTGTGAGCATCTTTATAATAGAATTAGAAGCTGTGTTTTTTAAGCTGAATCTGTACCTAGGGTTTGCTAATGCTTGATTAGAACTAGAAGAAAAAAAGTGTGAGCTTTGTTTAATTTTGATGTATTTCTGGTTACTATGCAGATGGGAACGGTGCTTGGGAACTAGGGTTTTAGGTTTTGGATCTTTGAAGAAGCACTTTAATGATGTGGGTTTTGCTTCAAAGTTTCAAGGTTTTGGATTTGGTGCAGATAAATAATTTTTGACCGAGTGAAAACAATGGCATCGAATGAAATGTATAGTAGAATTGATACTTTAGAGCTCAAGTCTTTGATTCTTAAAAAGATTGGACATCAAAGAGCCGATAAATACTTTGATGAGCTTACACGATTGTTTAGTTTGAAGATTACCAAATGTGAATTTGATAAGCTTTGTATTAGGATAATTGGTAGAGAAAATATCCCTCTTCACAACCGCCTTATTAGATCTATTCTCAAGAATGCTTGCCTTGGTAAAGTTCCACCACCCAAAGGTGTAAGAAGAGCAGGAAGCAACCTTACTGTCAAAACCACAAATGGACATCAGAGAAATTATCTCCAGTCACTTTACAGGGACGCCTTTCCCTCTTCCCCTCGCAAGGGAAGATCACCTGTTAATCGAGATCGCAAGTTTAGGGACCGCCCAAGTCCTCTGGGCCCACTTGGTAAGCCCCAAAGCATGGCATGTGAGGAATTGAATTCAAGGACCCAAGAGCAGCAAAGCGCAACAGAATTGCATTCACTTGGTAGCAGACCTCCAATTGAAGTTGCATCTGTGGAAGAGGGAGAAGAGGTTGAGCAGATGGCAGTAAGCCCTGGTGTTCAAAGTAGAAGTCCGGTTACTGCTCCTTTTGGTATTTCGCTGAATCCGGGTGGATCTCGTAAAGCTCTTTCAAATATTTCTATAGGGAGCAATTACATTCCAGAGACCTGTCTAAACAGTGGAGAGCTGCCAGACACTAGATCATTAAGAAGTCGTTTGGAGCGGAAGTTGGAGATGGAAGGCATTGGTGTGTCTTTGGACTGTGTTAACGTGCTAAATATAGGGTTGGATGCGTATTTGAAGAGGTTGATCGAGCCTTGTATGGCTCTAGCTGGCGCAAGGTGTGATAGTGAACAGTTGAAAAGAGCAAATGGTCAGTTCATTCCTGGTCTGAAGGAAACATTACCTGGGAGATATGTAAAGAGACAGACAGAATCAGTTAATGCATCTATGTTGGATTTTCGTGTTGCAATGGAGTCAAATCCACAAATACTCGGGGAGGACTGGCCTGTGCAACTTGAAAAAATCTCCTTGTGTGGTTTTGAAGAGTGATTAATACATTTTCACCATTGTATTAGAAGTTAAGCGGTTGATGAAATGGGATGTCAGTTGATAGCCACTTACATTGATGATTCAGTATTTTGAATCAACCATTCACTCCAATTTTCTCTCCACTTGCGTGGAGTTTTACAGGCAGTCCCAAAGGGAATAATAACCTGTAGAAGATGTGGTAATCCTAGGTCAGCTTGACCTGGTTGCCTTTAAATGTCAGCCGTCATAACTGTTGCAGGAAACATGTTTATATAGTATAATGTAATACTACATACAGGTTAGAACTAGGTATTTTAGGAAATTTACACAATTCATCAACCAATCTCTTGTTTTTTGCCTCCCTGTAGTGTACTGGGTTATCAATGAAATAAAGCTTCCTTGATTTAGAATGCTGTTTACTGTTGTTACTTCTGTTGGGTATAAATATATTTAGGACTTCATCTTGGATAAATTGTTGTCGCTTGTTAACATAATTTTATTTTCCATTCAAGCCCCGTATCCTTACATTTGCTATCCTTATCCAGAATGCTGGAGACTTGGTATCGAATTTGGATGTGAATTTCTGGATATTAAATCCTGTTATTCATAGGAAGGTCTTAAACCATCTGCCAATGGTCGGTGAAAACTGATGTTCAATCAATGAAAAGCTTACAAACGTCAACAAGGATGATCCAGCGTTTCATGATGGACAAGTAGTTGTTGACTGAAACTTGCATGATGCACTCATTTTGTAGCCTAGCGCGAGCCTCTCGATCAATCATCATCATCAATTTTGATCCGCTCCCTAGTTCAGAGAACTAAACACCCTCTTCAATTTCTTTTTTCCTGTTCAGATGATCAGCGCTCAAGTTCTTTGTTACTGGACTTCTCTTTTCTTGGCGATATAAGCATGGACCTTGACATAATAATCCTTTTTTTTGGAATTTCACTTGACAATGGCATAATAACAAAATCGTGTATGTTTGAAATTATCCAGAAGTCATCTCCTTGATAGAATACTGGCTCGAGTTTGAGTTATTAATGGTAAAATTTGCAGGTGTGATGTCGAAATGGGCCGTATTCTTTCACAGTTGAGGTTACTCTGACTTCACCATGAAGAATATGTAGTCTTGAGCACATTGTGAACATCTTGTATCTGCAAAGAGATCAAACGGCTTCTAGTTCAGCTCTCAGTTGTTAGGTATGAGCTGTCTTTGAGATGAGACATGCAGAGAAGACTGTAAACTCCAATGGTTCACATTGGTTATCTGAAATCCTACTTGCTCATTCTTCTGTATTACCAATTTCCCCAAAAATGGGTAACATTTTTCCATGGTCAGCACTTTAAATTGGAGTTTGATACAAATTAAACGTAATTCCAGAGAGCAATGTTTCGAAGAGATGTTTCCAATGACATTAAGCCATTGCTTTACAAAACACTTTAGTTCTACTTTACATTTCTGGTAAATTATCTCAAAACAATCATGAGAAGACCATCAAACATGATGGTTGCTACTTGCTACTCTCAATTGTATCAGAGATCTAACTGACGAGTTCCTCAATTGTCTCGATTTAGATATCATAGCAGCATTTCATTGACGGGATTGAATTTTGTTTCACTGATTATGCATGCAACCTCCAGTGCAGGGCTGTGTAGTTAAAAGACACAATGATGGTGAAATGAAAAGGCAAGTATTGAGCCCATCAGCTGGAAGAGCCTGCTTTATCTAGACTTGCCATATATGTCATGTAGACAGTCCATAGATATGAAAAAGAGTTGCTCACCAGGGGCTGTCAAAAAACACCGAGAACAAAAGTCAGCAGTCCATAAACCAGATCATATGGATAATAGTTTTGACTATAGCAATAAACCTAATTGTACCTGTAAATGGACGGGAATGAATTTGAATGTGACAAAATCACATACAGGCCAGTACATAACGCCATTTATCATTGTAGGCAATAAATCTCGCTTCAACCGGGCAATAATCTCGGCACTGTTCTCACCTGAACCAGGTAACCAAGGCAACAAACACTTCACTTTAAAGTTTCTCAAGTAGCTCATACAAGTGATTGTGACTTCTGGGGGACACACATAACCCTTGAGTCATAAAGATTAGAATGGAATACATTTTTATTGATTGACAGAACAGGGTCTGTTTGATGAATACAAGTGAACAAAGATGCAAATGCAGTAGAGGCATGCACGCAGACAGAATGTTTTTAATACCAAGAATTTCGAAATATAACTTTTTAATGCCAAGAAATATCAATTGAACTCAAGAAAGCACCAAGGGTTGCACTTCACAGTCTATATTAGATATGTGGTCAACAACTCACGGTTATCATAGTTCAAATCTTCAGAGTTACTTAAAAACACCTGATTATTCCATGCTTATTAATTGAACTTTGTGCGTTGAATGAACTGGCCATTGACAGCAACGGAAGATATAATTGAACAAAACATTGCAAATTCAATCAAGTTTATTTGTTAGTTTGCAGGCTTCTATGCTTACAGCCAAAAAGCAGCATCTGAAATTGCAAGAATTCCCCATGTAATAGTGCATATGAAATGTGATATCTGCAGAAACAAAAGTATGTGCTTACCCTGCAAGCATGCATTCGATGAGAAAAAAACAACAGTCATGATAGGTCCATAGATAGTCTGACCCATGATAATTTTCTTAAATGTTGTGATTAGATCTCGTTTAGGAAAGAGCTTTGACACGAAGTTGAACCAAAAATGCAATGATGGTCCTATTATCAGCAACCCATATCCGGCCATGCGCAATATCCTCACCAGATCATAAGCTTCCGAACTTGGCAGTGACATTGTCTGAGGAAAAATAGAAAAAAAATTCGTAAAATTATGTCAGGGATAAAGCTAGTTTCCAGTGCAAACATGCAATTATTAATCGCAACTGTTTGCAGCTAAGCCTGGCACAGACATGTGAAGTTCTTGCATTACAGCAGGCAAGGAGAAAAAAAAATTCAACTGAAAATGCAAAGAAGAAGAGAGGAGTGGGGATGATGTAACTCGTACCAGTCTTTAGAAGACTTGAATACATGCTTTGTCAGGGCATTCTAAACAAAGTTAGTAACATGCAAACTGAAGCAGTTGCTGGTTGAAAGTTTCATTATCCTATTCCTAATACACAACAGCATTTACCAAACGGGTCTAAGCTGTCGTGTGAATACTAAAGAGAGAGGAGCACTAAGGTGGAGACAATGGATAGCTTTAGTCGATAGTAGTGATATAGAACCCAAGTATGAAGCAGATAGAACAACACAAACAAAAACATGATAAGTCACCCCAACTTGTGGATAAATGGAGTAACCATAGATTAATCCAAATTCCAAGTTATAACTACAACACATGAAGCAACAACCCAGATTTGAGAATCTATCATAACTAGAGAAAAAAACCATCCATAATTTCAACCAAATTAACCAAGCAACTAAAGATTCTTACTCAGGTAGAGATATAAGAAGATGGCTTTCTATCACATTAAAAACAACTCCCTAGTTAATACAAAATCCATCGTCTCACAAGGAAAAATAGCAGGACTTGACATTAAATCAAACAACTCTGGCTTCCAAAAATTCAAATTGGCATCACAAATATTTAGCTTTTTGCTAAAATATAATACAAGATCATATCTAAAACCCACCCCCCAAAAAAAGGAGCGGAAATAGAGATTTTAGGCGCAGTAGAAAGGAATGCTTGTTAACATCAAGAGCCAGGTAATTATTTTCTTTTTCAATAGATCACCATGATCTCGATTCAATTCTCTCTCATTTTGCGAGTTGCTCCATATATAACTCTATAAACACAAACTAAATCCACAAAAAAAAAAAATTGAACGGTAAAAAAAAAGTCCTTAAAAAGACCCCATTTTTAAAGCAAAATCACTTGAAACAACAAAGACCCAGCAACCGATAAGTCATGTTAACAACTCCGTGGCTCCATATTTACCTGAGAAGACAAGTCAGCAACAATGTAAATAAGAGAAGAAGTGGCACTTTTAGTCAAAACAGGTCGTGACTTAACCATCCCGAGGTACCAACCAACAAACCCAAATTTCGAAAACTCAGAGGTTCCAGCCTTTGACGAGAAAGAAGAGGTCAAAAGAGAAGAAGGAGAGAGCTCATTGTATTCTCTTGATCTCTTAAAAAAATTTGAGAAATCAAAGTAAGCTCTTCTTGTCTGATGTTGTTGTCTGAGAATCGAATGAACTGTTGTTGTTGTTGTTGTCGCTGCTGCTGGGTCTGTGATGGTGTGGATGCGTAGCAGGCGGGGGATAGTGGAGTTTCTCATGAAGGAGCCGCTCATTTTGGTGGTGTCTGGAAACTCGGTAGGCCCCTTTCTGGTTTTTGTGAACTAGGGGTTTGTGTTTATTAGAGGTTTTAGAGAAGAGAGCGAGAGGTGGCTTGAAAGAGTACTGGCCTATTAGTTCGTGGACCAACATAAAATAAAAGGGAGGGGTTTTTTATACTACTATTAGTCTCACGAGTATGGAAAATGATGTGTACTCGCCTTTTCTCCCTCTATCATTTTAATTGGTTGGCTCTCTCTCTGTTTTTTTTTTTCTTTTCTTAATATCATCACTTTCATTTATTTGAATGTTATTTTATTTTTATTTTTATTTTTATTTTTATTTTTTTTAAATTACCATGGAAATCACATTGCAGCAACGTAATTGGAATGTACTATGATGCATGTTTGGCTTGAAAGTTGCTTATAGTTATTGATGTTACAATTAATAAGATAATATAATGTTATTTTATATTTATGCGTTGTTTTTTATAATAAATAAATAAAAACTAAATAAGAGTATGGTCAAGAATATGAATGTGAGTAGAAAAAATAAATTAAAAATTAAAAATATTTAATTAATTAAGCTATAAAGTAAGAATTCCAGTATCATTTTTTAAGCATTTAGTTTAATCTAAGCAAATGAAAATGATTATTAAAAAATAAAAACTAGACACAAAAATCAGAATATTATTTTTTAATAAAATCAAAGAATCAATGAAATTAATTCAAGTTAACATATTTATAAATAAATATATTTTATTTAATATAATTTTTCAATCATGAACTATAATATTATTTTCAAAACTAGTAAAGTGGACACATTTAATTTTGCTTTTTTTTTATGCTTCACAGTGGAATTACAGTCATTTTATCATCATAAAGTTATTATATTTAATAAAATTAATATCAAAGAAATTTTTTTTTCAATAACTGCAAGTAATGAAAGAATTAGTTTCTAGTTTTAATAACTAAAAACGCATATTTTTTCTTCAAAAAAAAAACTAAAACGCATATTTGGACACAATATAAAGTGGCTAGTATTAGAAATTTGGAGGCAGCGAGTACGTTACTGTCCACAGACCAGCGAGTACGTAACAAAAGCTTCCGGCCGTAGCTGAACTCTTGGAAAAGTACTTGAAAACCACACCGATCAAACAAAAATCAAACACCCCTCCTTCCAGCATTTCGGTAAGCCATTGCCCGTCACTTTACCGACACGCGTTCAACTATGCCAGTCTCTTCAATCCACGTATCTTTTATGTTGACACGTTTCCTTGCAGACCCGATTTGCTCCCCATCTATACGAATGACACGTCGTTTTCATTGAAACTAAACTATTTTTGGACTTCTTGATGTTGTCTCCGAATCACTCCCGTGTTTGTTAATGTTTTTTAGTAAGTGCTGGGGAAGCTACCTCTGCTCCATCGCCTTTCATGTTACCTCCCCTTCCCATGGTGACGTCATATTTATTAAACTCGGGGATTCGGACTGGAATTTAAAAAAACATTAATCTATTACCGACTTGATTTCACCCTATCAACTCGGTGAATCAACTCATTACCGGTCAATTTCAAACCGTGTACAAATCAGGCGGCTAATTCTAGTCCAGGATCTTCTATTTTTGAATGGCCATTCTGTTTATCGATGAATTTTACATTACAGTCCAGATAGATATCTTGTGGAATCCATCTCAGACCATTAATTTCTTCTTGCACGTCGATGTTAAAATGATGGAAATTCATCAAAACGTGTCCATTTCAATTGTGACAGTTTTTTTAAAATTAATTTTTGTTTAAGAATATATTAAAATAATATATATTTTTTGATTTTTTAAAATTTATTTTCAATAGTAAAATAATTTAAAAATACTTAAAATAACTTTTAATTTAAAATAACTTTTAATTTTTCTAAAAAACACGGCGCTTTAGCATAAACAAACAAGCACAGCATCCAGGTTTCGGAATATCTAGGAAAATATAAGGACTCAGTCAGCTTATTCTTGTTTTCAATCTGAATCAAAACTAACACTTGCCGACACAAAATGTTTTAACTTTCTACGAATGTCTCGTCTAATTTAAGTGTTTTTCTCTTCCAAATTGGTGGAGAGCG
>Ga0307515_10013719_pt1 | contig 15101 bp, 2 predicted proteins | sample 17_EM_MG_FD_194513 | JGI IMG/M metagenome (GOLD analysis project Ga0307515, IMG submission 194513) | Populus trichocarpa ectomycorrhiza microbial communities from riparian zone in the Pacific Northwest, United States - 17_EM | ecosystem: Host-associated > Plants > Roots > Unclassified | place... | reverse complement strand
CAATTACCGCTAGAGCTTAATTTATAACTAGGAACAATTTTATAGGTTATAAAATTACTCTACGGAGTGCTAAAAGCTAGAAACCATTAGTTTAAGATATACTACTAGTACTATGTCCATAAACTTGAGATAGAGTAGTTAACCTATAACCCTTACCTTTTATACACCCTATTAAACGGCCTTAGTATTATTAGACTCTAAATAGATAATACCCTCTTCTTAGCAGACCGAATATTTGCAGATACTAAAGAGACTAAATTATAAGAAGCTAAGTTCCTAGTAAAGCTGTAAGAGTAGTTAACTAAATAGACTCCAATTAAGTTTAATAGAGGCTTAATTATATAAAAGGGCAACTTAATCTAGCTAACCTAGAAACGCTAAGCTTAAAACCTAAAGCTTGTTATAGTAAAGCCTACGGACCTTACTAGTTCCCATAAAGAGACCTATAAGACCGTAAATATAAAGGACTAATACGCTATATAGCGTGTAAGAGGCGCCTATATTGCTATAGTCTGCTAACCCAAATCTACCTACAACTTATCCTTTACGGCCTAGGTAGTAGATCTATAAGAAGAAAATATTAAGCAGCTTAATAAGCGCATTTAATGGCAGATTAATAATATGATAAGAGGACTTACTTTTATACCGCTAGACCTAAATTTTATTAGCGTAATAGTATTTACAGACGCCTTCTTCGCTAATAATAGAGACCTATTATTGTAAATTGGCTTTATAATTATACTTATAGACCGTAATTAAGACGCAAATATACTATATTGGTCTTTAATTAAATATAAGCAAGTAACCCACAGTGTATTAGCTTCTAAACTATATATACTAGCCTATGGCTTTAATATAGCAGCCGTAATTAAATTAACGATCTAAAAGATCCTATAATTAAAGCAGCTACCCCTAGTTTTATATACCGATTTAAAGTCCCTCTATAACTGCCTAGTTAAACTAGGCATAATATAGGAGAAGAGGCTTATAGTCAACCTAATGTGCTTACGTTAGGCCTATAAACGACGGGAGATTATAAAGGTTAAATAGATTAGTAGCGAAGATAACCTAGTAGACGCCATAACTAAGGCAAAGCTATGTTAAGCTCTTAAAACCCTAATTAATACGAATAAGCTTAACTTAAAGGTTATAGAATAGGTAGAGCAAGACTAATGGAGCATTTATAGTTCAGTTACGGCCCGTCGGAAGGCCGTACGGTATATTTACAGCCCGTTAAAAGGCCGTATAGTTCATTTTACGGACCGTAAGCAGGACTTACGGCCAGATTGGAGCACCATTTAGAAGGCAACCTAGAAGGCACCTTAAGAGGGATTTCCTATGTATTTTCTTATGTGTTTTATGGTTCTATTAAAGTAATTACGGAGGCTATATATAAGTAGTTTTATTTTCTAAGTACCGCCAGTATATAATTATAGCACCCGTTATACTAACCGCGTGCTTACGCGCTCGGTACGCTAAGTACGCGTTTACGCGTTTAGTGTACTAACCACCCGCTTACGCGCTTGGTGCACCCCTAAAGCACTAACTAATTAGGGGGGGGGGAGTGCGTTAGTATATAGACTACGTAGTCTACCTTAATAGAATTAATAGTTACCATTATCTAAAAGAGTATACGATACTATACGTATTTCGTGCCCCTAGATATAACTTACTTATATTATTAAATTAATACAAATAGAGAATTATATAATTAAATAGTTAGGGGCTTAATAGTTAATACGTGCGTATATATATACGCGGTCTTTAACGGACTTTAGTAGAATTTAATTAATCTAGCAGAACTTAGCAAAAGTTGATTAAGCTAGTAAAATTCGGCAGAATTTAGTTAAAGCGTTAGAATTTATCTGTTAAGTGTTTTACTAAGATATTTCTACTATAACTAACGTAGGTAATAGGGTTATAACGGTCGGCATAGTTATAATAGTGGGGCCCTACCGCCTTTCTAATTAGGCTTACTGCCTACCTAATTAATATACGGTTTGGAACTTCAAAATTCTGCCAGATGCCCTTTTGGAATATTAAAACTGCGTATAAACGAAATTTAGTAGGAACTGTTATAACTATACTGATAGTTATAACCCTATTACCTACGTTAGGACTTTAAGCAGAGCTTTAAGCGGAGCTTTAAGCGGAGCCTTGAGTAGAGCTCTAAGCAGAGCCTTTGCAGAGCTTCGTACAGAGGTTTGTGTAGAGATTTTACAGAGCTCCGTGCACGTCTCCCCCTAAGTTTCATTCGGTAGAGGTCTCGTAAAGCTCTACGGCTCTGGGCAGACGCAAAGCTTGCAACTCTATTAGGGCCTCCACAACGGCTTATAGAGGCGTGTAAGATAGATATATCGCATAACGTAGGTAATAGGGTTATATTAGTCGGCATAGTTAACAAATTTCATCTATACGCAGTTTTGATGTTCTAAACCATTCAAATGGGCATCTGGCAGAATTTTGAAGTTCCAAACTAGGTAGGCAGTAAGCCTAATTAGGAAGGCGGTGGGGCCTACCGTTATAACTATGCCGACCGTTATAACCCTATCACCTATATTAGGCTAGTCCCATTATAGAGATTTTAAGAAGCCTAAGAAATAAGGAATTTCTTATAAGGAGAGATTTTCGCAACTACGTTTATCTCTTTTGGTATCTATTAAGAATTAAGGCGTTAATTAAAGTTCCCTTAGCTTAGTATTTTATTTCTATCTAGTGACTTCTATATTAAGAATATCTCGTTATGGTTTATGTATAAAGGACTAAGTTTTTATATATTAGAGAGACTTGCTTATAATAAGCTTTAAGTTAGCCGGCCTATAACTTGTTTAGTCCTTTATATAAAAAAAAACTTATTACTTTTTAATCCGGATGTCTTAAAATTAGCCTTTATTGGCCTACCCTCTTTAACCTAGTTAAAATGTGCTAGCGTCTTCTTAACTAGTATAGGATAGAACTTTTCCTTTAAAGCAGTTAGTAGTTTTAGATAAACCTTAGTCTACTAAGCCACGTTTTTTCTGCCTACTAGCCTTTAACGCGCCTCTATTATATATCCTTCTTCCTCTATCCTTTACTTCTAGTATTATATTTCTACCCTTAACTATATTCGCCTCCATTACCTTTAGCTACCGGAGATATACCCTCTTTATTAACTAGTAAGGGAATATTTTAGGCATTATAGACGATAAATAGACCTAATAAAGGGCTATAAGTTAATTCTATTAGAGATTTATATAGCCTCTACAGTATATCTAATTTAGAAACTAGTGTTTTTAAGCGCTCGGTCTTTACCTTTATTAGTAACTAAGACTATATCTACTTTAGAACAAATAATATAATAATTTATAATAGTTATTACTAGTTATTTACTACTAAATTAATATTTTAGCAAATTTTAATATTTAAATTAAGTAAAACTTAGGGACCAAGTAAAACCCCATATGTCACGTTACAGCAGTATTGAGTTTTCAAACTTCATTAAATGCTAGCCAGAAATGATGGTGAAATTAGCACATCTCATAGAAGCGCTGTGGAAAGCAATGGAAGAGTACTTAAATAGATTCCTCGCACCTATAAGGCTAGTCGGCGGCACGATCACCAATCGCTACTCGCCTCCAGGGTAAGCAAACGGCAGCCACTCCGCAGTAGTCCCGATTCTGGGCCAGCGCAGCCTGCAATAGAGATATATTCGTTCGATAGATCGACGTACTAAATATTTAGCGCTTATTTGACGTCAACTTCGTTAAATATCGATTTGTCATTTAGGGGTTTCGATACAGATCATTTAACGAGTAGTTGTTACCAAAAATAGATCCTGTTCCTCCGGCCGCCTTCCTTACTTCCGCTTGAATTCGGTGAATCGTCACGACGTGTTAGCCTATCCTCCACACGAGCTTCGCTCTGAATAGCTTCATCAACGGTTTAGTGCATAAAATTGGGTAATTGCGAAGGTTGGTTTAACGCGACCGGGACGGCGCCGTATGCGCGGCGCAGCTACTCTACCATATCAACGGTAGATTGGACGTCACGTATAGGATTAAAAGGCATAGTGGTAAAGACAAAATGTGGAAAATATGAGGCTATTTGGACGGCTTAATCAAAACGTGTAAATGTTCAAAGATTTCGATGTTATACAACATCGTTTCAAATGATATTTGCCAAGACCTAGGTTCGATATTTTGGACGACTAACTAAATACTGCTAGTACGTGTCGATCGCTCGTTTCGACTTGCTTACACTAAATATCGAACGAATATATCGTTCCATCGAAACCCCTCTAATGCTACCCGCACCTTCATTAGAAGCCATACAGCCATTGCCTTCGATAAGCGGGGTGCAGCTCGTAGGGGTTACGGAAAAGTTAAACGGGGTCACCGATGGGGGTCGGCGAAAGCTGAACGGGGTCACCAATAGTGCGCCGGCAAAAGGTCGGCGGGGTCACACTTTTACCCATACAGAACGCGCATTAGTAGCCACATTTAAATTAAGCGACTGTACAAACTAAAATATCTAGGGCATATGCTATATATACGTATATAAGTACATAGACATATATATATACACACATATATATATATACATATGCACATATATATACGCGCATTTATACGTATCTCGCTATACTAATAATAAGTAAAAACTATACTAAGGCAAACGAGAGCATAGTAGGATGGTTAAACGGCCTACTAGTTAGTATACACAACCATATGCTACGCATATGCTAAGTATATATAGGTATTCTAAAGTGTACCTAATATTAAACACGAAGACGATAGTTCTTAAGATAATATAATTGGTAGGGAGAGTATTAAAGATAAGGAGGATGAGGAGGGTAAGGACGAAGATAGTATATAATAGCGGCTTCTATTTTATATAGGTCTCTCTAAGGTAAAACTATATATAACTTTATGTATATGCTATATATATGCTTAGAATAGCTAGGGCATACTCTAAGACTATAGAGCACTTGTTAGCTCTAATAGTAAGTATTAAGTTATTGTCTAAGAGGCAATAGACTATATTATAATGCTAGAATATCCAGTAAGCAGAAAAGAAGGAATTATATACTTTATCTATAAAGTAATACCTCTGCTATCTATAGATGCAGATAAAAAAACTATATATAAGGTTATTAATCGGTATATGTTAAAGGTAAGTAATATATATGTAAAGCATATGCTATATTTATATATTTAGTAGATTTAATTCTTATTATATTAAACTGGTAACCCTAAGATTATATAACTATAACTTCTTAGAGAAAACAATAATTGGGAGAATAAAAAAGCATTTTATTAAGCGTTTAAATACAGCGGCATTAGACACTGTGAGTATATATATAAGGATATGCTCCGTATATGCTCCGTATATAATAGGGTTAAGCTTAAATTAATTAACGACCTCTGAAAGCGTAGTAGTCGTCTATACTAGGCAGTAGAGATTAATAAAAAGCTTAAGTAAAGTATAGAGAAGTAAGCATTATCTATATACGTTAGGTATATGCTTATAATATATAGCTACTACCATGGTGTTCTATAATTATGGCGGTAGTATATCTACCCTAGTATATAAGAACGTATATGTAGTAAAAGCAGACTAATAATGTTTTTTCGGCATAGAGTACGTATATGGCCCGCATATACGCGATATATGCTTATTATATATAGGTAGAGTTTATTAGTTGCTCTAGCAGTAGTAATACTAAACTATAGCATACTACCTGGCCTTTATCATTGACAACTACCCGGGTAGATATTTAATACCTTTATTTACTTGTTAAATATAGAGTTTAGGAAGTTAAACAAGAATATACCTATATTAGATATATAACGTTAAAGCAAAAATATTATAGTATGTAATGTATATATTATATATACGCTATATATATGCTAAGCCTATATAGGGTTTAACCACCTATAAGGCTAAGGTAGGGTAGTGGGCCGAATATGTGGTGTACAGTTAGATTGCTATATTCCTGTTAATATGGCATAGTATCCTTATATTTGCCTTATTATACGGAATTCTTATATATATTATCTACTATATCTAATAAAGCTGCTAATCGACCTTGTTAATGATGTAGTTAAAGCAATAAAGTAGGTGGATGTCCTAAGCCTTACTATACGTATGCTCTGTATATGCATAGTATATATAAATAAAACTACTTACTATGCTATAGGTCGATTTATCCTATCGCCGCAGTACTATATTTTATGTAGAAAGTATAGGACGTAGATACTACGTGTAGTGTATAGTAGTCTTAATATTAAGGATTGAATTACTACTCTAATTCGAAAGGAAAGGATACTATAGTTTCTAGAGGGGATGGTATATATAGGTAAGTATAGGCTAAATATACGCTAAGTATATACAGAGGCTAAGCGTAGTAGGTGTACTACGCGAGTTCTCTATTAATTAATATAAAGAGAGTACCGAGTAATGGATTTGGGCAATTTATAACTTTAACGACGAGCATTTCCTTATTATATACTGTATGTATACGTAAGCTAAGGCATTCTAACGCGTAATATGTATTGAAATGGACCTATTATTTAAGATAGTTTAAGGTAAAACGAATCTATTTTTAATTGTAGAATGGGACGAGAATTCCAAACGTATATATACCCTATGCCACGTATATACTATATATAAGCTAAACACTTATAATAGAAATCAAGGTATAGGTATACGCTTTTCTTAACCTAGAAACACGTACTACGTATATAAAGATATTTTAGCTAGTATTTAAAGTTTTAGGTAATACTGCTTAATTATCTATATAATTTATATATATTTACGGAACTGGACTTTGTACTATTATAGTTAATATATGTAAGAAATAAGCTAGCGATAAGTATACGTTCTATATATGCTTTATATATACTTTATATATACTCTGTACATGCCTAGCATATACTAACAAATATAGGCTTTAGAGATTACCTATATATAATTAACCTATCCCGTAAATGGGATGAATACCTTTAGTATATGCTTGTATTCTGCTAAGTATATATTAAACGGAACTTTATAAAGCGCTTTTTAATTTATAAAGTAAGATATATTATAAAGTAGATATAGGAAGCGGAGATAGAGTAAAAACTAATAGCGTGTATATAAAGTATATATATACTACATCCGGAGCTTATATCTTAGATAAATAATAAGAAGAAAATATGGATACTGGCTGGGCTTATAAAGGAAAAGTTAAAGGTCCCTTATAAGTAGTAGGTATATACACGGAAGCATACTAGAATTGGTAAAAGTAGTTACTTTTAAGATAATAACTTTACTGGTTAAAAATTATGCGTGCTTACTATAGTACTACGGTAAGAGTATACGCTCTATATATGCACTATATATTCTAATATTTTAGTATAGGCTTAAACTCCATATATAAGGAATGTTTAATCTATAAGAGCTATATAAAGAGACGGGAATAGATAATATATGGAAAAATTATAGTGACTTAAAGCGGATAGCAATATAGCTATAAAAATAATATATATATATATACTGTATATATAGAGTATATACTAAGCTTAAGCAGTATAGAACTAGCGAAAATTAGCTAAGCGGCGAGCTAGGAATCCTAGGCTAAATCTTCCTTAGAATCTTTAGAACCTATTTAATGCCCCTAGGCCTACTATATCTAGTGGCCAGATTGTCTTACAGATAAGTACGGTAGATAATAATATTATATTAGTATTGGATATGTCGCGTATATCTACAGCGTATGTAGTAGAGATGCTACTACTACTGTTGTAAAGTTAAACACCCTGGTCTGCGGGTAAGAGGTATAGGTCTTACCTATCTATAGAGGAGCTAGAAAAGGAGGCATATATACTATGTATAGAAAATATAAAGCGACGAATTAACAAATTAAAATAAGCTAAAGACGTATATAATAAAGTAAAGAAACTAGTAGAGCTTAAGAAGTGGGTGTAGGAGCATAGTGTTAGTATATAGGGCGTATATACACGGTATATATATAGAAAATATTATATAGAGTTCTATAATAAATAAAGAATTAATTAATATAGGCCTATTACCCTGTGCCCTATATTGGGTATATACCTAGCCTATTTACTAAATAAACCCCCCTAAAACTCCAATTATGCATACTCTATTCTGTGTATGTAGTATATAGGCCTAGTATATACCGGAGCCTATAGTTTAATACTTGCGTAGGAAAGGTGGGTTGAGTGGCGGGTTCCGCCTGTAGCTTATATAGAGTATAAGCAAAACGTATATAACAGAAGGAACTAAACTTACTAGAGCTTTTATCTCTACTATGACGACCTGTTGCGTTTTTACTTGCTAGTGCTAAATATTAGCTGTGTATATATAGGAAATGTGTAAGGTAAGCTTACCCCTTTAGTAGCGGGCGGATAGTAAGGGGGACTTCTTATGGTCGCCTGGTGGGGTTGGGCCGCGCTATATATATAGTTAGCGTATACTAAATATATGTAGGTAAAATACTAACCCTGCGTTTTGAGCTAGTTAAGGGAGTAGATAGGCTAACGCGCTATTTCTCTCTTATTAGTATACGCCTAGTATAAGCACATATTAACCTATGGTTAGTAGAAGATATTAGGGGTTTGTATATACGAAGTATATACGCGTATAAGCTAGCAATATAACTAAGTAGTAGTTTTGGTGAAGTATATGCAGGGCCTATATAAAGTCGGACTTTATTAGTCTTCTAGATATAAAGATAAGCGTTTATTTCTGAATTGGGTAGTAGCCCTAGTAGTAGTCGTACTTATTTCTCCTATACGCTACCCTTAAGCCTATAAGTACCCTTAGGTCTAAAATTAAACTTAAGGGGAATAAGTATATAGATAGATAGATAGATAGATAGATATATTGGGATATGGTGTGTATATATAGAAGCAAAACTAGTACTCTTACCTCGCAATGGAATTACCTGCTAAATTAGGTGGTAAACCCCTAGTCCTAGGTACTGTATTTAGTTAGCTTAGGCTAGATATATACTAGGTATAGACTAAGTATATATAATTAGAGTGTAGGTGTTTATATACTCTAAAATTCTTAACTCTAAAGGGCCACGGCTATGTATAGTGTTAGTACTGTATATATATTATATATGTATAACCTACTTAGGCTTATATAGGTATCTAGTATCCTACTAGCTACTAGAGAGAACGAATTGCTTTAGAGCGCTATATTATATTAGCGTTATATATATATAGCATATACTAAGTATATACTTCTCCCCCATAATTAACTCTATAGCTAATATATTGGTAATAGGAGGGTTAGTTACTATATATAGTAAGTATATACCTTTAGTAAATTGTATAATAATATATACGGGTACTACTATATTTATTACGGATATGGCGGCGGTACTATAACTATATTAGTAAGATGTAGATACTATATATATGCGGAATATATGCTTAGCTGGGCTATAAAGACCCGGCTGTATATTTGCGAGCTGTTTACTATAATATTATAGCTATGTTTATTGTTAGTATATGCCGTATATAAGGTATAGATATGCGATATATACTATGGAGTTAACGGCAGATAGTATAAAGGTAGGGTTAGGTAGATCTAGTTTACGCTTAGTATATATATACTCTTTATATAGAGCCTTTCTAGCACCTACTTATATTGTCTTGGACTGTTATAGCTAGGGCTATATAAGGTTAGTATATGCTATAGGTATATAGCTCTAGATTTATATACGCCTTCTACCTATTACTGCTGCTGCGGCGCGTGCTTTATCTACTGTAAGTATATGCCTTATATACGCGTTCTCTATAACTAACCTGGTATTACCTAGCTAGGGTTAGGGTTAGGGATTGGGCCTGTATACTTTAATTAGTATATGCTTCTTTTAGGCATATATAAAGTATATGCTTACTATAATAGTACCTAAAGCCGCTGGGATTGGTGGCACTGGCTACCTATAGATTGTTAAAGTCGGTAATTATAAGATTGCTTATAGTGAGCGTAAGTAGAGCGTATATAAGTTTAAAATTAAGATATTAATATTACCCTAGCTAGATATTAGCATATATAGCGCTTATGCATGGATTATATAGTATATACTTATGGCGTATACTATTATATTTATAGAGAAGTCCTAGTGTAATTGCCGTTGTTATAGATATACGACGCGTATATACGGGCTATGTTTTTAATAACTTAGCTTGCTTATTGCGTGCTATAGCTAGTAGTGTATATATGCGGGGTATATACAATCCATATATTATGCAATATTTACGATTTATTAAATTCACGATTTATTAAATAGTTACTGCGAATTTTTATTAAAAAAAACTTATTTATTTTGTATATACTAGCGTCTATATATTGCTTGGCAGCATCTACCTTAGCAACGCATAATGCTAAGACCTCCTATAATATTCGCGAATATCAAACGCAGTCACTACGTAGCTAATTCGCTTTTAATATCGCTAAACTCATTAATATTTATTATACATTTATTATCCATTTGTTTAAGAATTATTTTATAACGCTATTACCGCTTATAACTAACTAGGAGATTTATACGCGTATATAATCCCAACAAGTAAACCCACCTAGACGACCTACCTCAACTACACTATCGTCTATAACCGCTACACCCTCCTCTACTAGTTCTATAATGCCGTCTAAGGCTAATATACGCGCTACTGCCGTAAAAGAGCGTAAAATTGCTAAAGAGTAAAGGGAACAAGCCCGAGATAAAAGGGAGATTTAGAAGTATAAGGAAGAGCGTAAAGCCCGCCTAGTGGAGGAGGCTTACTAGTATAAATACCACCTGGCTTAAATAGCTTAATTATAATTAGGCTTAGCCGCTTTGGCCTTATAAGCCACTATAATAGCTACTATAGCTAATATCCTTAGTGAGCCTCTCCCTTCTAGTATAAAGTTGCTTAAACTCCGCCTTCCTAGCGTTATAAAAAGGGATTACCTAGACATTTTTAAGGGTACCTTTAATCTAGTAAACCTCGCCTATCTTTAAGTTTATACCGCTTAAATTAAGATCGCCAATAAGATATAGATTAAAAATGGTACTTTAGTTATAAAAAAGGCAAAGGTAAATAGAAAGCTATTTATAGATAAAGGCGTCTAGTTTAAAGGTTTTACTAACTACGTAGTTATTACTAGCACCCTCTATACATACCCACTGGACCTTATTACTAGCATACTTCTCTAGATAAATATAATTCGTACTTTATTAACCTAGTATATCTAGGTAGGTTGTATACTTAACTTAGCACTTAACTATTATACCTTTATAATAACCAATAGCTAACTAAAGCCCGCTAATTAGCAAATGCTAGCCTAGTATACAGCGCTATACCTTACGATATCTAGTGCTATCGGCTTTACCGCCTTAAAGAAACCTAGGTTAGATACCTCCTATACCTCTAATACCTGCTATAGGTTTAATAGTAGAGGCTATAATAATATAGCTTGCAAATACCCGTATAAGTGCTTAAAGTATAGTAAAGATCACACTATATTATCTAAAGCTTGCGCTTAGGAATAGTAAGGCGAATCTTATAAAGTAGGGTCTAGCCTAATAACAATACTAACTTTAATTATACGCCTAGGACCTAGGCCTAATACGTTATTATTATTCTCTACCTTTATAGAGGCGAAGGCTCTCTACTACTCTCCATCGCCCCTAAGGATCTTAGCGTGGTACTCCCTTTTATCTAACTACCCGGGTAATCTACTAGCTACTTTAGTAGGTATCCTAACCTATAGCTATAAGATAGGAGCTAAGTCTATTTCTACCCTAAAATCTTATAGGAACTACAACTCCTCTTAGAATAACGCCAACCTTATCTCTAAGAAGATAATATTAGACCTCAAAAAAGGATATATTAAAATCGCGATAGGGCCTATTATAGTCTTACCTCTTAGCCTAGTGCTAAAATCGGATAGAGGATACCACTAAATTCACAATCTCTCCTTTCTACTAGCATTTTTAGTTAATAACACAATTCTAGAAGAATATAGAGCACTAGTATACACTACAGTTACCGCTATTTAAGCCTACGTTATTTCTGCAGGTTATAGATATCTACTGCTTAAAAGAGATATTAAAGACGCGTTCTATATAGTCCCCCTATTTTATAGGGCAAGAACATTAATAGGCTTCTCCTAGGAAGGTATTACCTACCAAAAATACTACCTATCCTTCGGTCTTTAAATTACGCCGCTTATATTTAACCTCTTTACGGAAGGCCTATACTAGATACTCTATTTATAACTACCTTATAAGGTAAAACACTACCTAGATAATTTTATCTTTATCCTTGCCAACCTAAACAACTTAGCAGCTGTTACCTAGACTTATATCTCTATTACTAACTCCCTAGGTATCCCTTAAAATGGCTCTAAAGACATAGTAGGAACTATTATTAAAGTTTTAAAATACACTATTAACACTATATAAATATAAATGTGATTATTACCATAAAAACAATTATATACTATTAAGAAAGTTACTACCACACTCTAATACAGCTTATTATTATTCCTTTAAGCCTAGTAGCTTACGGGCTACCTTATATAGTACGCCTACGTAATTAAATTTAGTTAATCTTACTCTAAATTCCTCTAAATCTTTATTACTACTTAGCCGAAGACTTTAGTAAATAAGCATAAACCTAGGCAATTTAGCACTAAGTTACAAAGTAACTTATATATCTAACTTAACCTACTTACTACAAGTAATAGGGTATTGTTTTTTAATAACATTAAGCGTACCTATATTTATCTCTTTACTAACACCTCTACCTAGTTTAGGTTTGGCGGCTTTTACTTTTTTAAGGAACTTAAATATAAGGATAACTAGCAGTAGTATACAGCTAACCTCCCTTAATCTTAGGCATTTAGTATATTGCCTAAGCCTAGTTAACAAGTAGACTATATTAATTTAAAAGAGATGCATACTATTACTTACGCATTTAATCTATAGTCTACCAACTAGCAGTATAGCGCGCTATCTATTTATACTAATAGTATAGTGGTTTACTAGGGTATTAAAAAAACTGTTATCTATAGCGTAGCAAATAAATTGCTCCGTAAGATTATACTAGCTACTATAGCTTACGATATTATAATATCCGCGAAGTAGATCCTAGGTAATTTAAATAGCTTAGCTAATATACTATCTTAATTCCAGGCCGCGGCTATCTATTAGTTCTACCTATACTAGGCCCTTAATTTATTACTACTAAAGCTAATAAGTTTTTAATAGGTGCTATAAACCTAACGGACTACTTATAACCGCCTATAAACTTTAAAGATAATATTAACGCGCTATTTAACCTCTATATACTCCTTCTCTAAAATAGCCTTACGCCAGTAACCTATAGGAACTATTCCTTAGCAGTTAATAGTTAGGAGTTATACTGCGTACTTAAAGAAGTCTCCCCCTACCTAGCTAAGCCGCGTAAACTAGGCGAATAGATTGCCTACCGCGCGTTTAATACCTCCTAGCTATAAATAGGTAGGCTTAAGGCCGAAACCTTATAAGCCTATATCTCCGCAATTCGCTCGCGCTATATAGATTATAGCATCTTAATTATAGCATTTAAGGATCCTATAGTATACTAATTACTTACCAGAACAGCCGCTATCTCTCCCTTAGTAAAAAAGAATAAGCAACCTATTACTAGGGACATTCTAGCCCAGGTAGTAATATACGGCCTATTGCTACCGGATATTAACACTAATGCCGTATTTACCCTCGCATTTACTAGATTTCTATAGATAGGCAAGATTATATATACTATAGCGGAGCTTAAGAACCAAACGACCTTCCTAGCAAAAAAGGCCACTTAATATAATATTACCTTTACGCCTAGTAGGATGATATTCCGCCTTAAATAGAGTAAAGCTGATAAGTAATACTAGGGCGTTAACGTTGCTATCGCAGTAGTAGGCGGCCTATTATGCCTAGTTGCTGCTATAATAAAGCTATTTAATAGGGACCCTTAACCCCTTAACTCTCCCTTATTTAGTCTTAATAGTAAACCCTTTACCTCTTTAAGGGTTTACAAGATCCTTTCCTCCTATTTAATAGCTACTAGGATTAACCTAAGTAGTTACTTAAACTACTCCTTCCACTAGGGCGCTGCCTAGTTTGCTAAAGATTTAGGGTATTTATATTAGTAAATTTAGTAGCTAGGTTAGTAGTTATTAAAAGCCTTTTACCTATATATTAGGACTAAGACCACTAACCTCCGTCGCCTTAACTCCTACTTTTAGTATAGTATACCGCTCTTAGCATAAGGATCACTATATAGTAGGTTAAAATATTAAAAGGGCCGCCAAGGCACTAGTAATAAGCGAGCTAATAGCGATTTTCTATACCGGGCATAAAAAATCCTAATTAGTTAGCTTATAACTTAGGGTTGGTAAAATATAGCAGAATATAATAATATAGCAGAACTTGGCAGAATGCGATAATATAGTAGAATTTAGCAGAATGCAATAAGGTGGCAGAATTTGGCAGAATGCAATAAGGTAGTAAAATTTAGCAGAATATAGCAGAATGCGGTAATATCTTGTTGGGTGTAGGAGCTTTGCTTAGGGACATCTAGCCGCTTTAGGGCAAATCCTTAGCAGATTTAAGTGCTAGGAACTAGCAAAACTGCTAAAAACTAGCCCTAAAGCGACCTTATAGCCCTACACCTCCCAATTATATAAAAATTAAATATCCCCTTATATAACTATAATAGATAGATACTAGCGTCTATATATTGCTTAGCAGCATCTACCTCAGCAACGCATAATGCTAAGACCTCTTACAATATTCGCGAATATCAAACGCAGTCACTACGTGGCTAATTCGCTTTCCCCACCCGCTATCCCTTGCACTTAGTATGCATTATATATAGATAGCGCTTTAAGGCAATTCTTTAGTAGGTGCTAGGAACTAGCAAAACCACTAAAAGCCAGCCTTAATGCAACCACTATAGTTAGATAGTCTTGCAGCCATAGGCTTGCGGTTAGGGACATCTGGCCGCTTTAGGGCAAATCCTTAGCAGATTTAAGTGCTAGGAACTAGCAAAACTGCTAAGAACTAGCCCTAGAGCGAC
>Ga0307515_10013718_pt1 | contig 15101 bp, 6 predicted proteins | sample 17_EM_MG_FD_194513 | JGI IMG/M metagenome (GOLD analysis project Ga0307515, IMG submission 194513) | Populus trichocarpa ectomycorrhiza microbial communities from riparian zone in the Pacific Northwest, United States - 17_EM | ecosystem: Host-associated > Plants > Roots > Unclassified | place... | reverse complement strand
TGGGGATTTAGGTAGTAAAGAGTTGGGCTAAGTATACCCTCTCTATTAAAACAATATACCCCCTATAGCCCTACTAATATAGCTTTATATTTTCTAAATAAAGCTATATTTTATAGCCCTATATTAGAGCTATAAAATAAGCCCTTATTTATATAAATTGGACTAATATTAGTAGAACTATGTGGGGTATTTTAGAATGGCCGCAAAACTTAAAATGAGGCTCTGCGCTGACAAACCTAACCCATCTACCCTAAAAATAAGCACCCCCTATAACTCTACTAAAACAGCCCTAAATTATATAAATAAGGGCTTATTTTATAGCCCTAATATAGGGCTATAAAATATAAGTTTATTTATAAAATGTAGAGCTGTATTAGTGGGGCTATAGGGGGTGTATTGTTTTAATAGAGAGGGTATACTTAGCCCGACTCTCTACCACCTAAATTTCCACAACTACACTATTTGCTAAGCTGCTATATGTTTAGGGTTACGGGGCAGTATCTCTTTTACAGTTTTATTTACTAATTTTATAAAATAAGACTTATTTTTGGTTGTTGTAAAGGTATTATTGTAAAACGAACGTCTGCGGGGGGAGGCTCGCTTAATTTTGCTTTTCGCAATACTTTCGCAAAGGGTAAGGGTTGGTCCGCTTAGCCGCACAGCCCGCCCACTCGCACACACCAACACTAAAATATCGCCAATTTTAATAATTAATTACTCCACCAAAATAGGTGATCTTTTAGCGCTACAAAATATGCTAGCTAATTTATATCTTTAAAAACATCTTAATATATCTAAGACGGCCCAAAGACATAGTATTAAGTAATTAAAGTTGTTAAAACATAGGCGTAGCGTTTAGGCGTTAATAAAAGAGTATTATAAATTTTAATGCTATATAACCAACAAACAGACTTAAAGCTTTATAAATTTTATAAATTAATTTATAAACTAAGATATTTCCCTTATACCATTAATGGTTAAATATTTTATTAAAAATATTACTAAAATTAATATTAAAAAGAGCTATATAAAAGCAATAATATTTAACTAAATTGGTTTTAAAATTATAAGCCTAAACAGTAGCCTACTTTTTTTATTATTCTAAAAATTAAATAAACTAATAATAAAGTTGTTTGTAAATGGTTTATTCTAATATTTAATTATTATATTAAATATAAAACTAGCTTAAATTAAAAATAAAGCCTTTTAATTTATAATAGCTATAACTTTTATTTAAATATAAAAATCTTTAATTAATATTATATAAATGAATTCTCTATAGCTATATTTCATTTTTATAGTATATATAGACTTTTGTCTTTTAATATTTTAATATGTTTATTACTAGCAAAGTATTAGAGCTATAAATTTAATTATTATATAATATATGGCTAGCAGTTTATTTTTATAGATAAATAATACTTTTAAGAGTATTTTTAGGCTATATATAATTACGCCTTTATATTAAATAATGTTATTAATAAATAAAAAGAGATTAATATTTATTTGTTTATTTTTAATATTATTTTAAACTGCCTTTTAAAGTGTATATATAAAGAGTCTTTTTTATTTAAAAGTTTATTAAAAAAGTTTTACTACTTTAGTTTAATAATAGGATTAATATATAAAAGCTATTAACCACTATAATAAATAAAATAATAAAAAAGAAGCTTTAGCTATATTTAATATTTTAAAATATATAAATAAAGAATAAACTTTTTATAAAACCAAATAATAGGCTTAAAACAGCCTTTTATAGTAAAAATAATAAATAAATTAAAATAAAAGGCCTTTTCAATAAATTATATAATATTAAAGAGAGTAACTTTGTATTTTTAAAAATTATTAAAATATAGCAAGTAAAAGTGTTGGAATCACGGTGGGGGGGTTTTTGGTTCAATTGTATTCGTCTTATTCTCTTTTCTCTCTACGTCTACAGGTGGAATTTGATGGACCTCCTGAGCTCGCTTAGGTTACGTGATTAACCCAATTGGTTACAAGCAACCGTATCCACTGTATCGTAAAACCTTATTCAGACACTGGCAACAACTAGGAAATAAGAAAGAACAAAAAGATACTGGTAAATGAGTCCGTAGTCTCTATCCCTCTCCCTTCGCAAATTCGGTCCAAAATACCTCTGCCTCAGGGTCGTCGTAATAACTAGAATAGGGTTCTATATCAAGGTAGAAGTTAGAGGCTCCCTAATCCTTAGTATTGCTATTACTACCCTTAAAATCGGAGATATATTGACGTATTCTCCGGTCCCTTTTATCCTTTATATAGTTTGTAGACTAATATCTAGATCTGCTGCATATAAAGCACTTTTTACCCTTATTGCGGTGTTGACGGTTAGGGGGGTAGTATCGTTAGTTAGGGGGGTAGTATCGTCGGTCGGTATAGAATGATTCAGTCTCTTATTCTCGTTTACCGTACGTCGCGATTAAAGATTTGATGTCGCTAATGAGGCCAGCAAGGGTAGTAGCAGGTTAAAAGCAGGCTGGTTTGTAAGCTAATACGTCTTGGCACGCAGTAAGGAGCTTATTATAGAATGTCGTGTCATTTTAAAGGTCCTTTGCTAACCCGCGTTGTAGTTGCCACATCTCGTTAATTAATACCTGAAATGCTTGGCCTGTATTAAGTCCTTTTTAAGTAGTGACTTGTTTAAGCGTAATTGTATTCCATTTTGATAGGATATCACGTTTATATTCGTCGCCTTCGAAGTATAATTTAAGGCCTACGCATACGTTCTCGAGGTTAAGATCTTTGAGGTGGGTAAAGTAGTATTTGAGAGCAAGGCCGCGGAGCATAGTAGGAATAGTAATGGTGTACGCTTGCTTAGGGACGCCGGCTCGGAGGCAGTAGTTTTGGAAGATCTTAAACTTAAAATTAAAGTTATCTTGTTCGCCAGAGTATTTAACTTCGTCCGTGTAGAGCTTAGCTAAGTTAGTGATCTCTCTTCCGAAGCTTCCTTGTAGGGCGAGCTGGTCTGTGGCTGGGGTAGTTTGAATGGGAGCAGTCGATAGTAGAGGTGGGGTAGGGTCGTCGGTAGAGTCGTCGGTAGGGTCGTCGACAGGGTCGTCGGTAGGGTCGTCAGTAGGCCATTTTGAGGGAGTTGGTTCGTGAATAGCTCCTAGGAGGCCGTCTGCAATTGACTTCCTTGCCTCCTTCCGTATGTATACCCTATTTTCACGGAGGTAATCCCTGATCGTTTTTAATCGATCCTTGCCAAGGTTATTAAGTATGTCCTTTGTAAAAGACTTAAAGTCGTCGACAAAGCTCTCCCATAAGTCGAATCCCTTCTATCCCTTCTCCTTGTATATCGATAAACGCCAATCGACGAATGCTTTAACTTCCTTAATGTCGGTTACGGTCGCGTCGATTCCAGTCTCCCATTTTTCGGTATCCATCGCGGAGGTAGCCATCGCGGAGGTAGCCATCGCGGCAGTATTTGTTGCGGAGGTAGCCATCTTTTGGTTCCGCAGTTGATTCAACAGTTAGACTAGAAGCGTGGATACACCCACAAACTAGTTGCTCTGAAGGCGTGATAGACGCAGGTCAGAAGCGCGAGTAACCTTACAAACTGGCCTTTGGGCTTAGCAAGCAATACCTTAATTCTTAGCCTTTAACAAGAGGTCTAGAGAATCAGACAGTGCCTCTCTTTGTTATACCTTGCTGATTTGTGCAGCACTGATTAGTGTTGGAATCACGGTAGGGGGGTTTTTGGTTCAATTGTATTCGTCTTATTCTCTTTTCTCTCTACGTCTACAGGTGGAATTTGATGGACCTCCTGAGCTCGCTTAGGTCACGTGATTAACCCAATTGGTTACAAGCAACCGTATCCACTGTATCGTAAAACCTTATTCAGACAATAAGGTTCCGTTACAAAAATAGCTTTAAATTATATAAATTAAGGCTTATTTTATAGTTTTAAAATAAAGTTTTAAAATAAGCCCCTATTTATATAATTTACAGCTATATAAGTAGGGCTATTAGGGATATATTATTTTAACAGGGAGGTAATAGGGTATATTGTAAAAAAATTAATTAATATAATTTAATATACTATAATCTCGTATATCGTATTAAATTAAATTAATTATATTTTCCGCTAAGACTAAAAGCTTACTACTGATCTTCCTAAATTAATATCTCTATCTTTAAAAATAGTTAAGGTTCCCTATATAATCTAGAATAAAAATATAAATCTATATAAAGTCAGCTAGCCTCTTAGTAGAAGCGGATACGGTACTGTTATAGTGGTTAAACGTTATAGTATATAACAACTCTTTGCCTATAAAATAATTAAAGACTATAATAGATATAAAACTCTTAAAGCTATATATTTAGAATTTAAATTTTTTGTTAAAGTTAATATTATATATAAGTTATATAGGTATTAATATATTGTTAATATAACTAAAACATTAATTATTTAGATAAGAATTGTATATTGTTATAATGCCTATTGCTTAGACAAATTTATAATATCTCTTACTAAAGCTTTAGGATTAACTATTAGAATTAGATATATATAAACAATCCTTAAAGCAGGGATTTGGCTGTCTTGCTAGTATACTTACTTTTATATATTTATAAAGGATTGACTATAAAGGTATTTATATTCTCCATTGTCTAAATAAAGAAAATATCCTATAGCTAAATGGATTATATATATTTACTAACTTTAAAATATTAAAATACTTCAAAAACTGTAGTTTTATAACTAAGACTCTAAACCCTCTATAAAAGGAAATATTTTATATACCTAAAGTGTTATAGTCCTAGCGTTAATAGAATAAGAAATCTAATATCTTTTTACTTAAATGCATCTTTTATAAAATCTATTAAATTAAAAGGGCCGACCCTTAATAGCTCTTAGCTATAAAGGGCTTATATAGTCTAATAAAATCCTTACTATATTAAAACTAGAGCGGATTGAGATACTAAAAGACACTTATAGTACTGCTACTAATAGTCTACGCAACAAGCTTATAAAGACTACTTTTAACAATCCTAATTTATAATATTTATCTACTTATTATAGCTTAATAAATTATAATTAGAAGAGAGATTGGATTATATTACAGGAAGTTAAATCTTAGCTTAGAGGGAAGAATAGACTTTTTTATATTAACTATAGAATGCTCTAATATTTAGGTCTAGGAGTGTAGCTATAAATAGAAAGGAGGGATATAGGATATTTGGAATGGATAAAGGATATAAGACGAGTATTTTAAAGTTTGGGGGCTTTGCCCTTTTTTAGTAATTTACTATCTCAATCAATGCTATCACATCCTAGTCCGTATTGTTCTTTAGATGCTATATACTAACAAACAACGGCCGGTAACTATAATAACTGACATAAGGGTAACCTACACAAAGAACCTTCCACTAAGCTACATTATCGACGCCGCCACGGAACAGCAACTCGACGACGTTGAAGCAAATGTGCCTTCCGAGACACCAGGCGAGGAACAATAATAGACTGAGCCGCAATAGTTCAAAGATTTTTGGTAGTTCAATATGCAGGATTAAGCTTCTTGGTTCGAGTGCCGATTTAGGCATACAAGTCAGCTCCCATTCCACCCGGTATTATACGGCACTATTAACCTTTTACCTGGGATCCAATTTTGTTTCCCTATATATATAAAAGAATCTTAAATTACTGTAATAGTAAAGCCTTTTCAAAGGGCGCCCCTTTTAAACAGAGCCTCTTTTGTTACGTTAAAGAACGACGGGATTTCCCAGTCTAGATCGGATTATTCTCTTTCCTTTAAATCCCCCGTTTAGAAAAACCAGAAAGTTGCCGCAAAACACAAGGCGGTGTATATAGTCGACATGGTGTACTCCAACTCGAACCACAAGGCCTGGGCACCGAAAGCAATCTTCTTGGTGACTTCCCTGGGGTGGGCAATGGACGTCTTGGAGTCTCGGTTCAACAGCTCCTCCCGGTCCGGGACGGTGGGAGGGTTGACAGCGTACGCGACGGGCGTCCACATCGAGGTTGCCAAGAAGACCCAGGTCACCGGCGGCCACCAAGCATGCGTAATCAGACACTGCAGGATTTTATGCGTGCCTCTCTCGATGATGAAGCATTTATAGGTGACGATGACGGCGCCGGTGATTACGAAGTAGACGAAGAGAAGGTGGAAGATGGCCTGGCACTGGATCAGGATGGCGAAGAGTCGGCGGAGCATTCCCTTTCTAGAGTCAGCGTCACGCTCGTTCAGGACCGAGCCAAGGGAGCCGGTGGGCTTAAATGCAGTCGATGCACCGCCGAGCCACTTGGGCAGAATAAAGGCGCGGATCAGACAGAGGGCGAGGTAAGGCGCCATCCAAATTTGGTAGCGAGCGAAGCGTTGACCGGTATGGTAGCCCGCGGGAATGTAAAGGAAGAACTCCATAATACGCCTGGAGGTGACCATGGCGAAGGCCGCGCGGATGAGCCAGCGGAACTGGTTATCGCTCGTGAAGATAACCAGGGGTCGGCCGATGGTGAGAAGGACGGGGATAGAAAAGAGGGAGAAGGTAAAGAGAATGGGGTAGAAACTGAGAATGCCGATCAGGAACGAGCTGATGCGCGCGCGGGTCATCATGTGCTTGATCTTGTCACCGTAGAGGTAGAAGTTCACGTTGATGGCATTCTCGACCGTGCCGATGGCCCACCGCGTCCGCTGCTTCAGATGGCTCGAGAAGTCATCAGGCACCGTTCCGAACTGGAGAGGCTCGTGGACGTACGCAGTGGTCCATCCCTTTCCAATGAAGAGATTCGACGTGGCGACATCTTCGGCGATCCCGCCGACGGGAATCCCGCCGATGTCGTCGAGGGCCGTACGGCGGCAGATATAGCCAGAGCCGGTACACCAGGCGGCGTTGAGGGTGTCCTTGATCGGCTCGGTCACATGAACGAAGAAGTCGAGAGACTGGCCGATGGGGTCCGAACGGGGGGTGTTGTAGAAGAGCTGGGGTGGGCAGGCCATGGCCACCTTGCGGTCGGAGAGCAGGTGAGGGAGCACAGCACGCAGCCAGTGAGGCTCGGGAATCTAGTCAAGTCTCGGTCAGTCGCGCCGTTTCTTCTCTCACTCACTGTCTTCAAGCGCACTCACCATATCGGCATCCAGAGCGCCGACAAACTCGGCCGAGCCACCGGGCAGGAGGGTGATCTGCTCCAGACCGTAGTTCAGGTTACCGGCCTTGAAGTGATGTGGCACGTTGGCGATCTTCTCGCGGGACATGTAGATCAAGTTAGACCACACCTTGCCGGCCTCACGGGCAATTTGCTCCAGCTCGGCGGATTTACCGTCGTCCAGGATGATGACCCTGAACTTGTCGGGAGGGTAGTCCTGGTCGCAGGTTGCCCTGACGGTGTCCATAATGACCTCGTTGTCCTCTTTGCAGCACGTGACGAAGATGTCGACGGTGGGGACGTCGTGGTGGCCCATGAGCCGCAGCCGGGGACGGTTTCGCGTCTTGAGCGCGAACATGGCCCAGCCGTTGTTCATCAGGTAGGGGATGGTAATGAGAAACTCGATGCCGATGAAGATCCAAGCCGGGCCGGTGTTGATGCCGGTGGTTCGCTGCACGTCGATGTTGCAGTACAGCCGGAAGCCCAGGTACAACAGGTATAAGGCCACATCAATGAGGATCAGGAAGGGCGCGAAGAAGTAGATATAGCGCTTGACGCCCTTCCACTGCTCGACGTCGTCGCGGTCGTGCAGGCGGACGATGGTGCCAGGGCGCTTATAGTCATCCATTTCCATGGACGACGAAGACAAAAGGTGGTCTCTGTCGGTCGCGTAGCTGCCCAGGCTGGCCTCGCTCATACTCACCTGGCTGTACCGGCGGGATCTTAACATGAGGGGAGGCAGCAATGAGGCCGTGGACTCGCTGGTATAGCGTTTGTGATTCCGGACTGTAGCGTCGCTGCCCACGCTGGCCTCGCTCATCCTCATCTCGCTGTACCGGCGGGATCCTAACATAGGGGGAGTCGGCAACAAGGCCGTCGACTCACTGGCATGGCGATTGTGAACGGCTTTGGGAGGTGTCAACTGGCCGCGCGCAATATGAATGTCAGACGCCAACGACATGCTGTCCCGCCTTGGGTTGAGCCATTCGGCCGGGGGGGTGTTAACGCGGACCTTGACGTGCGGTCTCGACATATTGCTGTCGATATCCGCACTTCTCTTGCATATAACGCTGTTAAAATATCCCTTTAGGGGTCAGAGGGTTAATACTATTAGTAGGTAAAAGAGGAGGTAGTGCTTTGATTGTGTGTTTAGGTAGCCGGGTATGTCTATTGTATAAGTATGAAAAGTATTGTCCACACACAGATAGTTATTGTAAACTTAATAGGCTATTATTTTTTAGAATAAGCTTCGCTTTCCTTCTTACTCCAAAGCCACTTTATCCCTTTGTGATGCAACCGTTTCTTGCACTTTTCGTATATGTACGCCTCATAAGCCTATCTAGAGGCTCTATACCGTATATAGCTTGGTGTTAAAGCCTCTGGTCTGTACGTAGTATAATACAATGCATATAAAAAAATAAAAAAAAGAAGCCTCTGGTCAGTGCGGTTACTCGGCGGCAGGGGTGCTGGCGCCTTATTGACGTCTTTGACGCTTGAATATTGTGGTGAACAGCGGCGACGTGGCCAGGAAGCCTGCATAACTAATTTTTGGTGTAGTTAATCAAAAAGCTTCAATATCGTCGCCGTCAATTTAATCCTTGAATTGTCAGCAAAATATCGTCCCAATGCTGCCTAAAAAAACGTCATACGTCTTCAGCTCTGAAGCCTCCAAGGCCTTTAAAGCCTCTAAAAGCACCTTAAGCCTAGGAGTCCTATTTACAATCCTTTTAAGCGACGCAGTATACACATAATAGCTTATCGGCAGTAGTTGCACGGCCTCCGGGGGCTTTAGTGGATTTAGTAGCTTTAGTAGCTACGTAGCAGGCAGCTGGTCGACGGAGGAAGGGCAGAAACTTACAGACATGGCGTTATATATCACAACTTTTTGCTTAACTACCTTGAAAAAAAAATTAGTGTTTTTAGTGGTGGCCTTCTGCAACATTTTGTCCGCATCGCAATATCGAGATGTTTTGGTGGGGCTTGCTAATAAAATCGCGCTACAGTGGGGTGTCATAAGTGTCCGTGCCTGGGCCACACCAAATGTGATACGCCCTACCAAATTACTATGCAATAACCACAAAGTCAATTCTAGAGCTTTAAAATATTTATAAGGCTTATCGCCATATAGAATCTAGCTATCGCGACGTTTTTTTAGAGTCTAAAATCTTATATGCCACCCGTCGGCGTCCTTAACAGCTATATACCTCTTATACATACTCGCGATCAACGACTTAAAGAAACTAGGTGCAATCCCACTCCAACAAATTACTAGAGCTCTAAATAGCTCCTTAATAACCTCTTCCTTTAATCTATATACTTAAGCGATATATAGAAACCTTTTATAGAGCCTTTCTTTAAGTTATACCTAAGTATACTTAATTGGATTTAAATCGGGCGAGTAAGGGGGTCAATTAATTACCTCCACAACGTTTTCCTTAAACTATTTGGCTATAATCTTTGCTTTATGTATTAGGGCATTATCTTATATAAATTAGAGGCCTAGCTCGTAGGTTCGGGGTATCTAATCCTCCAAAATTTTAATATATAACTTAGTAGAATACCCCCCCTTAGGTGCCTCCTTATCCCTTTCTATAACTACCAAATTAGAGGCTCTAAGAGCTCCAGAAAAGCTTACCTATACCATTATAGTATGCCCCTTATCCTTTTTATATATATCGATCTTATCCTTATCCTACTTCTGCTCTAGTATATAAAAGATATAAGAAGGTCGCTTGCCCGCGTTTCTCTCAACTAAACACTTATCGCTCTATATAATCTTACTCCACCTTAAGCGCTCCTACTCTAAGTGTTTAATTACCCACCTTAATTAAGCTCTTAACGAGTCGTGTATAAGTATAGGGCGCTTTTTCGCTATCCATTTTTTAATATAGTATTTACGTAATATTCGATATAATATGCTCTAGCTAGTAGGAATGCCTGCCTTAAGCGCTAGCTTTCTATACGTAATCCTATAATTAATTCGAATAATCCTTAAGAGAGTACGTTTGTCTTAATTGTCGTAAAGTAGAGGACGTCCGATTCGAGCAATAGAGAAGCCTTGTGGTCGTTAGGGTGTATTTATTAGGGTATCTCGAACAGTTAATTTAGGGAGGCTCAATGCGATCGCGATTTAAGGGACTATAGCTCTACTACCAGCATAGCCAATAACTACTCCTCTATTGTATGAAGACAACTCCTTACGATAAGGAATATTACCGCTAATTGGAGCTAATGCACGACGTGGCATGGTGTAGGATAGGCTAGAAAAAGTAGAGGGGAGGATCGCAAAAATTTATTGGTGGGGGAACCCGGACACTTTTGACGAGGCACTGTAACTAGGGGCCTGCAGCATGCTAACCCAAGCAAAGCGCCAAAAGCGTCAAATGCTAGCTGAAAGTCGAAAATACTGCTTTTGGGCGGAAGCCGCACCAGGCGCGTTCTACCGTTTAGCTAGCTGAAGGTTATCAAGACACCAAAGTCGGTAGGAACGGCCCGTTTAGACAGCAACTTTCAACTGAACGAAAGTTACCAAACCTCTAAATTTTGTCTTTTATCTCTTTTTACACTTGTCTTGACTTTCTCTTATTTTCTATTTTATTTAATATTGGTCGCTACCTTACCTAACCCTTCGCTACTTCTCTTTTAGCCATGGGTTTCTTCGTAGGGTTGGTCGTTAATATCGTCCTGCTGTCTATCCCTATCGGCAGTACCTTAGGCACTCTGTTCAGAATACGCCCGTTTAAAAACGAGCGTAAACCCGAAGAGAAGGACCTTAATGCCCTCGTCATGAAGTCGCTCTGTGATGAGTTCCATGAGTTCGCGCAGAATACAATTGGTCTGAATTATATAAGTGAGTTATAGGACATAATTCCTTTATCAATTTGGATAGGCATGTCTGGCATTATGCTATATATATATATCATAATGCCTCTGTTCTGCCTATACTGGATTCGGTGCTAACCAATCATTCCCCTTAGTAAATTCAAACGAGATCCTAAAAGAACATGATTCCACCCTGTGCATGACTATAACGACCTTCGAAAACGCCACATACCCTACCAACTCCACCGCCCCGGAGTTCTCTTTCACTTGGGAATACCCTTTCCACATCGCCAACGGGTCCGCCCCGGCAAATCAGACCAAGCCCCTCACTCACGCCTTCCCTCAGGCCAGTCTTGGCGATGGTGGGGTAGTCCCCCTGACGCTCGAGGACCTTCTCGAGCTAAATCTCGAATTTGAATGGACTATGGGCACTGGCAACACGAATGCACCTGCTACGAGCATAAGGAGGCTTGGTGCCCATCAGGTGAACGCCAGTGTTGCCCTGGATATGTATATGGACCCGGACAAGACCAAGGCCGAGGATGCCGGCAAGGCCGCCTTTGAGATGATAATCTACTTTGCGCACTACGGACTCCAGGACCCTGTCGGTTTCGGCAACGGAACGATAGTCACGACCGAGAAATTGGATGGCACGGACTTGTAAGTTTTCTGCTGCAACTCCGAGCCTCGGGAGGCCAATGGCAGTGCTAACATATATGTGAACAGCCACCTGTTCGCGGGCAAGAACGCCAACGACCAGAACGTCTTCTCGTGGGTTGCGGCCGAGCCCATTACGGAGTTTCACTCTGATATCTCGCCGCTATTCAATAACATCTTATACCTAAAGAGCGTAAAGGGCCTCAAAGTGGATATCCCGACGTTTACGGACTTTCTGGGCTACGTGGGTTTTGGCACACAAGCATACAACTCTATAGGCAATGTCACGTTTTGGGTACCGAGGTTATCGATAGATATACAGGAGTTTGGTGCTCTAGAGCACTAGAAACAGCCTCAAATAGGCCACCTCGTGACGGCCTCCTAGCTCCCACGATCTCCTAGCTCGCACGATTACCCAGCTCACACGACCTCCAGCTCGCAAGATCCCAGAGCTCGCACGACCCCCAAACTCGCACGATTGCCTAGTTCGCACAACCCTCCCGGCTCGAACTGAAGCGGAGAATACTTATTTATACTAGTGCGCAATTAACATTATAGCCCTAGTCGTGTAAGCTAGGTAATCGTATAAGCTAGGTCAGAGACTACGTAGTTTAGCCTAGTACCTATTTACGCCTAGTATGCAATTAGTAGGAAGTAAACGTTAGGAAAATACTATAACTAGAAAAAAAAAGAAATATATAAGTTCTAGATCTAAAAATATTAAAGAAGTTCTTATATAAAGACCTCTATAAGCCCCCTTATATATACTTAGAGAAGTTCTTATATAAATAGCCTTATAAGCGTAGCTATAAGTTTAAGCCCCCTTATGTAATCTAACTATCCCTCCCTACTATACTAGAATAGATAAATACCCGCTATATATAATAAGTAGAGAAATAATTTAAATAAAAAGAAAATAGTATAAAATAATATATTTAACGTAGTTTATTAAAACCCGGGCTATATTAGGACCTAGGCTACTTTCCTAACGCGATACTACTTTTAAGTCTAATTACATAACTAAAATAGGCTAAATTAATTAAAAGTATTTAGAACTATATATATTAGACATTTCTGCTTTAACCTAGCACGTTTATATATTATAACTAGGCTTACTGTAGTTACTATAGCGCCGAATAGTCGCTGGCCTCTCCCCGTCACTACTACCATTTTTACACCTTTCTTGCCCTACTAGCCGCTCCGCCTCCTTCTGGGCTAAAATGTTATTTATATCCTTTATAGTTAGTATATCTCCTTAACGGACACGTGTTTTTTTTAGCTCTTCTACGTTTACTTAGTACTTTATTAGCCTTCTAAAGGTTATAGTTCTTAGCTATAAGAAGGGTTGTTACGGACCTTATATCGGCAGTAGTAGAACTACTAAGAAGAGATATAAACGGGTTGGTTAAGATAGTACGGGAGGCGCTGGAACCGATTAAGCTATAGGACGAGGGGTAACCGAGTTATATAATACGTTACGTTATAGGTTCGGAACGTAAGATCTATAAAGTCTGTCGGAACGTTATATACTTAAACTATCCGACGTACCGACGTACCCAATATTTTATAGGAGTTGGATTGTGTATTTAAAGGACCACAGTCCCTACCTTAGATAGTTCTCTTCTTTATAGTAAATCTTAGAATTAATCGGAGTTAATCTGTTAGGCACCTACTCCACTAGTTATAGTGTAGACTTGTTTGTTTATCTATATACCTAGCCTATTAGCGACTCTACCGTAGTATTTCCTATAAGGGTTCGTTATATATTTACTACCAAGGTTATGGTATATAGTAAGTCAGCAATTATACCACCCAAAGCAGCGGAAACGACGACGCTATCTATAGTAGCAACTACCTTAGGTTTAGGAGGAGATACTAGTATATACGATGATGACTTATAGGTAGTTACGATAAATTAACTTAGAAGTATTGTCGAGTAGAATGATGCTAATAACTAAGTATTACTTACGTAGCTATAGGATATTAAGAAAGAAAAGATTAAGATACCATTAATTAAAAGATTCTTAGGAGAAAAGAATAAGCTAAAAGGATTCCTTACGTAAATAAAACTAAAGATTAGGCACGAGGGAAGTAAACTTAAATAGTTAGCTGATTAAGTAGCGTACGCAGGATTGTTCCTAACGGGTAGGGTATTAGAATAGTTTAAACCCTATCTTACGGAGATATAAGTAAATAGGTTAGCCACTACTAACTTAAAGGTACGGTATATATTCTTAAGCTAGGAAGGATTCGCTAGCAGACTAATATAGATGTACGGAGACCTGGAATCGATAGCAACCGTAAAAGGAAAGCTCTATTAACTTAAAATAGGAGACCCATGCTAATATTATTACGGCCTACTTATAGTAGTCCTTTTTATAGCCTTCCCTTTGTATTTTATTACTATACTAGAATATACGCGTTTTAGAAAGCGAGCTAAATTAGCGCTTTACTACCTAGGTCCGTAGTCTTTCTTATAACCCTACTCTTACTAGCCGTATTTAGTTACCTATTAGTATTACCTAGTTTACCAGTTTACAGCCTTTTTTTAACTCTATTTACCCTCCCGCTCTTTTTATAGTAGGTATATACTAATCTCTATATATTTTACAGCCGTGCTATCTTAACTATCTATAATAATACCATTGCTATTATTAATAATACTATTCTCTACTCTCTTAATAGCCCTAAATCTGTTTTCTACTTTATAGATACTATAGAATAGGACCTAAATACTAAAAATACTCCCCCCCTAGAGCTTTTATAGAGCTTTAACCCTATATACCTTCCTCCTACATAGCTCTGCCTTAAGGTTAGCGCTTTAATAATCCTTTTACGGAACCTATATCCTAAAGAGGGCCTTCATAACGGTACCTATATAGTTCTCACTTAGATAGGCCGCCGCTATCTTAAAGCCTATATTCTTGGCGGTACCTTTACTAACTAGCTACGGGTTATCCTGTAGATTAAGCTGTCTTTTATAAAAGGCGAGCTACTGTTTATTATTAATTAATAGCAGTTTCCTATCCGTTTATTTTTTATAATAACTATAAATAAGTTATAGGGTTAGTCCTTTAACTTTATAGGCGTTAATTTACAGATATTAGAAGTATCCAATTCCTTCCTTTAAGCGCACACCTAAATCTACCACTTGGTTACGCTGCCTCTGGCTTTAATTACATCGCGTACACGTTACCTTAGAGATGCGATAAGGCGGTATAGATCTTCTTCTATAATCTTACCTCACTCTTCCTAAATTACCTGTCACATTTGCTGCTCTATAAGGCTTATTGCAACGTTTAGTAATTTACTCCTTTACCTTCTTCTAAAGCGCTTTAATTAGATTAAGATTAGGGCTATTTACGGGCTAATTAAGTATTTAAATCCGGTTAGTTATGTGGCTCTAGTAGATTATACTGTGTGTGCGGTAGCGCCGTCCATGTACATAATAGATGGGGTAGGATTAAACGGCACGATCATGAGTAGAAGGTTGTTC
>Ga0307515_10013717_pt1 | contig 15102 bp, 15 predicted proteins | sample 17_EM_MG_FD_194513 | JGI IMG/M metagenome (GOLD analysis project Ga0307515, IMG submission 194513) | Populus trichocarpa ectomycorrhiza microbial communities from riparian zone in the Pacific Northwest, United States - 17_EM | ecosystem: Host-associated > Plants > Roots > Unclassified | place... | reverse complement strand
ATCCCGCGACCCCCAAGCCACGGGGCGGCTGGACTGGCCGGGGGCGGCGCTGGTCACGGTGGGCCTGGGCGGCATCGTGTTCGCCTTCATCGAAGGGCCGGCCCGCCAGTGGGATTCGCCCGCCGTGATCGCCGCCCTCGTGATCGGCGTCGTCGCGACGGGGGCCTTCGCGTGGGTGGAGCAACGTACACCGCAGCCCATGCTGCCGCTGCAATTCTTTCGCGACCCCATCTTTGCCGGCGCCAACGTGCTGACCCTGCTGGTCTACGCGGCCCTTGGCGGTGGCCTCTTCTTCGTGCCGCTGGCGCTGATCCAGGTCCATGGCCTGTCGGCGGCCGCCGCCGGAGCGGCGCTGCTGCCCTTCATCCTGATCATGTTTGCGCTGTCGCGCTGGGCCGGTGGCCTGGCCGACCGCGTCGGGCCGCGCACACCGCTGGCGATCGGCCCCGTGATTGCGGGTGCCGGTTTCGCTGCGCTGGCGCTGCCTTCCATCGAAGCCAATTACTGGACCGGCTTCCTGCCGGGCATTGTGGTGCTCGGCGTGGGCATGAGCGTGACGGTCGCGCCATTGACCACGGCCGTCATGAATGCAGCGGGCGCCGATGCGGCCGGTGTTGCGTCGGGTATCAACAACGCGGTGTCCCGTGCTGCCGGCGTGCTGGCCATCGCCGCACTGGGAGCACTGATGGCCTGGGCATTCGGTGTTGCGCTTCGAGCCCAGCTCGACCACCACGGCGTGCCCGCCGCTGTGGCGTCGCTGGTGCTCGAGCAGCAGAGCCGGCTCGCGGCCATCGAGCTGCCGCAGGACCTGGACGCCGCCACGCGGGCCGCGGCTCAGAGCGCCATCCACGAGGCTTTCATCAGCGGATACCGCTGGGTGATGGGCGTGAGCGCCGCACTGTGCGTGCTGGGCGCTGCGGTGGCCGCGGTGTTGATGCGCAAGGTTGAGCGTTAAGACGCGACGATGCGCATGGGCCGACTTGGGACGCCCGTGCCAGAACCGCCAGCAGTTTGGACGACCGCCTCCAGCCTGAAGCAGTGACCCGCAGCGTTTGTTTGCACGCGTTCGTTGACCAATGGCGGGTGCGTGATGTGCCGCTTCAGGGGCGACGAGTTCGGACGAGACGAACTGCCAGAAGTCCGATGTCCGCGGTGGATCTCGGTCAGCCGCCGCCGACCGCGCGTTCGCACTGACGAGCCCCTTGGCGCGTCCTTACACTGAACTGCGTCGTCCGCCCTCTGCCGTTGGCAGCAACTGGGCTTGCGACCCGGTGGGGGCGCCCCTCGAATGCCGTCGCCGTCTAGCTTCACTTCTAAGGAACGACCATGACCAGTCCGATGTATACCTTCGCCGTTCCCGTCTTCAAGCAAATGCTGATGGCGCTTAAAGCAGAACTGGCGCAGGCGAGTACGCACGCCTCGGCCCACTCGATCGAGCCCGACGCCTTGCTGCAGGCGCGCCTGTATCCGGACATGTTTGCGTTGGCCAAGCAGGTGCAGATCGCAGCCGACTTTGCGCGTGGAGTATCGGCACGCCTGGCGGGTGTCGAGGCCCCCACCCAGGAGGGACAAGAAAAGAGCTTTGCTGATCTTGACGTCCTACTGGCCCAGACGGTGAGTTTTCTGGATGGCCTGAGCGCATCGCAGTTCGAAGGCAGCGAAAGCAAAGAGATCATCTTGCGTCCCGGTACACCAAAGGAGAAGCGGCTGATCGGTCAAGCCTATCTGGCCAACTACGGCCTGCCGCAGTTCTTCTTTCATGTCACCACTGCTTATGCCATCCTGCGCCACAACGGGATCGCCATCGGCAAGCGTGACTACATGGGCGCGTATTGACTGGCATATTCCAGGTCCGGCGTACGTCTTCTTCAAGCACCGTCGCCTGCTTGTCGTGGGACGCGCGATGCCTGACGCACACCGTCTCGGGTGCGCAGGATCCGCCGATCTTGCTCACGGCGCTACCTGCCCACCAGAGGGCAATGAGGCCACGCTTGCGGATTTCTCTGTGCTCCGGGAGTCTCTGCCTCGAATTGCTACTTGTGTGGCATGCCAACTCGTCAGAGCAACCCGCGCATCTCAGCCTGTCCGGGTTGTGCGACATACACCACGCGCCGGGATATCACCAAGGAATGCGTCAGACCTGTGCCGTTGCCTTTTTCATGCTGGGTCCCAGCAGGCGCTTCGAAGACAGGTCCATGTAGATAGGGGGCTGCTTCCTCTGGTTCTTCAGCGAGGTCTGAAGAACAGCTTGTCGGGAATCGCCTGAAACGGCGCGGTCCAGAGGCGATTGTCGAGTTCGAAGATCTTCGGGGGTAGCTGTCGTTGTCCATCGATCAATGGGCCAATGTGAGCATCCCGTGAAAGGATGGCTCTTGCTCTTCCATCGGAGAAGATCGCAGACAGACCAGCAGTCAATGCCTCGGCCAGGACAGGCTGGCGCAACTGAACTGCGAGGACCCGCGCGAACCTGTAGTGGAGGCACCAGTCCTCAAGCAGCACGGCCGACGGCGCCAGATGTCCAAAGAGTTTCAACAAATGGCTGGCCTCATCGACTCCCAATGGGAACGCGTCGAATCGCCCTGCTTCCAGCATACGAAACAGCGATAAAAACTCTGCCTCCTGTACCTTGAGTCCTGCAGCGCGAAGGATGGTGGTATCCACCCAATCGGGGCCTTGGCCAAAAGTCAACTCGCGCAGGTCTTCATAGCTGCGTATACCCCGCAGGCGATCAAGCCGGTCGCGATGCACCAGCATCACACGGTAGCCACTGAGACCGAGATCCAGCGGAAATGGCAGGATCAGGCCGCCTTCGGCCACCTTGGGCGAGGCGCCGGTGTCCATGACATTGACACCACCGGTGTTGAGCGCCAAGAGGGCACGCATCGATGACAGCTGCACGGCACTCAACCGCAGCGTGTACTGCCGCCCCGACGCTGCCAACGCCGCGTTCAGCATCTTGAACGAATAGCTGTCCGTGGGCCTTTCGTGCGTACGCGGGTACACAAATTCAAGCACCTGCTCGGCCGCCGAGACGCCGGTCAGGGTAGCAGCGGCGCCAAACACCAGACCGCGACGGAGGAGCAGATGATCAGAAGCGCTTCGAGGTTTCCAGCCCATGAAGAGGATTCTGCTCGCAACCCGTCCAAAGATGAATGGCGCAGCTTCCGCATGTCCAGTTCGTCCGCGCCGCGCAGCAGGAAGGCGCGGGAGGAGAGGCGCCCGTCATCGCTAAGCGTGATGGCTATCCGCAGGCGCAGCATGTAGGTTGGGCGGAGCCTGCAAACCCCACTCCGTTACTCCGACCTGCGCGGCTGTGGCCGGCGGCTCAGCGGCTGGACGCGTCCTCAGCAAAGCTGACCCGCAGCTTGCCCCCCACCACCTTCACGTCCCGCACCGCCAGCTTGGCCAGCGCGCCCTTGGCGGTGCTGGTGTCCACCGTGTAGACGGGACGGCGTTGCAGCGCGTCCTTGGCGAGTTGCGGGGCATAGAGCTTCACCACCTCGGCGTATTCGGCGGGCAGGCCGCTGAGCTCCAGCGTCGTGACCTGCAAGTCTTCAAGGAAGAGCTGGCCCTCGGCCGGCACGTAGCGAGGCCGGGCCGACAGGCCGACCCGACCGATGCGTTCACGCGTGCCCAGCGTCACCTTGGCATCGGCCGTGATGCCGATGCGGTCGTCGCCGTCGGTCAACACCACGACGGGGTTGGACAGGTCCAGGCAGGCGATGAGCAGCTTGCAATGGTGGGTCGGGAAGCGCGGCGCGATGCGTGCTTGCAGCTCGGCCTGTTCGATGTCGAGATGGCCGGTGTGCAGGCTGCTGACGACGGCGCAGGTGGCGAGGGCGGCGCTGGCGATGAGCGCTGCGGTGACCAGGGCGAGGCGGCGGTGCATGCGAGGAGGCTACACGAATGCCGCCGCACATCACGTTGGTAACGCCCGCACGCGGCGGGTAAGCCTGCGAACCGCAATGTCTCGGCCGGCAGCCTGCCGGTTCAGCATCTTGAACGGCGACAGAATGCCGCCGGCTTGAGCAAAAGGATTGGCGAACTCGGCTCGCTTAAGCCGCTTGCACGGCCGGGCAGGGTCAGTCGAGCAGCGACTGGGGAACCTTGCCGCCGTTCACTGCGATCTTGGCAAGCACCATCTTGTGCAACCAGACATTCATCTTGGCCGAGTCCTGCATCAGTTCAGGAGGGCAACGCAATTCGACGGCCAGTTCCTTGCGAGCTTCCAAGCTGGAGTCGATATCGAGGAGCTTCAGCAGGTCAACAATCGAAGTTCGCCAGTTGAGCTTCTGAGCGTTGTTCGCGGCGCGTTGTTCGAGCTGCGCTTCGACGTCCACGATCCCGATCGGCGCTGGCGTGCCATCAGGCATCAGGCCCGCTGGCTGAGGCGCGACGGGGCTCGTGCTGGGAGGCGGAGACGCCGCTGTTGACGCGCTGGTCGGCGCCGGGGCCGCGGCTTCCTCGCGTTTTTCGATGCCCAGTTTCTCGAGGATTTTGGAGAAGAAGCTCATGTTGGGTTCCTTGAATTCGATGGAACTCAAACGGTAGTCGATTCCTCCGTGGCACAGGTCAGCGTTTGGCGCGCTCTGGGGTAGGCGGGGGCGCACAACATTGCAGAAGCAAGCGTCGCGTTGACGGTTGCGTCGCGTCAGTCGCCCGGCAGAAACGGATTCTCTGCCTCATATTCCGCTTGCGTCTTGCGTCTTGCGTCTTGCGTCTTGCGGCGGTGGTCGCCCATCTGACGGACGGCTTCAAGAGCGCGATCAACATAGATTTCCGACCGAAGCGGCCAATCACCAGCGGCGTCAAAAAGCCCGAAAACGGGGTCCGGAAAGCCGCCCGTTCGCGCTGGACGCCATCTGGGCGTCGTTGACGCTGCAGGGGCACGTGCAGTGACGTGGAGATCGACCGGGCGAAGTGGCGTTGGGATTCGCTGCGCTTACCCCTACCACTGACATCCCTACACTGCCCGCGCATGGGAACGACCGCCAGAACCTTCATTGCACTCGCGCTGGCACTGGCCGTCGCCCTGCTGCCATCCGGCGCAGGTGCCGCCGAAGCCGCGAAGCGGATCCGCTTGCTCATCATCGACGGCGTCAGCAACCACGACTGGCCGCGCCGGCTGGCGATGGTGCGCGACATCCTGGCGCGCGACGGCGCCTTCGAGGTGGACGTGTCGATCACGCCGCCGGATGCGCGTGACGCCGACGCCTGGGCGCGTTGGCGGCCTGATTTTGCGCGCTACGACGTCGTGCTGTCGGCCTACAACGATCTCGGCGGCAAGCCCCGCTGGCCGGCCGAGGTGCAACGCGACTTCGAGGCCTTCGTGCGCGGCGGCGGGGGCTTTTATGCCTACCACGAGGCCAACAACGCCTTCGCCCACTGGCCGCAGTACAACGAGATGATCGGCCTGGCCTGGCGCGACAAGGGCTTCGGCCCGGCGCTGCTGGTGCGAGATGACGAGACGCTGCAGGTGGTGCCGGCCGGCGAAGGCGACGACACGTGGCACGGCGACCGCACCGATGCCCTCGTGCATCAGCGCGGCGAGCATCCCATCCATGCCGGCCTGCCGCGCACCTGGCGAGCCGCCGACGTGGAGGTCTACCGCTATGCCCGCGGCCCGGCGCGCAATGTCGACGTGATCGCCTATGCGCACGACGGCGTGGACGGCCGGCAGTTCCCCGTCGAATGGACCGTGCGGTACGGTGCGGGGCGGGTCTTCGTGTCCACCTACGGGCACGTCTGGTTCGGTGAGGGTGTGCCCCCGAGCATGCGTTGCGCCGCCTTCCAGACCCTCATGCCACGCGCGCTGAAATGGCTGGCCCGACGCGAACCCGACACCGCGGTACCGGCTGACTTCCCTGGGCCGGACGTCGTGTCGCTGCGGCAGCCCTGACAAATCATTCACCCCGGGAGGGAGCGCGTGGATTTCGCTCGACGGCAGCAAACGGCAGGCAGGAAATTCGCCAGCATCGCCATCGTGGTTGCGCTTCACCTTGCGCTCGGGTGGGCCCTGGTCAGCGGGATGGCGTTTCGTATCGTCAAGTTGATCCCGCAGGCACCGATCGAGATCAGGCTCATCAAGCCAGAGACCCCGCCACCACCGCAGCCGCAGCGGATCTCGTTGCCTATGCCGAGCCTGGCGCCACCGCCGCCGCGCTTCATACCGCCACCCGAAGTGCAGGTGACGCAGCCGCCCGAAACGACCGTCACCGCGTCGCCCGTCCCGCAGACGGCGCCCGGCACTGGTAACGAAACGGCAACGCCTCAACAAGGTCGCGGCCAGTCAGGAACCGGGTCGGCACGCACCGCGGCGCAGCTGGACTTCAGCAAATGCGGCACTCCGCCCTATCCCGACATCAACGTGCAAGGCACGACCATGATCGTCTTCACCATGGACACTGCCGGCGCCATCTCCGAAGCGCGCGTGGACGAGTCCAGCGGGCCGTCGCGCAGGCACAAGGTGCTCGACCGCCTGGCCGTCAACTTCGTGCTGTCCTGCAAGGGCACGCCTGGCACGGTGAATGGCAAACCCGTGCCGCTGCGCGGCATCATGCCCGTCACCTGGAACCTGAAGGACTGAGAAAGGCGCAAGCCGGGCTCAAATCTCAAATCTCAACACTCAACCCCTCAGCCGCCTCAAATAACCCGCACCCCAGGCAACTTCGCCATCCGCCGGTCGAACGTCGCCGTGACTTCGCAGCCCAGCTGCTGGTGCTTGGCCGCAATCAGGCAGCCCGAGAATCCGCACGACGCTTTCGCGAACAGGTCGGCCGCCACCGTGACCGCATCGCGGTGCTCGAAGCAAAACGCGGGCTCGTCCAACAGGCTGTGCACGGCCGCAAGCTGGGCGGCCTTGTCCTGCTCATAGGCCGACGCCAGAACCCACAGCGCCTTGGCTAACACCACGTCGGTCAGGAGCAGCGAGCCCATGCCCTGGCCGTGTTCACTCAGCAGGGCCTCGACGCGCGGCGCCTGTGCCGGGTCATCGTTCAGCCACAGGCGCAACAGCACATGGGTGTCGAGCCGATCACCGCTTGGCCTTCGTGTGCTTGCCTCGCAGCTGTGCGGCGATGCTGGCGTCCATGTCTTCCACCGACAGCGGCGCAGCGTGGGGCGACTTCAACAGCCCGCGCAGGCGCAGCGCATTGGGCTTGATGGCGCGCACGGTGATGGTGTCATCCGCCATCAGCTCAAAGTCCAGCGTCGAGCCAGCATCCAAGCCGAGCCGGTCACGGATTTCCTTTGGCAGAGTGACTTGCCCCTTGCTGGTAAGAGTGGCGAGCATGGCAACTCCTTGCTGTTGATGCCTCACGTGATGTGCGAGTAAGGAATCTGCCGCAAAGCCCGTTGCCGAGCCGCCCGGTCTTCGCCTCCAACCAAGCCAGGAGAGGAGGGGAGCGGCGCTGACGCTCCCTTCGGTCCGCCTAAGTCGTTTCCAGATTGAACTTCTTGCTGGCCTGGGCCCGCACGCTGGTCTGGCAACACAGGCAACTGGTCGCACATCGACGTGATGACTCTCAATCCCGAGCGCGACGAGAATCAATTCGTCTGACTCGCGATGCGAGAAATGCGATCCCAGCGAGCAGCATCGTTGAACTCAGCGGCTCCGGAACGGCTGCGACGGGGCCAGGCGGATACGGGTTCCACTCGGCCAGACCGGGATTTTCTTTGGCGCTCGTCTTGTAGGTGAGCGTTGCCAGCGGTTGCACGAGCGCGCCTTTTTCAAATACCTCTTGCCATTCGTAGACGGCGGTGATGTCCACAACCGGTTTCGTAGCGTCGGAAATGTCTACGAATCCCTTGAAGGAAACATTCTTGATGGCGAAGTTCTTCTCGAGATCGGGATACCACTTTGTCGCTTCAAACTCGAAGCGAGTGAACTCGTTTTTTGCGAAGTCTCCGGTCACCTTCTTCAAGGCAATCGGCAACGTCTTGAATGTCGGCATCGAAAACGTGATGAAGCTTGCGCTTGTGTCGAGCTTGGAGTCTTCGTGAACAATCTCATACTTGGTGAATAAAGTGTAGTCCTTGCTGTACTTTTTTGCATAATCGTCCGCCTGTTTGGTATTGGCGACCAAATCGGCTCCTGCGTACTTTTTGGCGTCGGCAACTCCGCTGCCGACGGCGGTGACTCCGAGCCTGTCAAGGCTTCCTTTCAATGTGGTCGGCGCTGCATACGCGGGTGCAAATAAAATGAAGAAAAGAACTGCCCCCAAGATGACGGGCCGGCGTCGAACAACTGGCGTCCTCGAATTAACGCTGCAAGAGTGGTGATTCATCAAGTTGCTCCTGTGGAAACACGGAGAAAACAGGGTCTCCGCACCCATTTGCATTTGAATGGCCGCGCCAGTCAAATGAGATTGCGTAACGTGGGAGCTTCGCCGGCGCCCGTTCGGCCTGATTCGTTCAGGTTAGCCAACCAAGCCCGTGCGCGCCACATCCGGATGCTCGCCGCCGGCCCGCCGTCGCTCACTCCCCAGCATGACTGCCGTCGCCTTCACGTCCTCTGTGCCCGCGTCGCGCTGACCGACCTCAAGGTCGTCGAATTGGGCCAGTTGATCGCTGGGCCGTTCACGGCCCTCGAATGAGGCACCTGCGGTGAACAGACGTATTTCGGGCGTGCCAGGGATCAGCCGGATTTAGGGACTGACGGCGCCGGGGCGGAGGCATAGCCTTCGGGCACCACACAAGGAGACCAACATGCGCATCCATCGCCAGGGAGACACCATGCCTACCAGATGCCTTCGAGGCGTTGTGGCCGCGTCGTGGCTGACGATGTCGCTTTCAGCGATGGCTGCCACCGTCCAGGTGGAGGCGTTCCTGCGCAGCACGAGCGCGGACAGCGTCGTCACCAATCCCACCATCTGCACGCCGGGCAGCACCCTGACGACGGAGTGCGTGGCCATCACGCAGACCATCGGCCTGGGCTCGCCGACGACGGACACCGGCACGGTGACCCACCTGCGTTCAACCTTCGACAACGGCAACGTCTCACAGGTGCCGAACTTCGTGCTGAACGGCAATGCGCGTGCGTTTGCGGATTTCGGCCAGCTTCACGCCTCCACCTTCGTTCAGATCCAGGGCGCCGGCGGCAACAACGTCAGCATCGGTGGGCGCTCCTTCGTGCAGTTGACCGATTCCGTGACCATCCATTCGTCGGTGTTGCCTGTTGGCAGCCCGGTGACGGTCAAGATAACGATGGACGTGAGCGGGGTCGGCGGGTGGATGAATTTCGGCATCAACGCCTTCTTCCAGCGGGTGGACGTGGCGACCGACTCCGGCGGCGACGCGTTGCAGGACTACGAGACGACCTTCGCCGCCAAGGTGGGCGACAGGTTCCGGGTCGTCTACGGGCTGGCGGCCTACGCGCGAACTGTCTCGACCGCCTGGGGGCCTGCCAACGTGCTCAATGGGCGCAACAACAGCTCCGACTACGGCAACTCCGTGCACCTCTACATGGGAGGCCAGGACCCGTCGCTGGGCGTCACGCTGCAAAACGACGACGGCTTCACCTATGCCGTCTCGGCGGTGCCCGAGCCGGCCGCGGCATGGCTGCTGCTGACCGGGCTGCCGCTGCTGGCGTGGCGGGCTCGCCGCCGCCGTCAACGCACGTCGGCGGGTTGACGGGCTGCTGAGGAGGCAGGGCGTGGCAGCCCTGCCCAGGCCGTTCTCAGACCTTGTGCGCGGACTCGGCACCTGCACGCTTGCGCAGAAGGTGCAGCAGCGGCAGCCCACCAGCCAGCAGCAGGGCCCAACTGCCCGGCTCGGGCACAGCGGTGATGGTCAGGCTGGCTGCGGGGCCGGGCAGCCAGTTCCAGGCCGCTGGCGCGTTCGCGTCGCCCCGGATGCCCAGGTGGGTGGTGATCAAACCGCCTTCGGGATCGCGCGCGTTGCCCAGCCCGAGTGCGCCGAGAAAGCCATTGGCCTCGCTGTTCTTCTCAGAGCCGGCGTCGTAGCTGTACAGGTTGATCGTGACGGTGCCGGTGATGGTCGACAGGTCCAGGCCGCTGACGCCGACGAAGCCGTCATTCGTCCAGCCCAGCATGCTGGCAAAGGACAGCAGGTGGCGCGAAGCATCGGCATTCACCATGACCGTCACGGAGTTCTGCTGAGGCAGGGGCGACGACAGCGGCGCCGCAACGCTGAGCACGCTCGTGCCGACGAGGGCGTTGACTTCGTCGAGCAGGAAGGTGCGATTGCCACCTTCTGCAATGCGCCAGATCGTCTCCGGTGCGGCCTGGCCGACGGTGAAAGCCGTGTAGGCGTCGCTGTGCGTGATGAACACCGGCGGCGACAGCCGCTGGCCGGTCTGTGCCGTCGCCGGGCCCGTGGCCACGGCATCGCTCGTGAGGTTCTTGAACGTGATCTGGTAGGTCGGCGCCTGTGCGGCGGCCCCTTGAGGAAGCGAGAGGGCAGCCACAAGCGCCACCCCGAGGGCGGCCAGCCGATGCGGCGCGATGGCTGTTCGCTGGGGGGCAGGGGCGGCGTGATGGATGGTATTCATTCGAGAGATCTCCGGTTGGTTGGCTCGCAGGGCAACACCCTGCGTGCTGCTGTCGCCGCCGGGCCGCAGCCATTACTCCCTAGCTTCATAGGAACCACTCGGATGGGGGTGTGCCTGTAAGAAGCATGACTGAAGGTCGACCAAGGCGCCCATCGGAAAGCCGATCTCCGCCCATACGGCCATGGGCTTGAGCGCCCGTTCCTGATGATCTCTAGCACCCAGTGCGCGCTAGATCCGCATGCGCCGTCTCCGAAGATTGGAGTTCCCTGCGGTCGCTCAAACGTGGAGGACTTAGCTCAGCCCGCTTGCAAGACCATGCGGCCCACGGCCTTGGGGCCTGCCGGTTGCGCGCCAGGGCGCAGCAGTGCCTGGGCGCTGGCGTCGTTGCGCAGATGGGCATCGAAGAAGGCGGCTTCCCAGCCGCGCACTTCGGCCTGTGCCGGCTCATCCATGGCATGGGTCTGGCCCTTCATTTCCACCACCCAGGCCGGGCCGCCGATGGCGCGTGCAGCGGCCAGCACGTCGGCGGCCGGCACGTTGCGGTCCAGCTCGCCGCTGACGGCAAACCAGGGCCGCTTGACGGCGGCGAGGCCGGCAAAGTCCATGCCGAAATTCCAGAAATTCGGGATCGCCCCGGGTGGCAGGCCCATGTTCTGCGCCGCGGCCGGGCCGAAGCCGGCAAAGGGCACCGTCCCGAAGCCGGCCTTGATGCGCTCGTCGGCCAGAGACCGCCCGGGCTGAGCGGGGTTCAAGCCGCCCATCAGCGTGAGTACCGTCAGCCCGCCGGCGCTGGTGCCGGAGGCGCCAATGCGGGCGGCGTCGATGTGTTCGGCGTAGTGGGGGTGGGCAAGCACGTGGTCCAGCGCCGCACGCACGGCCAGGGGCCGAAGTGCCGTCGACTCGTCGAACCCCGGGGTGCGGCCATCGCCGTGATAGACATCAATCACCACGTAGCCCTGCGACGCCAGATGCTGGAGCTTCCAGATGTGCCACAGGCCATGCGTGCCTGCGCCGCCGGAGTGGACGATCAACGGGTAACGCGCACGTTCATCGGCAAACAACGGTGCCTCGCCAGGCCGCTGCATGTGCGGCAGGCGATACCAGCCGGTTTCTTCCGGAAAGGTGTACTCGGGCCTGGGGTTGCTGGCCGGTGTCGGGTAGTAGACGGTCAGCACCACCGGCAGGCTGAGGCCCGCGAGGCGCCCGGCACCGGGCCAGTCGCGAGGCACCTTGACGTCGATCACCAGCGAGGCCTGCCGGTCCTCGAGCACCTGGTCGACGTAGAGCGCGCCCTGGGGCTGCAATCGCCCGATCAGATAGTGCTCCATCGGCGCCGTGGTGGACTTCTGGGCCAGCATGCAGCTGGTGCCCACCTTGTAGGGCCCCAAGCCCGTTGTCCAGCCGCCAGCCTGCACTCCGCCAGCGGCTGCGGCGAGTGGTGTCAGCAGCATGCCTTGCAAGAAGCGACGCCGTTCCAAGCCCGCTGCGTGCGGACGATTGATGCCTGCTAATTTCAGCAATTGGTCCTCCCTGGATCAATTTGGTCGGACCGAAGTGTGCAACATGGCGGGTGGTCAAGCCGCCTCGCTGTCAAGGGCTTCGCCTCCAACCAAGCCTGCGCGCGCCACATCCGGATGCTCCGGTCAGCAGGCCACCGGACACTCCCCGGCATGACCGCCGCCGCTTTCACTCCCCCCACCGCTCCCGCCGCGCTGGCCGGCCTCAAGGTCGTCGAACTGGGCCAGCTGATTGCCGGGCCGTTCGCGGCCAAGACGCTGGCGGACTTCGGCGCCGAGGTCATCAAGATCGAGCCGCCCGGCGCTGGCGACCCATTGCGCAAGTGGCGGCTGCTGCTGGACGGCACGTCGGTGTGGTGGCAGGTGCAGTCACGCAACAAGCGCTCGCTGGCGCTGGATCTGCGGACGCCTGAGGGGCAGGACATCGTGCGCCGGCTCAGCTCCGAGGCCGATGTGCTGATCGAGAACTTCCGCCCCGGCGCGATGGAGGGCTGGGGCCTGGGCCCCGACGAGCTGCTGGCCGCCAACCCGCGGCTCATCATGCTGCGCGTCAGCGGCTACGGGCAGACGGGCCCCTACCGAAACCGGCCTGGCTTTGCCGCCGTGGCCGAGGCCATGGGCGGGCTGCGCCACCTGACCGCCGAACCCGGCCGCGTGCCGGTGCGCGTGGGCGTCAGCATCGGCGACACGCTGGCCGCGCTGCACGGCGTCATCGGCATCCTGCTGGCGCTGCAGCATCGCCATGCCACCGGCCAGGGCCAGGTCATCGACGTGGCGCTGTACGAGGCCGTCTTCAACTGCATGGAGAGCCTGCTGCCAGAGTACAGCGCCTTCGGCGTGGTGCGCGAGCCGGCCGGCAGCGCCATGCCGGGCATCGCGCCCTCCAATGCCTACCGCTGCGCCGATGGCAGCTATGCACTGATCGCCGGCAACGGCGACAGCATCTTCCGCCGGCTGATGACGCTCATCCAACGCGACGACTTGGGCCGCGACCCGGCGCTCGCCGACAACGCCGGCCGCGTGGCCCGTGTGGCCGAGATCGACGCGGCCATCGGCGCCTGGGCCGCGCTGCGGTCGGTGGACGAGGTGCTGCTGGCGCTGGAAGGCGCCGAGGTGCCGGCTGGGCGCATCTACACGGTGGCCGACATCGCCGCCGACCCGCACTACCGTGCGCGCGGCATGCTGCAGCAGGTGCAGTTACCCGATGGCCGCGCCGTCGACGTGCCCGGCATCTGCCCCAAGCTGTCCGCCACGCCGGGCGGCCACCGCCGCAATGCGCCGGCGCTGGGCCAGGACTCGGATGCGGTGTTGACGGAACTGGGGCTGACGGCCGAGCAGATCGCGCTGCTGCGAGAGCAAGGAATCGTCAGGTGAGGGGTGAGAGGGCGCTCAGCCTTCTGGACCTGCTTCAATACAAGCCCCAAGTCCGCAACCTACGTTTCACCGATGAATCCTTATGCCCCTCCCACCGCTGACGTGAACATGACGCATCCGACCCAGCGCAAGAAGGTCGCCTGGCTGGTCGTCGGGCTGTCGGTGCTTCAACTGCTGTGGCTGTTGTTTTGGCTGAGCGGGTACTGGGAACTCGTCAGGACCGGGGCGGCTGGCTCTGCAACTGCCCTCAGTGGCTTTGCGGGTTGCATCCTGCTCTACGTCGGTGCCGCGCGCTTTGCAGCGCATGCGGCGCGGGGTAACCGCCTCTTCATCGCTGCTCTCGTGTGCCTCGTCTGGTCGGGCAGGGGCTGGGACCTGCACTACCCCTGGTCCTACCCGTACGTCTTCGGCGCGGCCGTTGCCGCTGTCGGCTGGTGGCTGTCGCGAGGTCGCGCAGCGTCGGAGCAGATCAAGGGCTAGAAGCGCCGGGCTCGGGGTCAGGTCACAAATCTGAGTCTGCTACCCGTCCAAGTGCTGAGACAGCACTCACCGTGCCGCAATCATCCTCACACCCAGCCCAATGAACACCGTGCCCGCGAGCCGGTCGAGCCACTGCCCCACGCTCGGGCGCCGGTTCAGCCAGGTGCCGATGCCGCCTGAGAAGTAGCCCAGCAGCCCGAACAGCAGCGCCGCCTGTGCGGTGAACAGCAGGCCCAGCAGCCCGAGCTGCCACTCCACCTGACCCTGAGACGCGACGACGAACTGCGGCAGGAAGGACAGGAAGAACAGCACGACCTTGGGGTTGATGGCGTTGGCGATCAGGCCCTTCACGAACAGCTGGCGCAGCGGCGTTTCGTTCATGGCGTCGAGACCTAAGCGCACGGCGCCTGCGTGCCGCCAGGCTTGCACGCCCATCCACAGCAGGTAGGCGCCGCCGGCCACCTTCAGCGCCGTGAACGCAACTGGCGACGCGGCCACCAGCGCGCTGATGCCGACGACGGCGAGCAGCGTGTGGCTCAGGCAACCCAAAGCGCAGCCCAGCCCGAAGGCGATGCCCGCGCGCCGGCCGCGTGACATGCCCATGCTGAGCACCATCAGGTTGTCGGGGCCAGGCGTGGCGGTCAGCACGAGGGCGGTCGCTAGGAAGGCGAGGGTTTGGGAGGCGGTAAGCATTGGCGGATGCTAAGGCGCTTTCGCTCAATAGCGGCACGAGCAGGGCACGCGGTTGTCGAGGCTACGGACCCTGCGCAGGCACGGCCGTTGCCTGCTGCCGCTGCGGTGTGCCAGTCGGCTTGCAAAGCCGCAGGAGCGATGCCATGACGACGCAGAAACAGGTTCTCTTCATCCAGGGCGGCGGCGAAGGCGCGCATGCGGCCGATACGCCGTTGGCGGCTTCGCTGAGGCGGGAACTGGGCGCGGGCTACGAGGTGCACTTCCCGCGCATGGGCGGTGAAGACGACCCGAGCCTGGAGCCGTGGAAGCGGCAGATCGGCGCCGAGCTGTCGAAGCTGCACGGCGCGGTGACGCTGGTGGGGCATTCCCTGGGCGGGGCCATGTTGCTGAGCTACCTGGCGGAGCGGGCGCCGCCGATTGACGTCAACGCTTTGGTTCTGCTGGCCTCACCGGCGTGGGACGGCGAGCGCTGGGCCTTCGACGAACTCGCGTTGCCGGACGACCTGGCCGAGAAGCTCGCCGCCATCC
>Ga0307515_10013716_pt1 | contig 15102 bp, 15 predicted proteins | sample 17_EM_MG_FD_194513 | JGI IMG/M metagenome (GOLD analysis project Ga0307515, IMG submission 194513) | Populus trichocarpa ectomycorrhiza microbial communities from riparian zone in the Pacific Northwest, United States - 17_EM | ecosystem: Host-associated > Plants > Roots > Unclassified | place... | reverse complement strand
CATTCTAGTAAGGAGTCCTAACCAAAAGATCGCGGAGGACACTGATGACCACCACAGAGCTGCCGGCGAACATGTCCGAGGCCGTCACGCGGACCAAGAGCGAACTCCGCGCCCGGGTCGGCGACGACGCCGGCGTGTTCGCGGAAGTCCGGGAGTGGATGCGACGGGAAGTCGACGCCGTCGCCGCCGACCAGGATGCCTTCCCCGTGGTCCGATTCCGCGACATCGCTGCCGGGACCGTGCCTCAGCGGACCGTGGACGCCGTCCGGCGACGCGGCTGCGCCGTCGTCAAAGGCACTTTCGCGCGCGAGATGGCCGAAGCCTGGGACGCGGGGCTCGCCGCGTACCTCGCCGACAACGACTTCGCGGGGACCTACCAAGGCCCGGCCGACGACGTCTTCGCCGGGCTCGCGTCCGGTCAGCCGCAGATCTACCCGGTCTACTGGTCGAAGCCGCAGATCCAGGCGCGTCAGCACGAGCACATGGTCGCCGTCCGGCGGTTCCTCAACTCGTTCTGGCGGCACGAGTCCGAGGGCCGCGTCTGGTTCGACCCCGATCGCGACACGGCCTACCCCGACCGCATCCGGCGTCGCGCTCCCGGGTCGGCGTCGCTCGGGCTGTCCGCCCACACCGACTCCGGCTCGGTCGAACGCTGGCTGCTGCCCGCCTACCAGCAGGTGTTCCGGCACGTCTTCGCCGGAAACTGGCAAAAGTACGACCCGTGGGACGGCGCCCACCGCACCGAAGTGGACGAGTTCCCGTCCACGGTCATGTGCTCGGCCTTCCGCACCTTCCAGGGCTGGACGGCGTTGTCGGAAATGCGACCGGGTGACGGCGTCCTGCAGGTGGTGCCGATCCCGTCGGCGATCGCGTACGTCCTGCTTCGCGCCCTCCAGGACGACATCCCCGCTGACGACCTCTGCGGCGCGGCCAACGGCCAAGCCCTGCCCGTCAGCGACAAGTACCACGACGACCTGCTGCCCGCGCTCACCTCGATTCCCGCCGTCGAACCGGGCGACACGGTCTGGTGGCACGGCGACGTCATCCACGCCGTCGCGGACGGCACCAATCCGGACCGCTGGGGAAACGTCATGTACATCCCGGCGAGCCCGCACTGCGTGAAGAACGTCGCCTATGCCGAAAAATGCGGCCGCGCATTCCTGGCAGGCAAGAGCCCGGGCGATTTCGCGCCTGAAGACTACGAAGTGAACTGGACCGGCCGCGCCACCGTCGACGACCTCAACGACGTCGGACGCGCTCAACTCGGCCTGTGAACGTGCCGGGGCGGGAGGCCACCGCCCCGGCACGGCGGAGCCAGGATCTACAGATGCAACCAGAGTCCCAGGTGTAGGCCCAGGATGTTGATGTGCCCGTGGTGATGGTGGTGGCCGACGCACAGCAGGCAGTGGCGAGCCTGGCCGGCCGCGTCGGACTGCGACGCGGCCGAGGCGGTGCCCACCGCGGGCCAGGCCAGCAGCAGCCCGAGTGCCACGGGGAACGCGGCCAGCGCGGCCCGGCGTCTGGAGGTGCTCATCGATGATCCCTTCTCGCACACGACGACGCCGGAATGGCGTCGTGAAAAGTATTCGGTGCGGAGAGGGTAAAACGGCAGGCTGATCACCCGGGGTTCGACCGTCCGGCTCACGAAAACCATTTTCAGTCGCGTTTCCGTGATACCCGAACGGCCGCTGGAACCCGTCGATCCGGTGAATTCCGGGGACGGCGGGGGAGCGCGCCCCGGGCCGCCATCACGCGGGCAGGGCCGCCTCGATGGCCTTGACGATCGCCTCGTCCTCGGGCTCGGTGCGCGGCCGGAACCGCGCCAGGATCTCGCCGTCAGCGCCGACGAGGAACTTTTCGAAGTTCCACTGGATGTCGCCGGACGCGCCCTCGGCGTCCTCCGTCTTCGTCAGTTCCGAGTACAGCGGGTGCCGGTCTTCGCCGTTGACGTCGATCTTCTCGAAGAGCGGGAAGGTGACGCCGTAGGTCGTCGAGCAGAACGTCTGGATCTCTTCCGCGCTGCCCGGCTCCTGCCCGGCGAACTGGTTGCACGGAAAACCGACCACGGAGAAGCCCTGGCCGCCGAAGCGCTCCTGCAGCCGCTCCAGGCCGGAGTACTGCGGGGTCAGGCCGCACTTCGACGCGACGTTGACCACCAGCAGCGCCTTGCCGGCCAGCGCACCCAGCGAGCTGTCCTGCCCTTCCAGGGTCTTGACCGGAATTTCGTGGATCCCCATCGATGAGTTCCTCTCAGTAGTGCTTCAGCGTCTTCAATGCCCGGGCGTCGAGGTGCCCGAACGGTCCGTCGTCGGCGCGGTAGGCGGCGGCGAGTTCCTCGCCCCGCGCGCGGTCGCCGCGGCGCAACGCCCCGGCCAGCGCGTCGAAGCGTTCGGTGTGCACCGCGGCCCGGCGCCGTGCGTAGTCGGCGGCGGAGTCCTTGGTGACCATGAACGCCCAGTCGCTTTCCAGCGCCAGCATCGCCTCGGCCACGGCCTGGTCGGCGACGGCGTCCCGGGCCGTGGTCTCCAATCCGGCAACGAGGTCCAGGAGCCGTCCCTGCAACGCCGTGTTGGCCTCGACCATGTCCTGGACCTGCTCGCCGTCCCAGACGCGCCAGTCCTTGCCCGACCCCCACGACGACGCGGGCAGGTCGATCGGCGGACCGACGTGCCCGGCTTCGAGCGCGCCCTTCAGCGTCGTCACACGCACCCCGGCTTCGGGCAGCGAGCGCAGCACACCCTCCAGCCAGGCCGGCCCTTCGTGCCACCAATGCCCGAACAGCTCCGTGTCGTACGCGGCGACCACGAGCGACTCGCGCCCGTGTTGCCTCTTCAGCGACCGCAGCCGCGTGACCACGGTGTCGACGAAGTCCTTGACGTGCAGGCCCAGCACGTCCGCGGCGAGGGAGGGGTCGTACGGCGCCTTGTCCTGCGGCTCGATGGTCTTGCCGGTGACGCGCGACGCTTTGAGGCCGACCTCGTGCGCCCAGGTGTGGAAGTCGCGGTATGCGGCGTGGCCGGGGTAGCCGGCTTTCGGCGACCAGACGCGGTAGGTGACCTCGAGGTCGCGGCCGAAGGCGTGGACGTCGCTGTCGCCGACCGGCCGCGCGGCCCAGGTCTCGCCGCGCAGCGACGGGCCGTCGACCATGAACCGCCGCACGCCGGCGGCGGCGTAGTCCTTTTCCATACCAGGCGCGTAGCCGCACTCCGGCGCCCAAATTCCTTCGGGCCGCGAACCGAGCCGCAACGCAGTGTCGGTGAGACCGGCGTTCAGCGCGAACTCCCGTACTCGCGGGTCCAGCAGCGGCTGGAACGGGTGGGCCAGCGGCCCGCCCAGCACCTCGATGGTCGAACTGTCGACCAGGGACCGCAGGATCGGCGAGAAGCCGTGCCGCCAGCGGGTGCCGAGTTCTTCGGCCGCGCGGACGGCGGTCCGGTGCTCGGCCGCCGCGAGCTCGCGCAGGAGCGGGTCGTCCCGCCACAGCGTCGACGCGTGCTGGGCGCGCAGCTGCCAATGGCCGAGCCAGTCGTGGCAGGCGCGGATGCTGTACGGGTCGTCGAGCTGCGCGGCGAGCACCGGCGTCATGCCGAGCGTCAGCACGTCACGGCGGCCTTCGGCGGCGAAGCGTTCGAGCAGCTCGACCATCGGCAGGTACGAATGCGCCCACGCCTGGTACAGCCATTCCTCGCCGACCGGCCAGGTCCCGTGGTGCGGCAGCCACGGCAGGTGGCTGTGCAGAACGAGGCAGAACGTGCCTTCGGCGGTGTCCGTCATCGGCGTACCGCCACGGCGATCAGGTCCAGGCTCGCGTCGAGGTCGTCGCCGTGGACGTCGAATCCCGTGGCCTCGATCGCGGCGACGTCGGCGAGCAGCGCCTCCGGCCAGACGGCCTGCCCGGGTAGCTCGCCCATGACGACGTCCAGCTGCGCGTCGATGATCGAGCCGCCGTACCGCTCGTCGAGCGCGCGGACCGCTTCGCCGTGGTGCAGTCCGTGCAGCGTCTCGACCTCGAAACCGGCGTCGGTGAGGAGCTCCCCCAGCTCGGACGGCGCCAGCTCGCGAGTGTGGTACGGATTCAGCGGCGTGTCGCTGTCCGGGGTGAAGGTAAGCCGGTTCGGCGTCGTGACCAGCAGTTTCCCGCCCGGCGCGAGGACCCGGTGGCACTCCGCGAGGAACCCGCCCTGGTCCCAGAGGTGCTCGATGACCTGGAAGTTGGCCACGACGTCCACCGAGGCGTCCCGCAGCGGCAGGTACGCCAAGTTCGCCCGTGCGACGGCGACTTCGGGGTAGCGGCGGGCGACGTGCTTGGTGGTCGGCAAGTCGTAGTCCAGCGCGAGCACCCGGCGGGCCGTGGTCGCGACGAGCCCCGCGCCGTAGCCCTCGCCGCAGCCGGCTTCGAGCACCGTCGCGTCCGCGCAGTGGGGGAGCAGAGCGACGTACGCGGCCTCGTGGCGCCTGAACCAATAATTCTCGACGGCGATGCCGGGCACGGTCCGTTCGCCGGTCAGGTGCAGCGCCTCGGCCCGGGTGGCTGGGGTGGTCACCTCCGCGACCCTAGCGGTGTCACGTCCGGCGCTGCCGTCTCGTTCCGTGGTCATGCAACGGACCATCACCCGCGTACTACTCGTGTTCTTCGGTGTCGTCGAAGCCGTGATCGGAATCTGGCCATTGGTCACCCCGAGCGGCTTCTACCAGGACTTTCCCGGCTTCCGCACCGGCTGGGTCTCGATGGACGGGCCCTTCAACGAGCACCTCCTGCGCGACTTCGGCGGCCTCAACCTGGCCCTCGCGGCCCTCCTGATCGGCGCCGCCGTGATCGGCACCACAGCCGTGGCGCGGCTGGCCGCTATCGCAGCGGTGCTGTTCGGCCTGCCGCACTTCCTCTACCACCTCGGTCACGTGTCGCACTTCGAGCAGATCGACCAGGTGCTCATCATCGTGACGACCGGGCTCGGCGTCGTGGTGCCGATCGTGCTGCTGCTGATCCCCGGGCGCCGGGTCAGTTCACCGGCGACACGGTGATGCCGAGCGCGCCAGGGCCGAGGTGCGCGCCGATGACCGCGCTCGCTTCGACGACCATGCTTTCGGTCATCCCGGACACGCGGCGCTCGATCTGCCTGCCGATCTCGAGCTCGTGGTCGCTGGCGCCGAACCGGGTCACGGCGATGTCGACGCGGAAGCCGCCGGACTTCCGCACGGCGAGATCGACCATCTTGGCCAGCGCGCGTCGCGTGCCGGGGACGCGGGCGAGCGGCGCGACCTCGCCGTCCTTGACCGTGAGCAGCGGCTTGATGGAGAACGCCGTGCCGACCATCGCCTGCGCGGCGCCGATCCGCCCGCCGCGGCGGAGGTACTCCAGCGTGTCGACGTAGATGAATTCGGTGCTCGTGAAGCACCGGCGTTCGGCGGCTTCGATGACGCGCGCGGCGTCCGCGCCGGCGGCGGCCGCCCGGGCCGCGGAGACGACCGCGAAGCCGAGGCTCATCCCGGTGGTGCGGCTGTCGAGGACGTGCACGGGGATCCGGACCTGCTGGGCGGCCTCCCGGGCCGCGCGGACGGTGTCGGACATGCGGCCGGAGAGGTGGATGCTGACGATGGCGGTGGCGCCGGAGGCGGCGGCTTCCTGGTAGGTCCAGAAGAACGCCCCCGGGTCCGGGGGCGACGTGGTGATCACTTGGCCGGCTCTCATGGAGTCGATGACCTTGCCGCGGTCGAACCGGTTTTCGTCGTCGAAGTGGCTTCCCATGTTCAGCTGGATCTGCACGACGCCAATGGCCCAGCGGGCGGCGACGAGGTCGGGAAGGCACGAGCTGGAGTCGGTGATGACGGCGATGCGCGCGGGCATGGTGCGGGAGATTAACCCCTAACGGCCTACTGGGAGTAGGCCGTAGTTGGTCCGATTGGACGAACGGCGGTTCAGGCGGGGTAACCGGTCGACTACCGGGACGATGGTCCCACTAGATTGCGCATCCAGGTGAATGGCGTCACCTCGGCGGGTCCTGGCGGCGGAATGGCCCTAATCTACCGGCCAGTAGAGCACTGACCCGTGGTGCGTCCGCGGGCCACAACCGGGAGGTCGAAGAAGACCCATGACCAACATCGTTGTCCTGGTCAAGCAGGTACCGGACACCTACTCGGAGCGCAAGCTCAGCGGGGCCGACCACACCCTTGACCGTGAATCCGCCGACGCCGTGCTCGACGAAATCAACGAGAAGGCCGTCGAAGAAGCCCTGAAGATCAAGGAAGCCGGCGAGGGCGAGGTCACCGTGATCTCGGTGGGCCCCGCCCGCGCGACCGACGCGATCCGCAAGGCGCTGTCGATGGGCGCCGACAAGGCCATCCACGTCTCCGACGAGGCGCTGCACGGCTCCGACGCCATCGCCACCGCGAAGGTCATCGCCGCCGCGATCGGCAAGGTCGAAGGCTACGACCTGATCATCGCCGGCAACGAGTCCTCCGACGGCCGTGGCGGCGCCGTCCCGGCGATCCTCGCCGAACTGCTCGGCCTGCCGCAGGTCACCTACGCGCGTGAGGTCACCGTCGACGGGACCACCATCAAGGCTGTCCGCGAGACCGAGGACGGCCTCACCCACCTCGAGGCGAACCTGCCCGCCGTGGTCAGCGTCGGCGAGAAGATCAACGAGCCGCGCTACCCGTCCTTCAAGGGCATCATGGCCGCCAAGAAGAAGCCGGTCGAGACCTTCACCATCGCCGACCTGGGTGTCGACGCGGGTGAGGTCGGCCTGGCCAACGCCTGGTCCACGGTCACCGAAGCCTCGCCGAAGCCGCCGCGCACCTCCGGCGAGAAGGTCGAGGACGAAGGCGACGGTGGCACCAAGGTCGCCGAGTACCTGGTCGGCCAGAAGCTCATCTGACAAGGGTTCGAGGAGGAAGTAGAACAATGGCTGAAGTACTCGTCCTCGTCGACCACGTCGACGGTGAGGTCAAGAAGGTCACGCTGGAGCTGCTGACCGCGGCCCGCGCGCTCGGTGAGCCGTCGGCCGTCGTCGTCGGCCCGACCGGCAGCGCCGCCAAGGCCAAGGAGACGCTGGCCGCGCACGGCGCCGCCAAGGTATATGTCGCCGAAGGTGACGACGCCGCGAACTACCTGGTCACACCGAAGGTGGACGTGCTCGCCGCGCTGGCGCAGCAGGCGTCCCCGGCCGCCGTCCTGGTCACCGCCAGCGGTGAGGGCAAAGAGGTGGCGGCCCGCCTGGCCGTCCGGCTCGGTTCCGGCCTGATCTACGACGCCGTGGGCATCAACAGCGACGGCGTGATCGACCAGTCGATCTTCGGTGGCGCGTTCTCGGTGAAGTCCAAGGCGTCGAAGGGTGTCCCGGTCGTCTCCATCCGCCCGGGTGCCGTCGAGGCCGAGCCCACCGAAGGCGCGGCGGCCGAGGAGACCGTCGAGATCCCCGCAACCGACGCGGCGAAGGCCACTCGTATCACCGGCGTCGAGCCGGTGACCGGCGGTGACCGTCCGGAGCTGACCGAGGCCTCGATCGTGGTCTCGGGCGGCCGTGGTGTCGGCTCGGCGGAGAAGTTCGACGTCGTCGAGAAGCTGGCCGACTCGCTCGGCGCGGCCGTCGGCGCGTCGCGTGCCGCCGTCGACTCCGGCTACTACCCGGCGCAGTTCCAGGTGGGCCAGACCGGCAAGACGGTGTCGCCGCAGCTGTACATCGCGCTCGGCATCTCCGGCGCGATCCAGCACCGCGCCGGCATGCAGACGTCGAAGACGATCATCGCCGTCAACAAGGACGCGGAGGCGCCGATCTTCGAGATCGCCGACTTCGGCATCGTCGGCGACCTGTTCAACGTCGCGCCGCAGCTGACCGAAGCGGTCGAGAAGCGCAAGGGCTGATTCTCGGTCCTGAAGGGCCTTCCGGGACTTCTCCGGAAGGCCCTTCGCGCGTCTCCGGGACCTGAGAAGAGCCTGAGAACCCGCAATTAACTGAACGTGCACTAATCGGTCATCGGATGGCACTCTCCGCGGTTTCCTACGCCCGGGTACACCTTGACCATGACGACGTCACAGCTCCTCGTCAGCACTGATCAGGCGGGTTCCGAGCTTCCCGCGGACGCCCCTCGCTACTCCCTTCTCGTCGCCCACGCGAACGATGAAGTGGTCGCGGCGCAGCGACTGCGACACCAGGTTTTCGCCGAGGAGATGGGCGCGCGGCTGCATTCCCCGCGCCCCGGTCTCGACGTCGACGAGTTCGACGAGTTCTGCGACCACCTCGTCGTCCGCGACGACAACACGGGCGACATCGTCGGCTGCTACCGCATGCTGCCGCCGGACCGCGCCGTCCAGGCCGGGAAGCTCTACGCAGACAGCGAGTTCGATCTGAGCGCGCTCGACGCCCTGCGGCCGTCCCTGGTCGAAACCGGCCGTTCGTGCGTGCACCCCGACCACCGCAGCGGCGCCGTCGTCAGCCTGGTCTGGGCCGGGATCGCCCGTTACATGCTGCTTTCGGGCCACCGCTACCTCGCCGGCTGCGCGTCCGTCCCGCTGGTCGACGGCGGTTCCTTCGCCGCTGGCGTCTGGGACGTCCTGCGCACCAAGCACTACTCGGACGAGGCGTCGCGCGTCTCGCCGCTGATCCCGTGGGACGTCGACGGCGTCGAGCGCCCAGCGCGCGCCACGCTGCCGCCGCTGATCAAGGGCTACGTCCGGCTCGGCGCCAAGGCCTACGGCCCGCCGGCGCTCGACGCGGACTTCGGCGTCGCCGACTTCTTCGTCGTGCTGGACCTGCACAACGTCGACGAGCGCTACCTGAAGTTCTTCCTCGGGGTCCAGGTATGAGTCACTCCTGGATGCCGACGTCGCCGTGTGGCGACGACTGCCTCACCGACGGCGACCCGGTGGTCGGCCTCCCGCGGCGTGTACTGCGGTTCGCCTCGGCGATCGTGGTCGTTTTCGCAGCGATGCTGGCTTCGCCGCTGCTCCTGTTCGCGCGTGGCCGAGGCCGGGAACGGCTGGTCCGGCTGATCTTCCACGGCGTGCTGCGCGCGTTCGGCGTCCGCCTGGACATCCGGGGCGGTGACGACTTCCGCACCGCGCCCGCCGGCCGTGGCGCGCTGGTGGTCAACAACCACATCTCCTGGCTGGACATCGTCGCGATCAACGCGCTGCGGCCGATGCGCGCGTTGGCCAAGAAGGAGATCGCCGGCTGGCCGGTGCTGGGCGGCCTGGTCCGCCGCGGCGGCAGCATCTTCCTCGACCGCGAGCGGCTGAAGACGCTGCCCGCCACGATGGCCGAGCTGGCCGACGCGCTCCGCTCGGGTTCGCTGGTGAGCGTCACCCCCGAAGGCACCACTTGGTGCGGCCTGGCGTCCGGTCGTTTCACGACCGCGACGTTCCAAGCGGCCATCGACGGCGGCGTCCCGGTACGCCCGATCGCCCTGCGCTACCGCCTCGCCGACGGCCGCGAGACCAGCCGCCCCGCGTTCATCGGGCCGGAGTCGCTGATCGCGTCCCTGCGCCGGGTCGCGGCGCTGCGCGGTCTGGTGCTCGAGGTCCACATCTGCCTGGAGATCGCGCCGGGCCGCGCGGAGTCCCGCCGCGAACTGGCCGCGCTGGCCGAGGCGGCCGTTCATTCCGCGCTGGGAACCGTCAAGATCCCGGGCCAGCAGCGTCGGCGCACCCCGCGTCCGCAGGTTGTGCCTTCCCAGGTGGCGGCTCAGGCCGCGCCCTCCCTGGCTTCGCCTCCCGCGAAGTGATCCGGGGTCTGTCGCCGCGATCCGGCGACAGGCCCTGGTCGGCTTGCGGACGGGCCTGTTGCCGTTATCCGGCGACAGGCCCGTTCCGCGTTCAGCTGACGGTGAGCGTCAGCTTCCCGCCGGGGTGCCCGCCTTCGCTCTCTGTCTGAGCAGCGGCTGCCTCAGCGAGCGGGTAGCTCTTACCGTGCGCGATGGTGACCCCGCGGTCGGTCACCCAGCCGGCGATCCCCTCCAGGACCTCACGCGACTGCTCACCGCCGGTGGAGAACGTCAGCCCCAGCTCGAACGCCGCGGCGTCGGCGATCGTGATGATCCGTTCCTGCGAGCCCCGCAGCTCGACCGAGCCCGGCAGGACGCCGTGTCCAGAGGTGTCGAAAACGGCGTCGACCGGCCCCGGCGCGGCTTCGCGGACTCGCTCCAGCCAGCCGTCGCCGTAGAGGATCGGGATGACGCCGAGCGACTTCAGATCGTCCAGGCTCCGGCTGCCGCCGGTGCCGAGGACGGTCAGCCCCTTCGCGACGGCGACCTGTGCCGCGAACCGGCCCACGGTGCCGCTGGCGCCGTGAATCAGCAGAGTCTCGCCCTCGCGGACGTCGAGCAGGTTCAGGACGCGAAGGGACGTCTCACCGGCGACCGGCAGGGCCGCGGCGTCGGCCCACGAGAGACCCGCGGGCTTCGGCGCAAGCGTTTTCCCTACGGCGTATTCGGCGTAGGCGCCGGTCTGGGACCAGCCGAAGACCTCTTCGCCCACGGAGAGGCCGGCGTCCTCACCGACGGCGTCGACGACCCCGGCGACCTCGAGCCCGGGGGTGTGGGGGAAGGCGACCGGGAAGTTCTGCGCCATCCCGCCGCCGCGGATCTTCCAGTCGATCGGGTTGATCCCGGCGGCCCGCACGGCCAGCCGCACCTGCCCGGGACTGGGCTCCGGCACCGGAACCTCGGACAGCTTCAGGACGTCCGGCCCGCCGTACTCGGCGAAGGTGATAGCTCGCATGGTGTCGTCTGCGCTCCTCGATTCGGGACCTTCGATGCTCGAATGTCCTCCCCGGTGAGTCAACTCGCCCCGGCGGGCGCACCGAACCACTCGGACGAGCAGTGTTCACTAGTCGGACGAGCAGGCAGCCGGCGCGCGAGCACGCCTACCTTTGGAGCCATGGACGCTTCCTGGTCGGATCCGCGACACGTGCTCGACGTCGTCGAACGCCTGTTGTCGGCGTCGCGCCCCCAGCTGCTCACCCAGTTCTCCATCGAGCTGGGAAAGCTGGTCCCGCACCGAGCCGCGGCGATGCAGACGGGGGACTGCCCCCGCAGCCCGCTCAAGGTCGTCGGCGACCCGGCGATCGCCCAGGCGGTGACGAGCGTCGAGCTGCAGCGGCTGGTCGATCGCAGCGAGCCGGGAGCGGCCCTGGTCGTCGACGGTGTCCTGGGCGGCGTCGAACGCCGTCTCGTCCTGCTCGCGTCGTCACCGCCGGTCGGCCGGGGAGCGGTGCTCGCCGTGGTGCCCACGGCCGCGGAGCCGCCGTCCGCCGAGCTGGAGCTGGCCGCTCGGCTGTGGCACATCCTCAGCACGGACGCGGGCCAGCGCGCTACCGACCCGGGCCCGGAGATCCTGGCCAGCAACCTCGCCGCGGCCAGCGCGCGGGCCCAGGCGATCACCGACCTCGGCCAGACCCACGCGACGACCCTGACAACCCTCCTGGCGGTGCTCAGGTCCGGTCGCCTGCCCGACGCCGCCGCGCGTCGAACCGCGGTCGACCTCGCCGCCGAGGCGTTGCTCGAGCTCAAGGGTGTCGTCGACCGCGACCAAGCCCTGTCCGCGGAGCCGGCGGACACGGCGTTCGCCGTGCTCAAGGACCAGCTCGCCGACCTGGTCCGGCACACGGACGTCGATGTCGACCTGGTCAGCCCGGTCGGCGACGGCTCACTCGCACAGGACATCGCCCACACCGCCCGGACGTTGACCCGCGGCCTGGTGCTCACGGCGCTGGACCGTCCGGCGACCACGCGCCTGCGGGCGTCCTGGCGCCTAGACGGCTCGGTCGTCCGCATCACGGTCCGCGACGACAGCCCCGATGTCGCCACCGCAGTCCCGGCCGGCGGCCTGACGGAGCGACTTACCACGCTGGGCGGCCATTGGGAGGTCGACGCCGTGCCGGGCTGGGGGACGACGGTCACCGCGGTGCTGCCCCTCGGCGTGGCCGAACCGCCGGAGCTGCGTCCGCTCGACCGGCTCAACCCGCGCGAGATCGAGGTGTTGTCGGGGATTTCACAGGGCCTGCGCAACCGGCAGATCGCCGAGCAGCTGCAGCTCAGCGAGCACACGGTGAAGTTCCACGTCCGCAACATCCTCGACAAGCTGGACGTGACGTCCCGCGGCGAGGCCGCTGCCCTCGCGCGCGACCTGCGCCTGGAACCGGCGACGCGGCACTCCGCCTGAAACCGGCTTGACCTCCAGCGGGCTGGAGGTTGCACGCTGCTGATCATGACCTCGACCATCGACCCCGCACCCGTTCGCCGCAGTGTGCTCTGGAGCGCCGACCATCGGCTGACCACCATCGCGCTGCTGCTCGTGGTCACCTTGGTCGCATTCGAGAACATGGGCGTCGCGACGGCGATGCCGACCCTGGTCGCCGACCTGCATGGGCAGTCGCTGTACTCGTGGCCGTTCACGATCTTCTTGATCTCCAGCGTTGTCGCCACGGTTCTGTCGGGCCGCATCGGTGACCGCCGCGGTCCGGCACCGGCCCTGCTTGCGGGCCCGGCGCTCTTCGCGGCCGGCCTGCTCGTCGCGGGGACGGCGACCGGCATGCCGACGCTCCTACTCGGCCGCGCACTCCAGGGCTTCGGCTCGGGGCTGCTCCTGGTCTCGGTCTCGCTCCTGATCGCGCTGACGTTCACCGACCACGAGCGTCCGGTGATCTACGCCGCGAACGCCGCCGCCTGGGTCCTGCCTGCGGTCATCGGCCCGTCCGTGGCCGGGTTCCTGACAGTCAGCGTCGGCTGGCGCTGGGTGTTTCTCGGCCTGGTCCCGCTCGTGGTCGTGGGCGTGGTCATGTTGCTGGTCGTAGTGCGCCGCCTGCCCGCGCACGCCCCCGTCACGGGCGGCCCCCGTGCGGGTGTAGTCCAAGCGATCATCGCCGCCCTGGGCGTCGCCGCACTGACCTGGGCAGCTCAGCACCAGTCACTCCTCGCGCTCGGCTACGGCACGGCCGGGCTGATCGCCCTCGGCTACGCCCTCCGCAACCTGCTCCCGGCGGGGACGCTGACCTCCCGCCGAGGCCTCCCTACGGTCATCGCCTCCCGGGCGTTGATCGCCGGCGCGTACGCCGGGATGGAGGCATATCTGCCCCTGACGATGAGCGCGGTCCACGGCTACAGCCCGGCCCTCGCCGGCCTGCCGCTGACGATCACAGCGCTGGGCTGGTCCGCGGCATCGGCCGCCCAGGGCCGGTACCTCAACTGGTCGAGGGAGGCATCACTGCGCACTGGGTTCTGGCTCGTCGCCGCCAGCTTGGTCTGCTTCGGCCTGGTCTCGCAGCCCTGGTTTCCGGGCTGGACGGCGTTCGTGGCCTGCGCAGTCGGCGGTGCGGGAATGGGGATCGCGATGCCCGCGATCTCGGTCCTCCTGCTCCGCTACTCGCCTGAGGGCGAGCGCGGGTTCAACACTTCGGCGATGCAGCTCGCGGACTGGGTCGGCTCCGCGCTGCTCATCGGCCTGGGAGGCGTCCTTCTCGGCTTGGTGGGCTCGGTCCTTGCCCCATCGCCGGCGATGGGGCTGCTCACGGTCGCCTTGGTGGGGCTCGCTCTGCTGGGCGTCCGGCTGACCGGACGTTGGCCGTCGAAGGTGTGACAGCCCACTTCAGGGGCCAGGGTGGGCTTCGTCACGCGCTGGAGCGGACTACCCTGAGGGGGCGATGACCTATCTCGACCACGCGGCGACCACTCCGATGTTGCCCGAAGCCATAGCGGCGATGACCGAGGCGCTGTCCACCGTGGGCAACGCCTCAGCGCTGCATTCCTCGGGCCGCCGGGCCCGCCGGATGGTCGAGGAAGCCCGCGAGACGATCGCTGACGCCCTGGGCGCCCGCCCCTCCGAAGTGATCTTCACCGGCGGCGGCACCGAGAGTGACAACCTCGCCCTCAAGGGCATCTATTGGGCCCGCCGCGACGAGCAGGAGCAGCGCCGTCGCATCCTGTGCGGCGCCGCCGAGCATCACGCAGTGCTCGATACCGTGGAGTGGCTCGAAGGTCACTGCGGCGCCGAGATCACCTTGCTGGAAGTGGACAGCCAGGGCCGTGTGTCGCCCGACGTGCTGCGCGACGCTATCGCCACGGATCCCGAAAGCGTGGCGCTGGTGACGGTGATGTGGGCCAACAACGAGGTCGGCACGATCAATCCAATCGCAGAGTTGGCCGCGATCTGCGCCGAGTTCGACATCCCGCTGCACACAGACGCGGTCCAGGCGGTCGGCGCGGTCCCGGTCGATTTCGCTGCCAGCGGTGCTGCCGCGCTTACATTGACCGGCCACAAGCTCGGCGGCCCGTTCGGAGTCGGAGCTCTCCTCCTTGGCCGCGACGTGACGTGCGTGCCCTTGTTGCACGGTGGAGGCCAGGAACGCAGCGTCCGTTCCGGCACTCTGGACGTCCCCGCGATCGTCGGTTTCGCATCTGCGGTCCGGTCCAGCAGCGCTACTCGGGCCGAATACGCGAAGCGCGTTGAGGAACTCCGCGACGGGCTCATTGAGGCGATCCACCGCGAGGTACCCGACGCCGTCCTCAACGGCGGAGAGGGCGAGCGGCTCCCCAGCCACGTCCATTTCACCTTCCCCGGATGCGCCGGCGACAGCCTGCTGATGCTGCTCGACGCCAAGGGCATCGAGTGTTCGACAGGATCTGCCTGCACGGCAGGCGTAGCGCAGCCGAGCCACGTGCTGCTCGCCATGGGCGCCGACCCAGCAGCTGCTCGTGGCTCGCTCAGGTTCTCTCTCGGCCACACGACTACCGCCGCTGACATCGAGGCGGTCGCAGCCGAGATCGGCGGTGTCGTCACACGCGCGCGGCAGGCCGGACTCGCCGGAATGCGCAAGCAGACCCAGAAGCAAGAGGTGTAAGGAAATGCGGGTTTTGGCCGCGATGAGCGGAGGAGTGGATTCGGCGGTCGCCGCGGCGCGCGCGGTCGACGCCGGGCACGACGTCGTCGGTGTGCACTTGGCGCTGTCGGCCAGGCCCGGAACACTGCGGACAGGTTCGCGCGGGTGTTGCACGATCGAAGATTCGCACGACGCCAGGCGGGCCGCAGACATCCTCGGAATCCCCTTCTACATCTGGGATTTTGCGGAGCGGTTCACCGAAGAAGTCGTGGAGACGTTCGTCGGCGAATAT
>Ga0307515_10013715_pt1 | contig 15102 bp, 13 predicted proteins | sample 17_EM_MG_FD_194513 | JGI IMG/M metagenome (GOLD analysis project Ga0307515, IMG submission 194513) | Populus trichocarpa ectomycorrhiza microbial communities from riparian zone in the Pacific Northwest, United States - 17_EM | ecosystem: Host-associated > Plants > Roots > Unclassified | place... | reverse complement strand
ACAGCGCCAAGTCCCCGCCGCAGCCGTCACAATGGGTTCGGTGATCTGGATGTCGGGGTGGGTGGACAGCAGCAGCTCCATCACCTCCTTGCCACTGCTCCTATTCCCCGCCGCTGCCGTCACAACTGGATTGGTGATCAGAATATCTGGGCGGGTGGATAGCAGTAGCTTTACAGTTCCCTGATCGAATTCACTGACAATGCTCGCAAGGTCGTCTGCAGTGATTTGGATGTCGGGGTGAGTGGATTGCAGGATCACCATGACTTCCCTATCGAATTCCCGCTCAATTTTTGAGGCAGCCTGCTTGGTAACCGGGATGGCAGGGTTTGTGGAAAGCAGCAGCTTCAGCACTTCTTTGCCGCATTGAGGATTCGTCGCAGCTGCAGCCACGAGGGTGCTAGTGATCTTTGTATTTATGTGCATGTGAATGGATAGCAGTAGCTCCATTACTTCCTTGCCGTTCGTACTGTTTTTGGACGCCGCTGTCAGTATCTTCTTTGTCGTAATGATGTTTTTTCTTTCGACTAGCATTCGCACCACCTCGGTGGTAAAGTTACGTATCGTCAAAGCTACTGCGTCTTCATTCATCGTTACTTCCTGCTTGCCCAGAAATATCCCCATAACCTCCTTTCCGCTCTGTCCGTTGGATGCGGTTTCCTTTATTGTTTCGGCGTCCAATTGGAATGTCTTGGATCCATCCAGCAGCACTTTCATCACTCCACCTCCGTGTCGTTGGTTGGCAGATGCTGCTTGGATCACTCCTTTTGTAACCTCAATACAAGGATGAGCCCGCAATAACGATTGCATGATATTTTCATTTGCGGATTTCGCGATCAACTCAACTGCTTCTGGAGTGAACACCACATCGTGTCTAGCTGCCAGCGCTTCCAACTGCTCGTTTCCCTTCATCCAGTTTGCTAGTGCCTTTGAGATCATAGATGCGGTTACCGTGATCCCACATGGCAAACCATCTTCAACGAACTCCTTTCCAACATTCCTGTTACTAAGCGCGCATTTCGCTAGCTCGCCGCCGGCGAGTTTACCACTCTTTGCTACGGCCGCTGCAATAAAATCCGAGCCAAACTTCATGGCATACTCCAATTCGTTTTTGGCTACTTCTATATCCGTGTTTTCGGTACCGAAAAGGTATGTAGCCAGCCATTTGATATCCGCATTCGTTGCAACCTCCAATGGATGATATCGGGTGTTCGCATCCCTAGACCTGATGCCGGCCACCGCGCTCCAGAAACGGACTGGAGACGGTTTTAATATCTGGAGGAAGAGATCAAAACAATCTTCGACCTCACTTTTGTCCCGGATGTGAGAGTACCAGTGTCGAGCTGCATAGTCAAGAAGAGGGTGGCTGCGTTTGAGTTCTTCGATTAATAGTTTATAATCTTTGTAACCTAGATTAAACTCGTCGAAATTCAAATAAGTCATGCACACTTTTGCGATATACACATTGGGGTCGATGTTGGTGCCAAAGGAAGAATTGACAATCAGGATCCTGCCTATAATGAAATCCTTTGCTGACTGGTGAATCAGACGAACGAATCCCTCCGTTGTGCTTTCCAGGATGACGCCAAGGACACTTGCTAACGACTTAGACGTAAGAGCAGTTTTATAATCCTTCGTACACTCTTCATTTTGGGAGTCCTGCTGAGTAGCAAGGGCAGCTTCGAGCTCCCTCAAGGTCAAAGGTCGTTTACTATAAACAACCCACACGACTAACTTCTGCGCAAACTCAGAGCGCTGGTTGATTTGGCGAAATAAATCATCGTATAAAGTATCAAGGTCTGTAGAACTTTCCTCGATAGTTTTTTTGAGACCGGCAACCGTTGGAAAATCGATTTTTTCAAATCTCTTGACAACAATCGATACCCACAGAAAGAACCTTCCTTTCGCTTCATCCAAGAGCAATCTTGCTGCCTGCTCTCGAAGGTCTTTCCCGAAGCTCTCAGGCAAGTCTAAAATTCTTTGGTCCACAAAAATTTTCAGGTCTTCTAAGTGCGCCTTAAGATCAAAGTGTGTCAATCCCTGAAGTTTGTTGACAATCTCTGGCATTTGTCGACAGGTCCCTAGAAACTTTAAGTTTGAATATCGAGGGCTTATTGGGTCCGTCCGAGTACGAAGGAGGTCCCTCAATCTAATGAGAAACGTTTCCAGTTCATTTCCGTTGCAGTACTTCTCGAGTTCATCTAGACCGTCGAGCAGACAGTAGATTGCCTTGTGAGAAGAAGTTGCAACCGCAGCTTCAAACATCTCCCACAGGATATGGTTAGAGTCCGCCGCTTTAGCCGGATCCTGTTCGTATTGCTTTAAATTTTTCCGAATCTGAGGAGAACCACAAAGCAATTGTGCGACAAGGGACCGTAGAAGGGAATTAACTGTTTTGAGACTATCATCCCGATCAGAACAGAAAAAATAAATGATCATGACGTTTTGCTGTTTTTCCATTTTCAGGTGTTGAAGCAAAAACTTTGAAAGGACTGTCTTTCCTTGACCGGGAGCCCCTATGATCAACAAGGACGATGACTCTTTCGCGGTAGTCCAGGAGCGAAATGCTGGTTCCTCCATGAACCATGTAAAAGTCCCTTTTGCTGCATTCTCAACGTTCCATAGAAAAGCATCAACCTTGGGAGCATTTAGTGCCTCCATAAGCTTTTTTTGAGATCCGGATGGCTCTAAAATTGAGTTAGAGCGCATATAGAAAGTAATGGAAGTGAATAAGCTACGTACGGCTATCTCTGGAAATTTCCTCCAGACATTGTTTCATATAAAAAACCACTGTTTGGTATGTAGAATCCACCCTTGTAGGAAATTTAACCAGCTCGGTATGGTTTCGCTCAACAGGAATACGATGTTCGCCTGGCATATACAACTGTGCAGAAACCTTCTTGACCATCTCCACCAAATCTCCACTCCTTTGATACGTTTGTGCAGCCGACTAGAAATGATTAGCGCAACGCCACTGTGAGATTAATTGTCTTTTTATCGCACCTTCTGGACAGCACGCGTACTATGAACTTCGTAAAAGCTAACGATTTTCCGATCAGTCCAGATATCGGCCAAAGCATCTCTTTGCGTTTCCAGGAATTCCGAGTTTTCCCGCAGTTGCACGAGCAACCGCAATCTTGAGGTCTCGACTCCGCCTGATAGATCCTCGACCATGGCCTCGAGTTCTGTAGTCCGAAGGCCCTGATGAGGGGCTCCAAAGAAGAATATGGCACGTGTCGAATCCAAAATTGGTTTGTGAACAGACCTACTCTTTGATTGGATTAAAGCCTTAGACGATTAGTAATTATCCTCGGTTCAGCCACAGATCTGAAACACACCTGCAATATCAAGATGCCACCGAGGCTGTGCCCAATGAATATTAAGTGGCGGTTTTTTTCCTTCTATATTTTCAGTAACTTACGTTGTGGAATTTTTAAGAGGCAGTTCACATACCTCATTAGAACTTCTGGCATTTTCCAATTGCTGAACTAGGTGCCTTCGGAAATCCAATAACCCGGTGTTTGAATCGCTGTCAAGGTTAGAGTTGTAGCCATAGGACATGATTCGGACGTTTTTGAAGTCTTGCGGAAGAAAGTCTTGAAGCCACATTTGACGACTCCCGCGATCCCTCCAAGACCCATATGCATGTCCAGCAAGTCCGGTCACCGCGACGATACTATGATTACAGGACGTCAGCAAATATCCAGTCAGGAACCATCGCGAAAGAGTATACTAACTCCGCGACTATTTCGCCTTCCGGTTTGTTGAGCGGTGTTAGGTGGTAGAAATGGGAGTCCACCGAAAGTACAACAGTTTCGACTAAGCTTTGGCCTCGGCATTGCACCTTCAAATGCTTAGTATCGTCCGGTCCGATGCCCTGGAAGAATTCGGAAAATGTATTGAGGTTTAGCAGTGCCGTTTGGCTGGTGGTATCGCAGCATGCCGGATAGAGAGATACAAGGCCGTCAAAGTGGCCAAGTGGTGGTTGAATTGCTCGAAGTGACTCGACTAAGTCGTCTTTACTCCATTCTGGTGGGATATTCGTGATCCGAAAACACTTTGGGCCTGGATATGAAGCACTACGAGTGGAGGGCAAACTCTGGACAGCGGAACAGCTCGAGCCTTGTTCAGAAGGTGGAAGCGAAATATTCGGCGTAGAATCGGCGGGGGGTGCTTGGTGTGTGCTGATGCGTCCTGAGATGATCCATAGCTGCAGGGCCAAAATTGCGCAGCATAGAAGTACCAGGATACCGAGGAGCAGTGATGATAAAGTCATGATAGCGGGGAATTGGAAGATGAGCGATCGGAGATGGAGGTTGTTCGTTGAAAGTAATACCAAGCGGTACTTATATATTATGTGTAAGCACTAGCGTTGGCGCCAGAATTGTGTAAGACGAAGCGCGATGATGTTGTTGGCTATGTTCTCGAATCCTTTGCGTCGCACAACATGCGCATGCGTTGGCACCTCCTAAATCGGCCGCTGCGATTGCGGTGACTGATTTACGACCGAACCACCTATAATTAATGAAGCAGCAACTTGGTAAGTATAGACCAACAAGTGAATGAATCTGTTCGATTGATCGTAGCTAGAGTATAGAGGGGATGTTCACTCAAAGCACTAATGATGAAAAATATCGGCCACACGCATCTACCCCCGTCTCGAGTTTAGTCGTATAGAGAGAGATACGTAAGGCCGCATTCGGCAGTAAAGGTACGAAAGTTCGGTTCGCAGCCTATAGTCGCTAGCGAATGCATGTCGGGGCCAACAGCGCCCTTTTAAATTATTTTGCAACAAATACCTGTTCGGCGGGCGCGACGATAAGTACCTTCTTTCACCCGCGCTCACTCCGTCCGTGTTGGAAAGCACTGTTGAAATATGGAAAGGGAGAACCGTGTGTATAGACTAAGGTACAGAGACTGGAGAACAGGAGAAAGACTCAAGATATATACAAGGTAGTTGGGTGCCTTATGCCCTACCGGCTGTGTGCCTTCACATCAGCTCAGCTAAAGCTCAGCTCAGTCAGGTTCATGCAACAAGCACCATAATTCATGTCTGCAAAAAATTGTTCATATAATTCTATTGCTTTTGTGACACGGAGATTCAGTTTCTCGTGTTGCTAAGTTTTAGTCGCAAGCTTGTCTAAGTGATGTTGCAGGCGTGGGCTGGTAATGATGGCGATGGTGGTGAAGATGGAGATGGAGATTCCTGGGTAGTGTAGAAGTCGAAAAAAAGTACACTACTTTTATCAAAGAGAGGCTTTGTGGTTAACTCGTGAACCAGTGGTTTGATCCTGGGGGCCGATTTGGTGATTAGTTTTCCGGTGTTACCCTTAGGCGCGGAGAGGCAATGAGAATCCAACACCGAAAATCAAAAAAAGGTTTTCGGTAGCAGTCGATGTAGATAATTGCTGCTCGGGTTGTCTGCCTGCACTTCACCGGCCGATGCATCGCTCGGTAGTGTAAACTATCGGGCCGGGATTCAACCCCACAGGGTTTGAGAAGCAAATTGGCAGAGCTCTCGGAATATAAGCATCCCTGTTCCCGGGTACAACTCCAATATAGGTCGCTACTTGCATTGCAGGGGGGGGGACGCACCATGTTTAGCGAGAAATTGCACAGTAATCCTTGCTGAGGGAACTGGAGGGTATGACAAGGTATGCCATACTAGCCCATTCTGAGAACTCTTTGGGTTCGTCTTCATGCAACTTATCTTGTCTACGTCATCGTCGCGCTCGTCCTTTCCGTTGTCTATCCATCTACTCCGTGCTTTCTACTGCGCACCGTCGTCTTCGCCCTCCTCCGACATCACCTACCCCCCAACGTCATTTACCCACCACTATCATCTACCTCATTACCGTCGTCTCACCTACAGTCATCTCACCCCCGCGCCGTTGTCTATATCTACTGATGTGACAGCGGCCTAGTTTGGCACTGGCGGCATCAGTATGGGCGGAAGCAGTATTCCCGGTGAGGTCGAGATTAGAGTTTACGCACTTTCCACCTTACAATTTGGTAGCAACACTTCACCAATCCCTCAATGGGTACCTACTGTGATACCAGACGGATACAATAATCCATGTCTACTCTATGCGACTCACTCTTGCCTCGATTCCTGTGCGCTTGCACTGACCACGCAGGAACAATTATTAGATTGAGATGGCCGACCGCGATACGAGTCGAGAACCCAGTAGCTGAATGACACATCAACGGGTTGAGTTCGAGACGTGTTTCGTATGAGTAAGAGTTCGGGTTCGAGTCTGCGAGCAATCAGGCAACACTCAGTGCGACACACGGCAAAGTTGTCCGGAACGGCAACGAGAACAACAACGCGTACGGGAGAGACTTTGGAGGCTTGTGACACAGACGTACAACGAGAAGCCATAGAGAGTGTCGCCGGAGGAAAGCGCTGGGTATGTGAAACGGAATAGATACCTTCAATACTGATACTCATTCAAAGACAGGGTTCACAATAGTCCGTCCGCCCGCCAGTCATTCAGGTCCCCATGTCGTCGTCTAGTTTCGGGCAAGATATTGCAAGACTAGGGTCCATTCAGTGCGACTGAGGGTGACTCCTAGGGCTGGGGTTTCTGAATCACCTGTATTAATGCAGTTATTTCGATCAAGACACAGTGATGTAGGCTCTCCAATCTGTGGATAACCCACTGTATAGGTTATAGTGCAAATTATGTAACCTAGACACGGTTAGGAAGCATATTAAATATCATCACTCCGTCACAACTGCATCACTCGCATCATATGTTCGTCACTCAGAACTCCGCCGGCACCTACAGTCCGGCAGTCTACAAACCTCCAGGACAGAAAATCGTAGTCCGGGATAGGGCGAGGTCTTGCCCGAACGGGACGGACTTTTGCGAACCCTGTTCACAGACGGAGATCAATTCTGACAACGACACCGCCGAGTCCGATTCGTCCGCCTGGTAAGTGTCACTGAGGATGAAGACGAGGACAATGATGGAATGACAACGCTCTCATCGGTTGGAGCAGTAACTTAGATAGACACCCAGCGAGCCCGGCGCATTTATGTACATTCGTTTCGACACAATACCGACCACACAACCTACCCCTCCATTCCAGTGACTACCCATAGAAATAAAAAATAAAAAACAATCACTTCGTGACACTCCACAATAATCCTCCGCCCCGCTTTGGATGGTTACGCCGCCTCCCTCGCTTCGCATCGGGGTCCTCCATTTCGGACATCGTTACTCCTTCGAGAGAACAAAACCATAACAACCATTACATAAAAGGGCATCCCATTGACTATCGCGTGTCGCTATAAGCTTCGCCTTCTTTTGCCGCTGGCAGCGACTGCACGTAAAACTTGTCGCAGAGGCCAGCCGATACTGTATTAATGGACCTCGTGAAGGATATACCTTCACCACCTCGAACGGAGCTGGCGCTGCATCCTGGCCGTGCGGCTCGGAAGAGCAATTTGAGATATCATTAACTCGAGACGAGTCCGAAGCCATTTTGTAAACCGTATTCGAAACTTTTCTCTTGCCCAGACTTAGGTGGATGTGTGGCACGCCTGGTGAGCTCGGGTGACTCATGCGCCACACATCCACCGGACGAAGCAAGGTACGAGCTAGCATATGCCTATTCATTCAATAAATTCGTTTAAAAACTGTACCGATCTCTGCTAGTACATCACAACATACCAAACAATCAAATGTCAATACGCTACCTGCCGATGCACGCAACTCAGTTCGCTATCGGTCCGCGTTAAACCTCCGCTACCTCTCGTCGTTTGTCTAATCTTTCGTTCTCCTAGTCGTAATAACGACGATTCACCGTGTCAATTCAACCGTATTAAGCCAAAACCCTTCTTTTGCTTATAAGAGAGTGAGGGTGTACCCGTTATTTATATCCGTTCTACCAATAACACTGCGTCAGTCACAAAAAATAAAACCAGCCCTTCCCCAGAACCTCCGCTCCTATCGCGTCGCAATAACTGCGCCCCTTCGTAATAAATCGTATTCGATTATCAATCACCGTAAATGTAAATGATTTTCTTTCCTGTGTCTTGTCGAATCAATTCGAAGTATCGTTTCGCCGATATGCGCTGGTTGAACGGACTTTGTCCCTTCCAACCAGAGATAGAAGGGCGCGACACCCTCTACATATAATTAGGTGTGCTGCGTTATGTATCCTTAACCCTGTGGTCCAATCATTCCGCTATGCCCAGCTTGCAGTGTTCCAGACGAATTCCAATCGTAACTTAATCTTTGATGTATTGCAGCGAAACGATTCATGCATTTGTCTTCTTACAGTAGTGTGTGAGCAAGTTGCAAGGATTACAAGTCTCAAGTGTGGTTTGGTAGATAGTCGCCCGAATTCAACGAGATGCCTCTTTAGGCTAGCTCGTCTAAGTACCACATCGCCTCTACATATTCAGGGAGACACAAAGGCCGATTCGAGAAGAAAAAATCGCTCGATTGAGTTTTGTCGTGGCGCATGACCAAAAAACAATTCCATCGGCTGAATTCGGGTGCATACTGCATACATCTGTACGATCTCCCCTCACCAGTATTTCCAATCGACAGTCTTTCAAAGCTTAAGCAACCACATTAATCGATGCATTCCCCCGGCTCTCACCGAACTACAGATCAAGCTCTGCCGGCAGGTATCAGAAGAAGAAACTCTGCTTGTATTTGTTGTCACCTACACAACTATCGCTCGCTATACGCTCGTAATCCAACGTTCTGCTCCCCTCCGCCGCCGTTTAATTTTGGCAATCTGCATCGTCAGCATAGTTCTTATCAAGCTACCACTTCTTACGTGTCCGCCATATCATTTTCAGGCCCAAACAACTCGCATTGATGACACAACAAACCACCAATCGCACGCGTACGCCCTCTGCCCATCCGAATATTCCTCCCTTCGCTTCCCCCTCAACCACCCTTCCTATAGCATTCTATTCTTTCGCCCATAACCGGTCTGTACCTTCGCTGCAGCTCTAGTACAATCGTCCCTCCACCTCAACCGCCTCGTCATAGACCACCATTTTGAAAATCACTTTGACTCATAGCTGTGACGTGACTTCCAATCGTCACTACTTCCGTTAATATTCAAACAGACTCTCACATCATTTCTATTCTGAGATCGAGGGTTAAATTTAGTTGTCACCGTCGTTATGCTCTCAAAGGCTCTATATTCGTAGGTGGAGAGACTGGTTGTCGGATGTTTGTTAGAGCGGTATCTCCGAGCTCGACTTGAGGCGACTGGTGCCCAACACTAGTCAATCACCATCACACCAGTGAAATGCTGAATCTAACTCAATAGTTGTCAACCATTAAGTATCTATTTTGAAACCTGATAGCAAGAATCCACTGTGGTATGCCAGAAGCTTGGTTCGTCAGGAAAGCCGCAAGGATCGGCATGTTTGGACAAAAGAACAACCAAGGCTACGAATGCCATCGATACGACGTGTGGTAGTTAATATGTCGCCTCTTCATTGGATGAGTGAGTTGGTTTCCTTATCGTATACCCTCCATCAGTCAGTGATCCTGACGGGCCAGGCGAGCCAGTTTCAGCGCAAGCCCAGCTAGGCCTGCACATCACCGGCCGGGTTATAGGTGCAGCCCACGCCTGCAGGATTTGAGCAGGTGAAAACTGCAGGAGCTTGGCTATACTATGGTTCGAAAGGCCCGTAGTTATCCTGTAGTTAACTATAGATAGCTGCGGTCTGGTGTAAAACTCGACATTTAAAAACTAGTAGTACATTCTTGTGAAGAATATCAGTAGCACCAGTGATTTGTATGGAGAACAAGGGTGACGATTGCAAGAAACTTCTAGATTTCACTCAAAACCTCGGCAACTTATCAATTCTAAGTCACTTTTCACGAAGTGACGTCATGTACCAACCTATTAGAAATAGCCTACAGTTGACGCAGTCACCCACAGTTCTTCCTCTGGCTTTCAAATCATCGGCTTGGCCTTCGCAGTTTTAGATCAAGCGGCCCCATCTGGCCCGGCCTGTCGGGAACACTGGAATTAGTAATAGAGGCCGAACTACTACACCGTACACGAACGGGAGCTACGCGTAATATTATCTGATGTCATTGGCTAGTACAACCTCTGGCTCATGTTAATCTCACACTGTATCAGCTTTTGACTAGGTGTAGAATTCGTCCTCTATTACCAAGGGAGAGGGTGCGCGGGAAGATTTGCAACTGTATTTGACAACCGCGCATTCTTTTGCCCAGGTCTCTCCGCTTTTTGCTTCTCGATGTGTCTTGGCCTATCGTCTCGGTGTAGTACAGAATTCCCCTAACGGTGCGAGTACGGCTTGATTTTATAACCATATTGTTGCCAATTATTTTAGGATTAGAAGCATACAAAAGATCCTTATGGCGCGCCTTACTGGTATTTAGCTTCTAACTACCCTAAGTATCACACAGTTTGTATTCGTTTCTACAGTTTGGTGTACATTTTTGTACACAACAAAATAGTTGATTGACGGTTCCGTCGGTTACCACAGATGCATCAGTAATATCAATTTATAGAAGGTATACATACCAAAATATTGGAAGAATTTGCCGGTTCCCATCCCGCACACTCCAAGCAAGCAAAACGCAATCATTGGCAACAATATATCTGGAGGTGTTTGGTTGGGCAGTGACATGAATATCTAATGCGCATATGCCCAGAATCACCCACCATCATCTCATTTGGTATCCCGCACTTACTCTGCACACATTAACAGGTAAAGCTATTCTCGGTATAAAGGCTGACAGAAAAGCGATGCTTATCAGTCAGTGATGTTCTGGAGCAGCGTCAGATTATGTTCAAGTTGTCGATCACCACCCTAGAAAGTCAGTGGCAGGAATGTCTGTGCGACCACACATCTTTTTTTTGTTCTTTGTTTCAATCATACTGTATTCACTCTATTTAGAGTATGTACCCCTAATCATCTCCGCCTCCGGGCAGGCCGGCTAGATGGCGAAGCTCCACTCCTGCTACCCGTCATCTCCCCCACCACATATCATTTTTGACCAGACAACTCAACAACTATACTTTGTGAATAGATAATATTATTAGGTTGCTCTAGATATCATGCATAAACCGACTGATAGGATAGGATGAACACAGGTTGAGCGGGGTTCTTAATCCACTCTATCAATATTGGGTTGCATCTATCTAGTGAAACTCAGATTTCTGACCTTTGTTCAACACCGTGAGCCCTGCATCTCTTGAATCACAGAGAAACAGCACCTAAGTTACACCGTGCCGACGAGCAATTAATATACTCCGCCTCTATCCAGTATCATGGCTAATCAAAAATGTCCTTCATATGGGGAATGAACATGTCGGTTTCGTCTTGCGCCAGATACAATAACTCTCATCCGAACGCTACATCTGATCTTTTCTATAGTGGTATACCTTTAAAGTCTACAAATAGCTGCTCTTGGATCGACAACTACCTTGACGGCCCCATCACACATCCTTCTACTTCAACTATGGCCGACATATTCCATAACGGGCTTCCCGCAGATCTTCACGATAATAATCTTATCTCCTGCTATGATCAGAGCCCAGATATCTACATCGGACTACACTCCAGCGAGACTATCCAAGGATGTTGTGGTGCTTCTGTTCAGGCAACTGGGGACCCTGACCTCGGGGGAATTGGGGTATGCTCTTAAGATTGAAATTATACCAAAAAATACTAATATAGAATTGGAGATGTTAATGGCTTACGCTTTTGAAACCATCTTTACTACCCTCTGTGTATTTGCCACTATTCGGAAAGATGATGCATTCGAATACGGCGGCAATTTCAATTTGAAAAGTGTCGTCCAGATTCATCAATACTGTATGCAACGAACAATGGAGACCTTCCTCGACGCCGCAATATTCTTTGCCCTTGCTGTTAATGTTGCCGGTCTCCGTGCTATCACCAGGAGGAAACAGACGTTATACGCATCGATGCAAACTGCGAACATCGCTGTTTTCTCTATCGCACCAGTGCTTACAATACTTTCACTACGCTACAATCAGCTCCGACGACGAACTTGGCGAGTTAGCTTGGCAATAATAGCTACTACTATGGCTACAGTGGTAGTGATTTGTGGCACCATGTATGGCTTCGGTACACTAAGTAACTGGTTCTTCGTCTGTTATAATCCCAACATTCCGAGTTTTGTATGGGTCACTATTCTAACTCTCATGTGTTGGCTTGAGTATCAAGTAATACTCGGCCCTGCATGTTATTTTTTGACTCTATTTTTCCGATACCAACTGTGGAGGGTTCGCTCGAAACAGAGCCCCAATTTTTTTGTGCGACTGCTAGATGTAAACCACGGCCGACGAAGTGCGAGGCAACAACGGCGAGAACAACGAAAACATCCAATCCTAGCGCAAGTTTGGCGAGTTATTGTACCTGATGACCAGCCCTTTGCAGGGAGATTAGCAGTAATCTGTTATATCATGACCTGTATGCTTTTGGGTATGATTTTATATATTCGCTTGCCCATGCAAAAAGTGGCGGGGAAACATTTCAAAGAGAATGAGTTGGGCTTTGGGCAGATCTTGGCAGCGCTGATGTGGCTGCCCGTTGTGGTCGAATATTTTCAGATTGCGGTTTGTAGGTCTCTATACTACTTCATGGGAAGTGATATATTACGGCGCTCTGACATCACGACAGATGGCAGTATAAAAGGGTTGAAAGGACGACTACCGGATACCTACACAGTCGTGCGAAACCCAACCGATAATCCACGTGGTGGTGCTGGAGACGGTACATCTCCGGATGGCCCGAGCCCATGGTACCCAGGTTTACTGAGGGCTCAATTGCTAGGAGTACAAAGCCCTTGAGGATGAAGCCAAATGTTATAATGGGGTTGTTGGGAACGATTTTGGTTCACGAGTTGGTTTTTTACGAAAACACACTGTCATTTTAGTGGATTTTCTCAATTCTTTTGTCTAATATATATACACATGCTTTGTCGGCTCGAAGCATTCTCATTGGTTGACTTGTGGTACGTACCTCTAAGAAGGATTTTTATTGGCTGACAACCCACAGCTTCAATCATGTCGATGGCTTGGCATACCCCATCAAATATCCTCAAATATCCACTCCCAATTAAGTATTTGAGTTCAACTCTGATCAGAATGTAATGTTTACATGAAATGTTCAGAATTCAACGCTCTTGCACCCTGCAGTCTCAAATTGAGCATATCTTCGAAATTGTTGCATGATTATGGAAAATGCTTGATATTTCGTATCTAGTGGCAATTTTCGAGTGTTTTTGTACAGCCACTCTACCAATTTTGATCATATGGTAATTCTGAGATGTGGAGGTTAAACAGGATCAGAGTAGGTACAATGCATGTATACATTACATCGTGATCAGAGGTAAACTGACAGTTGCAAATTTATCAACTCAGTTTGCAAGTATTTCACCGGGAAACATGACCTTACGCGACATGTAACTCATAGAGAAGTTGTTTCTGGGACAGTAATCTGTAGAATATTTGACGTGTGGCACTATGAGGTCCTATGGACCTGACCATTGACTTGATTACTATGATGCACATTCGACTATGTGCACTCGACACTATACATCATACGGCATTCAACTAAACTGCCAAATGCACTTCATTGCACGGTGCCAAGGAAGCTCTCAAGCTGCGCTCAAGCACACTCCCGAGCACGCTCTCAAGTACACTCCCAATTGCACTCCCAGCCTACTTGAATATACACTTCCAAGTATGGTCTCAAAATGCTCTCAAAACACCCTCCCAAGTATGCTCTCAAATATTCTCCCAATTCCACTCGATGCCACACTCCCATCCTGCTTGACTATACACTCCCAAGTATGCTCTCAAGATACTCTCAAGTACACTCCCGAGCATGCTCTCCATTACGCTCTCCAGAGGCAACACACTCCCAATCTCACTTGACTACATGCTTCCATGTATGCTTTTGGGTGGTTGATCCAGAGACTGGCTGAGTTGCAGGTGCCAGGCACCAGGAGGCAGGTGGCAGGTGATGAGAGGCCTGAGCAGGCAGGCAGGTGGCGGATGGTGGCGGTTGAAATCATGATGTTGGTTGATATCATAGTGTGAAACGTATTTGTTGCTCAGCCACCGTGACGAGATCTCATGATGCCTCCTGGTCATGGTGTTGAAAATTGCAGCCTTCCATTCTGCAGGAAAGGTAGACAATTGGATCTTGGGGAGAGCAGATCTCTGACTCAGATGTTCCAGAAGAATCTGCTGCCTGCTTTCCACTGATTGTGGGCTTATATGTGCACATTTGGTCTCAGGCTGATGGTGATAATAGTGATGATGATGATGGTGATGATGGCGATGGTGGTGAGGGCGATGGTGATGATGGTGATGGTGATAATGGCGATGGTGATAATGGTGATGGTGATGTTGGCGATGGTGATGATGACGATGGTGTCGGTAATGGTGACCACAGTACCAGTAGTACTTAGCCATGTAGGTTGGCTACATCAACATTTTCATCAAAGCTTCCACAGAGTTTGAGCATTCTATTAGCCAAAGCTTCCACAAACTCATAGTTTACCATCGGCCAAAAGATTCCCGTGGAAAACTCTACTCCACTTGAAGTGTGGCTCTCTCAAGCAGGCTATAACACAGGCTATCAAGTAGGCTTTCAAGCAGGCTCTAGTGTAGGCGTTCAATCGCCAGCGGGCTGTGATGCGAACTCCCAGGGATAGTGTGTATGGTACCGGTACAACCACGAAGACTGTGGATAGTATCAACAGATATAAGTCCATTTCTGGCTGGCAGCCATATATAGTTCCATAGGCCCACTCGCACATCTCTATCAATCGACTGTAGATGACAATAAACTGCAAGTCGCACAGGTGTCCACAGGCAGCTTGCTATGAGCAGTGCGTGTGCGTGCGTGCAGCCTATAGTGAATTTGCACTTTTGCCGAAGATTTCCAACCAGCCAACAGCTAACCCATTTGGATCATGTCCTGCCAGGCAATGCAGGTTGTATCCAGCCTGAAGCCTGCTATTCTGTACAGATTGCATCTGGCCAGACCATCCAGCACATGAGGGTTCTCAACTATCTGTCCTATCTATTTAGAGCCATGTCTGATTG
>Ga0307515_10013714_pt1 | contig 15103 bp, 8 predicted proteins | sample 17_EM_MG_FD_194513 | JGI IMG/M metagenome (GOLD analysis project Ga0307515, IMG submission 194513) | Populus trichocarpa ectomycorrhiza microbial communities from riparian zone in the Pacific Northwest, United States - 17_EM | ecosystem: Host-associated > Plants > Roots > Unclassified | place... | reverse complement strand
CCCCATCGAGTCTGAGCTTAAATACAACGTGTAATTTACAGACATGCGGCTACTGGACTGCAGAAGGCAGTGGAGTGGAAAGCGGTGAGGTGGGTGGCATCGCATAGTGTAGGTGGAGCGAAGTGGACCCCCAAAAGGACTGGAGGGAGGCTCCCGGATGGGGCCGAGACAGCGCCAGAGGACCCTCCCCTAGTGCTGACGAAGAAACCATTTCGGATAGCCACGTGGAATATGTGTGGGCAAGGCTCTCGGACTGCGCCCAAGGACAAGGCTAAGATGCGTCTAGTCGAACACATGCTGACGTTAGAGGACATTGATATACTAGTACTGACCGAGACGCACACCGTGTCACTTCCGGTCAGCAGGCGAATACAGGTGCTGGAGCAATCCGGCTTAGCACACAGAGCTGGAGTGGCGATCGTGGTCAAGGCCGGCTCGGGTTGGGAAGTCCTGCACAAGGAGGTCGTGGTCCCTGGTCACGCCATAATCATTAACGCGTCCCACAGAACCAGCAGAGAAACACTCTGGATCCTTGGAGTATACGGGGATGTATCAAAGGGACATTCCTCTTTGGTAGAATTCTATGAGAGGATGAACGAGAGGCTTGGAGCTTTTGTGAGACGACAAGCTAGAACGCATTGGGGAGGATGCTTTGCAGCCGGGGACTGGAATTTCGTGGAGTACGCCGCGGACCGATTCCCCACAGCGCACCCAGACAGGGCACCTATCAGACTACTGACCGCCTTTAACAGCATAAAAGCTCTATGTGGTCTTGTTGACACCGCAGGCTTGGATCCTGCCCCGCCACTGTGGTCTTACAGTAAAATGACGGCACATGGACAGGTATACTCCAGACTAGATAGGGTTTACCGCCCGAAGGTAGGTTGGTCGGCCGGTAGTGTGACGCCCCTGGACACGGGAGCATCGGACCATAGGTTAATCATGGTGCCAGTCTATCCAAGGCGGCCTAAGATTGAGAAAGCTAAGCCCGCACCCAGACTGCCGAGCTTGGAAGCCCTTAACAAGACGAGGGAATTCTGGCCGGCGGTCTTGAGGGCGTGGAATGTTCTGACCACTAATGGCCCGGTTACACTGGAAAGGTGGGCCGAGTTTAAGAAAGTCACCCTGGAAGCCGGACTGGCAGGGGTGCGCGATATGAAGAATTGCGGCATAAAGGATTGGGTGGCAGCCCTGAAAAGAGAAACTGTGCCGCCTGACTTGATCATGAGCGCCGCCACGAAAGCTAACAGGCAGCTGTGGGCCGCACGGCGCCCTCCTGCCAGGACTGGACCGATGTGGCCCAGCGCCATACCGTTGTATGAAGTGCCCCCACGGGCGAGCAAACACTTTGTTGCGAGCCAGGCGTCGCCTTGGCAGGTCATGAACAAGGTACCGCCCCGCGCCACTCCGCGTCATGACAACGGCGAGTCTTTGCAATTCTTAAAGCCACGTGGCGACAAAAGCGTCGCCGAGCTACTGGCAGCACGAGCATCCAAGCTGGAGTCTTCCACCAAAGACAAATGGGAAAGGATGACTAGAACACATTCGTCTGAATGGTTCAAACAGTCCTCTAATAAGGAACTGGATGAGCGTGGCAGCAGAGCATCCGTATCCGTGGAAGGACTACGGCGCCCGGAGGACGATATTGCCCGCACGGACTTAGCCGGGATGACTGACATCGCCAGAGAATATTTCTTCGACTTGCATACTCCGGAGCCAACCGATCAGGAGAGATCCACGGCACAGTTGGCGCTGCTGGAGGAGGTCAGGCTCCAGAGCGTGCTCCGCCCCGATCCCGAGCCTGAGGACGTCAGGGCAGGGCCCTTCACGGAGGAGGAGATGGCACCCCTCCTGGCAAAAATGCCGAATACGGCCCCCGGGCCAGACGGTATCCACTACAGCTTCTGGAAACAGCTCATAAGGGCGCTCGCTGCGCTGCAGCGTGGCGATGCGCCACCGAGAACTTTCTGGTCGGTGTTCGCTGACTTGACCAAGGATATCGCAGAAAGGGGTTCCTCCCGGGCGGGTTTCAAGAACGCTAACATTAGCCTCTTTTTTAAAAAGGGAGACCCCACGCTGGTCTCGAACTACCGACCAATCTCCTCCATGAACACAGACTGTAAGATGTACACCAACCTGCTAAACATGAGGCTCGCCCCCTGGGCAGTGGCCAAACTCCACCCGGACCAAAAAGGATTTGTGCCGGGACGACTGATGAATGAACATACTAGACTGGCCTCGGAGGTCGCTCACCTTTGTGACGCCACAGGTACCCCGGGTTTCATTGTAGGCCTCGACCAAGCGAAAGCCTATGATAGAGTGGACCAGCCCTGGCTCCTACAGGTCCTGGCTGCCTCGGGGCTCCCCCCAGATCTCATCCTACTAATCAGCGACCTTACTAGCGATTGCAAATCCAGAGTCAGAATCAACAGCGGATATAGCCCTTACTTTGTGCTGAGACGCGGGGTGCGGCAGGGCGACCCGCTGTCGTGCCTGCTATTCAACTTTTCTATAGAGCCCCTGGCTGTCAAGCTGCGGCAAGTGGTCAAGGGTCTCTCAGTGCCAGGCCTTAAACCCGTGAAGGTTATGCTCTACGCCGATGACATCAATTTATTCCTCAGACGGGAAGACTCCGTGCCGGAAATATCTGAGTGTTTGACATCGGTTTCCAGGGCCATAGGCTCCAAGTTTAACATGGACAAAACAGATATTAAGCCAGTAGGCCCACACGAGTTCCAACTCGCCTGCTATGCTAATCAAAACATGGGTGGCCCTTCGATCCCTGGCGCACACATCCTGCCGCCTGCTGACCCTCTATGTGTGCTGGGAGTCTGGGTCGGCAGCAGAGATTTTGCCGCTGACAGATGGGACCAAATAGACAAACACGTGAAGAAGATCATTTCACAATGGCGAGCCATCGGCGCGTTGGCAAGGAATAGGTCGATCCTGGCCAAAGCTCTCATGCTGTCAAGGTGCCACTTCCTGATGGATGGGAATGGTATCCCGCCGGGCATGGTCCGGAAGATCGGAAATAAAATATCGAACTTCGTCCGCGGGAAATTCTCTGCGATGGCATACAATACACTGGAGGCCCCCTTGGAGGAAGGAGGCCTTAACACGCCCTCGCTCGCGTCCCGGAAAATGGCCGTTGACCTCAAATTCCTGAGCGACTTGGTTACCGGTGATCAGAACGTGCCCTGGAAGCAGTGGGTATGGATGGACCTGAAGATGGCATCGACTTCTAGCAGAGCAGGTGCTTACAGAGGCATTAACCCCTTCATACAGCAATCGTATACAACGCCCTCCCTGCTTCAAGACAGGGTAGCCCAGGCATTCCTGACCGCCAGGAAGTTCGGACTGGACATGGTGTGTGCCGCCCCGTCCACTGCGGCGCGGATGGGTGCGCCCATTTTGAACCATCCAGCTCTGCCTAGACCAGGATCACAGAGGTTTGGGAAGCTACTGGCCCTGAGAGCCAACGGGGTGCATAAGGTGGTCCACCTCTATGCTCCTCCCCCCCTCAGAGGGACGGGTTTGAAGAAAACAGTGACGGCCATGAAGGAGCTGACACACGCATCTAGCTGGTCGCCGCTGAGGAACTTGGGTGCACTAGGCACGCACACTAGTGTCAACATTTGGCCCAGCATGGATGGCCCCCTCGGATGTATAAGAATCTTTACAGCGCCCAAGTCGTTGATAGCAGGAAGAGTCATCAAAGACGCCTACAAGAAAACTAGAGTAAGGGACCATATGATTGACTACACCCCGGCTGCGCCGCCGACCTCCAGGAGGGCGGACCCCATTATTTACAGAAGAGATGTTCACATCTGGACAGACAGCTCTGCTAAGGACAATGGTACGGATATCTGCACAGCAGGTTCGGCCTGGGTTTCAGACATGCAGTTTCAAGACACCGTCTCCCTGACAGGGGCGGTTCTCTCTAACAATGTCGCTGAGGTGGCAGCGGTAGTGCTGTGCCTACAGGCGTGGCGGGACGCACATATAGTCATACACACTGACTCTACTTACGTTCTAGGCCTGTTGAAAGGCGGCCTTTTAGCCATGGAAAGGGACGGCTGGGGGGACGCCCCGCGGCACTTCAGTAGAGGCCCTCCCACGCCCCTCCTACGAGCGCTCCTTCACCTACTGCGTGATAGGACCGGGAGGCTGCGGTTCGAGAAGGCCAAAGCTCACGGTACTGACAACATGAATAACCTGGCCGACAGTCTCGCCAATGAGGGGCGTGCGAAGGGTAGAGTCCTGGACATTAGTTCATTGACCGTGCCAGACGGTTGGGTTGACACTGCCCCCGTCCTTTGCCACCAGCCCCTGGACTATCTGACTAGGCTGGTCGTACGGGCACGGGTGAGTGCGCCTGCGGCAACTCTGAAATTCGAAGCCTTCTCGGATAGATGGATGGTCACCATTGGCCTCATGTTTGGAGTAGTACTAGACCCCGGAAACTACATCAAAAAAGTCTGGAGCCTGACTGTTCCCGAGGGGCTGAAGGAAGTGCTCTGGAAAGAGATGAACGGCGCCCAAGTCATTGGGCATAGGTATTATGGTAGAGGACACACCAGATCTGACATGGGTAGATTCTGTCTGTGCGGGTCAGAGATGTCCCTGGGGCACATTCTCCTGGGCTGTGGGGCCTATAACCTGCAGCCTCTACTAGCTTCGCTGCAGGAAGTCCTGGGTGCCATACACCCGGGCTCCAGCTTTAAAACGCTGTCACCTGACTCCTGGGGCACGTCCCCATGGTACCCCCTCCTGGCGCTGAGGGAGATAGAGGAGATTGCCTACCCTATAGTAAAAGGGCGGAAGAAAATACTCAAGAACCTGAAAAAGTCGAGGCAGCGACGTGAATGGATAGTGGGCACATACTACTGGGCCTTGTGGAAATGGCGCATGAAGGAGATCCATGACGACAGCTTCAACTTCGTACCTGCAAACTGCGAGCTTTCACTGCGCGACATGTTGAACGCCCCAGTCCCAGCACATCTGCTGGCGGCGGCGGAGGATAGCGGGCCTGGCGAGGACTCGCCCCGCACCGAGCATAACCCGAAGCCCGCCCCCCAGTTGGGCGACCTCACTAAGCTCCCACCCCCCATCTCCCACATCGCGGGGGGAAGCGCTGGAAAGCAGCTTACTAGAAGCGGTAGGTCAATACTGCGCGCCATCCTGGCACGGGGGAAGGATGAGAGCCCGCAGTACGTCTCCAGACAAGAGGTGATCCTGCGGGCCCTCACAGATGACGCATACGCATAGCGGAGCATCCTAGATACTGATACACAACACTTCCTACGTCGTCCTCATTACCCTTCCTTTACCCTCTGGGGACAGGTCCCCTACTCCTGTCGTAAGGTGAAGGATAGTGGGTTGTGCCTGAGTTCTTAGGGACAGACGGTGCAACCACAGGGAGGGACGTTAAACCATTTCTGGGCGGTCCGGTAAGGTGCGCCCTGTCAGTCGCAGGCAGGGGCCATCACCACCGATGTCGGACAAGAGGCCCCCCGCAGGTTTAGTGGGTATTCCACAGTCGCTCCGGCTGCTGGCGACCCCCACACTCCCAGCCTCTGAAGCCGACAGAAGTCTGTACCTTGGGTGCCGGGAGACCAACTCACCCTAGGGAAGACGGTTCGGCTGTATTGGCGCCTCCAACAGGCAATGGGGTCTTAAACCAGATTCCTGCGGGTGATGGTAGGGAGAGTTCTAGAGAACAGGCGGTGCCAGACGATGGGGCGCCACTCCATAGACCTACCAGCGCATGAGGACGGGAGACCATTTCCTCTGCCTGGTTAAGTCATGCGGTCGGCGGCAGAGCCGCCTCCCTGACCCACAAAAAAAAAAAAAAAAAAAAAAAAAAAGTGGAGCGAAGTGGAGGGTCATGGGGTTTAGGCCGCAGCTTCGCGCTGCTATAAAACCCGGGGGCCGTCTGTGGTGTGTGCGGTCCGATTAAGTAATGTCTAGGGAATATTCCATTTATCACGATGGTGACCTGATGATGACATATACCTGGGCCCTCCCCTCGGCTTACCTTCCCCTCCCCCTCGCCCGCCTGGGGAAAGTTGGCCTGTGTAAAAGGCTCGCCTCGAGGCATTAGCGAACCGTCTGCCTTGGTACGGGAAGCTCCTATGCGGGTGGACCGTGGCGGTGGCATTCAGTAGGTGTCACTGGCCCGAGAGAACAAAATAATCTGCTGTCGGTGAGCCTTTGTTTACGCAATTTGCTCGCTTAAGTTGTATCCGTGTGGCGGGGCAGTACAGGTTACGCGTCGGGATGAGTGTTTGAATTAGGGGTAATCGAGTACCAAGAGGAAAGAGCTTCGAAAAGTTCCAGTATCTCGGTGAGACGGGCCACCCTGTGCCCGTAGGGGGTTTAGACCAGCTTCGCGAGCGTTCTTTATGTCCGAAAAATCTTGTAGCAACGTACCGTTACTAGTTCGCGCCGCTTGTAGCAATACACACTGTACACACGTCTGGAAAGAAATGAACGGGGCACAGGTCCTCGGTCACAGGTACTTTGGTCAGGGGCACACTAAGTCCGATATGGGACGGTTCTGCTTATGCGGGGTAGAAATGACCCTGGGACACATCCTTCTGGGTTGCGGCGCCTACGTGTTACAGCCACTGGTGACGTGTCTGCTGACAGTCCTAGGCTCTCTACACCCTATTTCTAGCTTCAAAACACTTTCCCCTGACTCTTGGGGTGCCTCACCTTGGTTCCCCCTCCTTGCGCTGGGGGCGCTGGAGGACGCGGCTTACCCCATAGTGAAAGGGCGGAAACGTATACTGAAAGATCTGAAAAAGTCTAGGCAACAGCAAGAGTGGATAATAGGTAACTACTACTGGGCCCTGTGGAAGTGGCGCATGAAAGAAATCCACGACGCGGATTTCACATTCGTGCCCACGAACTGCATAGCCTCCCTACGTGCTGCGCTGTCCACCCCAGTACCGGCGCATATGTTGAAGCAGGAAGCTACGGACGAAGGCGGCAAGAAGCCGCTTAGCGTTGTCACTGACCCTGCAAACGCCCCCCTAGTGGGCGATCTCAGGAATCTACCGCCCCCCATGTCCCGCCTCATGGAGTGGAGCACTGGGGTGCGGCTCTCTAAAAGAGGTAAGTCAATCCTGCGCGCCATTCAAGCGCCAGTCGCGAATGAGCGCTCGCGATGCCTCCCTAGGCGGGAGGCAATTTTGCGGGCTCTCACAGATGACGCCTACGCCTAACGTGGGGTAGGCTCAGTGTCACCAAGCAAGACGTCCCACGTCGTCCTCATCACCCTTTCCTCACCCTCTGGGGGCAGGTCAGACTCCTGTCGTAAGGTGGGGAATAGTGGGCCCCGTCTGAGCTCACTTAGGGCAGACGGCGGGGCCACAGGGAGGGACGTTAAACCACTTCTGGGCGGTCCGGTAAGGTGCGCCCTGTCAGCCGCAGGCAGGGGTCATCATCACCGATGTCAGACAGGAGGCCCCCCGCAGGTTTAGTGGGTATTCCGCGGTCGCTCCGGCCGTTGGCGACCCCCACACTCCTGACCACTGAAGCCTTGGAGTCTCAGTCCACTTGCGCTTGGGTGCCGGGAGACCAGCTCACCCTTGCACATGGTCGTGAGCGGGGCTGTATTGGTGCCTCCAACAGGCAACAGGGTCTTAAACCAGATTCCTGCGGGTGACGGTAGGGAGAGTTCTAGAGAACAGGCGGTGCCAGATGACGGGGCGCCACTCCACAGACCTGTCAGATGAAGGGGCCGGGAGACCACTTCCCCTCTCTGGCTCGTCGTGCAGTCGGCGGCAGGGCCGCCTCCCTGACCCACAAAAAAAAAAAAAAAAAAAAGTGGAGCGAAGTGGAGCTTGGACCCGACCACAACCTCCAAGTTGGTTCCGAGCGGTAAGTTCCTTCGGGTTCGCTAATGGTGGTCACGTATACCAGGCCCGGGAGTCCAGATGACCTTTGGCTCTGCTCCTGGGCCACTGCGCTTGCCGCCGCTGTCCTCAGCGGGGATTTTCTCGGCTCTGGAGCTTCCTCCTACTTTTCCCCACCTCCTCGGCCGTGGGACGGGACGACGCACTTCCTACATCCTTTTGGACAGCATCCCTTGTTTCACACACAAAGTACGTATTTTCTGCGATTTTTACAGGCTCACACCTCTCTGGAAACGCCTCCGTGCACATGCAGCACCCCCTCCTTGTGGCCGCCCCTTTGTCGCCCCAAGGCTGTGGCCTGGCCGCGCCTTAGTTATTCCCCCTTCACACATCACCTCCCCTTTCCACGTCACACTCCTGTAATACCCCCGGGGGTGCTGCTCCCTGGTACGTCCCCTCCCCCTCTGATCTACCTGGCGCATGTACGCGGTGACCTGCCCCTCGGGGTTGCGCCCTGTGTGCCGGAGAGCTAACACCCTCACGGGTATTCCCCACAAGTCGAGCATGGGTACCCGGCTGGCTGGAGAAGCCCTCCCGCTTAGAGTGCGGGGGCCCAGTGCCCCACCCCTTGACCGCTGTGGATTCGCTAGCACCGCAGCTGTAGCCAGCCGCCCCCAAACACCCGGGCCTCGGCCTAGTCCCCACCAGTCACGCGCACCAGCCCTGCTGGTTAGGACGGACTGGCGGCCAGACATATGGCAGCCCGGGCATAGGCAGGTCTTGGGCGTCACCACAAGTGCGCGCCCACACCCACCTGGCCTGGAGTAGGGGCGACAACAGCATAAGACGTCCGTCTGGACGCCATGATTATCCCCGAGGACGACATCCCCGGACTCTGTTCCTAGTGTCTGTCGGACACTTTGGCTACACGGATGCTCCACTATGGTGGCCCATCAGATCTGCCCTTTGCGATCTGGGGTAGACACCTCCCCTTAACTGGTCAGTGGGTTGCGCCACTTGAAACGACGCCCCTCGGCACTGATCGGGTCGAGATAATGAAAGGCCGTTGCCTCTGCACGTCTCGGGGGGCAGTGTGTGCTATATCCGTTGGGGCCGATACCCTAGCATGATGGCCGCTGTACCTTAACCTGGGTAAATCAAAAGCGGTGCGCCAGCGCTGTAATAGGATAGCAGTGCCCCATGTGGTCGCCTATTGGGGATTCATTACTCTTGGGAGTCATTCCCTCCTGCTGCCCGGGTGGGCGCAGGCTACCACCCCGCGCCCGGGAGGTGCGGGGAACCCACCCTTTTGGAGTCTATCCATAACTGCGTGCCGGCATACACGACAGTATAAACATCTAAATGCTGGTGGCCTGCCCCACTTGAAAAATAGACAGGTGACTCTGGCAGTTGTGCTTGTCTCAACACAGGCACCCTCCAGGTCCGCATGCTTGTGCCTACTACGCTTTGCATGTAGACATCCTACCCACTAAGCCTTCGTCTCCCGCCCGGACCAGGTTGGGCCTGCACTGGTTGGTCTTCGGACGCCCCAGTTCACATATCCAACACCCTGGCGAGCCTCACCATGCTGTTGAACCATGGCTGGCAGACCCAGGGGAGCGCATTGTAGTTCCGACACAAGCAGAAGGACCCACGGGCCCTCCGCCCCGGATCAACTCCGAGTGACGGCATACACTTTAAACGCCGGTGGATGCTTCCCCACTTGAAATAACAGCCACCACTATCATGGCAACTTACCTCACGGGCGTACCCGACGTGACGCCCGGTACTAACGTGATGGGCCCTAGCCAGGCCGAGCGGAGGCAGCGCATATGGGTCCCGGATCCCGCTTGTGCTTGACTAATTTTTCCTAAGGGCATTTACTTACCCACACCTATCTTTTAGTTACCGAATACTCAACTCATCTCGTCTTAAGAAACATGAGGACCGCCTCCCTCCTGGGGGCTACCCTAGTTGACGAAGCGACAGCAGTCGCCATTATCAACTACTGCCTCTTCGGCGACACGCCCCAACGCCCGACATCATCGCCCCTACCCCGCCCCAAACGGACCAAACGACCCAAGAAACCCGTGTCGCAGAAGGCACCCATAGTCCCAGCTAAATGCCCCCTGGACGATGTTGTGCTCCGGAAGCATACGTCGCACAAGGTAATCCAACAGGTCACGCCCACCCCAACATATGTAGCCCCTGCCCTATGGAGCCCGCGCGCTGGGCTCAGCTTCCCAGATGGCCTCTGCTACCTGATGGCGGTTCAGGAGCACAACTGGCCCTCCGCCACAGTTGAGCTTGGCTACTTCCCCTCGGTCACTGATCTCCTATGCAGCCCCCTGGTGGAAAAATTTAGTACGTTCCTGGTGGAGCAGGCCCCTGGGCTCTACCACATGGAGGGGCGCTTCAAGCGGGGGGCTATACCTCTTTTCAGCGCCAAGTCATCCTGGAAGGTTGGTGCATACCTGCCTAACCGCCCTCACCCGGGCCACAACGCCGGTTACCCGCAGCGGCCGACCCCTGGCTTGCAGCGCCCACACCCGGCCCGTGGTCCCCCGCTCCCACCCCAGTCGATGATGGCCCCTGCCGTCCCGCTCGGCGTCCCCACTCCGAAGCCGAGAGGCTACAAACCGCCCAGGAGAGGGAAAGCGCCTTTCCATCCTTATGCGCCCCCCAACACTGACAGGCGGCCTTCTTCTCCCGCCACGCAATGGAAGAAAGCCTTAGCCGACCCCTTGGAAGAGACCATGGACTCCCTTAAGGCGGAGTTGGATATCTTCCCCTCAACTTTGGCAGTGCCGGCCTGGAAAGATACGCAAGCCTGGCTGAAAGACGCCAAGAAGCAGAAGGATTTTGATAGGAAGGGCTGCATCCCGGCGCTCACGGAGTTCTTCACGACAGTCCTGAATAAGGTGAAGTCAGAATACACTGCGATCCAGGAGGACGAGAGACTACATGAGGAGACCCTAGCCGCTGAATCAGGCAAATTGGTAGCCCTATTAGAGCAGTTCAAGCAGGTGGAAGCCGCCCTGGAATCCCCAGCCCCCGGCTTCGATGTCGGTGAGGCGCGAGCCTTCTCTAGAACCCTGACCACGCAGATCCAAGAGCAGGAGAAGGTGGTTGACCTGCTGGATGGAGGAGCAAACCCGGATGAGACGGATATGGGAGACGACCCCATCGCAGACGGGGCCTCGTTTGTGGAAGTCCCAGATGACGCCGCCCCTGAGAAGGCGCCACGACCCTCAGCCAAGGACCTGTGGCCTGAGACTAATTATCAAAATTACGCCGAGAGGGTGGGCCCCCTGTTCCCGACGCCGACTGGCAAAGTTCCACTGGACAGCCTTTTTGTGAAGATGGAGGAACCAGTTGACTCTAAGCTGTACCTCCCGAGGCCCCTGGAGTTGTACACTGTGGACGAACTGGCCAAAGTAGTACCGAAAGGCCTGCCCCGCTGGAATAATAGGTACGAGGACCCCATGGAGCCTGCGAAGAGCTGGACGTGGGACGAATTCTCCCAAATCTATAACGCACCCGGCTTCCATTTCATGATCGCTAGAGTAGCACAGGTCGGGCCGCAGTATAAGGACCCCAAGCTCAGTACCCTCCGTTCCAAGCTCGCGACACGATGGCGTTGCGCCGTTGCGTTACAGAAGATGGATCCCAGACAAGACTGGATGCTCTGCACAGTCCCCTCCAACTCGGACGGAGAGAAGGAAGCCTTGAAGTACGACCTGATCAGGCTCTCGGAGGGTAACGCTGTGTACGTTATCAGGAAGTTCGCCCCAGCAGGAAGGGCTAGGGACTTGGAATGGGTGGTGAAAGGCTCCCTGGCGGACGATAACACCATTTATACTCAGATGCGCAAACGACTCCTGGACTTTGAGATGGGCGAGACCAGACTCGGCTGGCGAGTATTGGGCGTCCGGAAAGCAGGTGCCACTTCTAAGTTCAGAGGCACGTTCATCTTGGATTCCGCGTCGGTCTACTGGCCATGGTCCATGGACTGGGGCCACAAACACGGTTCCGTTCCCGATTCCTCGCCCCTCTTGAACTTCGAACCCACCTGGAGCGCGAGGCACCCCTACGCTTGCCAGTGCTGCTACTCCACCGATCACTTTACGGAGGAGTGCCCACTTCCATTCATGAAAGTCGGCGGTAACAGCCTAGTCAGCCAGCCAGCCAGAACCCTGGTCATCAAGAAAAAGGCTGCGGAGAGGATCATCTCTCTAGATAGGTCGGCGTGGGAGCTGCCCATCCCTCCAGCCCCTGGCACACCAAGAGTCCCCCCCTCCCCATCACGCCCGCTCCCAAAGATCCCCCTTGCCCAAAGAACGGTCCCCTTGTCCATCGTGGAGGAGGAGATCTCGAGGATGGATACTGATGAGGCGCCCTCCGTGGCTTCAGACGCGAGACTGTCGATCACTGCCCCCCCTCCCGTTGATGACCCCCCCTACCAGGTAGTGGATACCTTGGTCAGGTTCCTCACTCTACAACTAGCCGGAAATATGTCGCAGGGGATGGGCCTCACTGAGTCCAAGATCCAATTCCTCTGCAAATCTCATAAAGGATCCCTGCCTGCGGTGCTGGCTTCCCTGAGACGGGACGGTTGGCTCCCAACATCAGTATCGGACCAGGTCATGTCGTATGAGTACGGCAGGTTCACGGAAGGAGCCTCTTCTCTGCAAGCTGGCGGTTGGTATTTTCCTCTGCCAAATGCGAGGGGTAGCTTTACTGACATAAAAACACGTCTATGACACATTGCCCAGGCTCCATGCCTAATCCTATACAAGGTGCTGCGCACCAAGTAGACCCCGCAGGCATTGCCACTGCTGCATGTACGAAGAACCGTTGCCATATCTACGCCTGTTTTAGGCTCTAACGTACACTTCAGATCTCACCCCGGCCATACTTCAGGCCGTTCGCCCTGCCCCACCGGTGCCAGAAGCTGAGAGCGGCTCAATAACCGCGAGCCAATCGCATATTAGCGGTACCCCTCCACCGGCGAAAGCCCCACTGTCTCGGGACGCCTCCGAGCCCCCTCCCCAGTCCCCCCTCCGGCCTCTTTCACAGGAAATCCCGATCAGCCCAACCAAGGTAGCCAGTGCCACGGTGATCTCACACCACGGTGATAAGCAGACCACGGAATACACTTGGCCGGATAGCCTGTTGGATATTGAGATGACCAGCGGAAGCGAGCCTGATCGTACTACGCTGCTTCCCGATAAAGACATGAGCAAGCACCCAGTGGTCCAACAAGCCCTGACCTCCCTGGCGCTTGGGCGGACCGTTGAACAAGATAAGGAAGATATCATGGCGGGCGTCCCACTCCCCATCATCTCCGAGCCCCTCTTGCCCTCCCTGGTACCCCTGAACGAGGAGGAATCATTGCTTTTCTCGAGTATCAGACCCCTGCAGGGTGCCGCGCTGGTCAAGATGGCAGGTATCACGGCCGAGGACGTGGGCGGCTTGCCCAGGAAAAAGGAGAGGAAAAGGAGTGACGCTTGGTACATCCCGAAGGCGGCGACCCCTGCCTCGGATGAGATTTCCCCTCACACCATGGAGCCACAGTTCGACACTCGCTCTACGTCCGATACATACGAGGACCTGCCTTTCTCGCAGAACCTGAAGCGGATGGCGTCTGCTTTCCCTGCCGTCTCAGAGGAGCACCTATCCCTCACCCTGGAAAAGCATAGCAACGACCTCCCTACCGCGCTGGCCTGGATGCAAACGATAGCAGAGATGAAGCATATCAGGAGCACCCTCTTATCGGCATACCCCACCGCCACTGTGGATGAGGTGGAGTCCGCCATCAAACTGTACAAGGGCGACTTCATGCTGTCTTTTAACCTCCTAGGAGTGGACCACGAGCCCACAAGTGAATGGTCGGAATTCTCGTTCGTGCGACGGAAGGGGGTGATGGACATCGAGGAAGAAGCCGCCGAAGTCATTTACGACGACGCAGCGGCGAGATCTTTCGAGAACCAGTGGTGGAGAACCTGCGTTCAGATAAAGCGACACAGAGTCTCCCACTCTGAGGAAGCTGATCGTCTCTGGGGAAAGCTAGCGCCCATAGCTGTCGCCCCGAGACCCATCTCCCTTCGATTCCTTCAATACGTCAACGATCTGGGGAAGTACAACATGGACCGACCAGCCTTTGGTAAGGCTTTGGGGGTCCTACGCGCGCAAGATGAGTTCAAAGGCCTGGTGGCTCTTCTAGGGGAACCTGAACCCTGCTTTGACGGAAAGGAAGCAGACATCCCAGCCATCGCAATACTGCACATCCTGGTCGGTGACGGACTGGCGTCTCCAGCGGCCGCTGCCTGGCGCGCGCTGAGTATCTTCAAGGACAAACCGTCCTATGACAAGTACATTCCTTTGTTCTTCGGCTTTCCCGCTATCAGGAGGAAAGTGTGGAACGACAGGAACGTGTACATGGCGGCCAGCGTGAGAACAATTAGCCGACAGGGCAGCGCGTCTGGATCGAGGCTAAACACCTCGGCGGCACGAGACACATACATGAGCGCGGTGCCGGGCACCATCAAATATGCTCTGGAGAGACAGAAGGAGACGCAGAAGGAAACGGAGGCCAGCTCTTTGCCCAGGAAGAAGAAGGCGGACAAGTCTTCCGTTGAATCCAGAGGTTCCAGGAAAAGTAAGCGGGCCCGGGGAATATCACCCAGCAAAGATATCCCTGAAGAGGGAGAGGAGCAGGAAGACGCAGTGGATACTGCCCCAGATGCGATCGCTCAGGACTGATAGGACTCTTGTCTCCCGTTCCCTGATTCTTGCATCGCAAATGTTCATATGATTGACCTTTACAGTTTTAACCGGTTACATTGTTAGTGGAATATTCTATATTTCTGTGCCCCCTACGCCTCTCGATTGTCTGTCTGGATATCGTTTATGACTGGAGCTACCTCTGAATGACTATGTCCCGCAGCGCTGATAATTTACCCCGCTTTGATGACCGTCCAACCACACAACTTAGAGGGGAATTAGCCTTGGCCCTCCGGCGTTCCTCTATTACTGATCAGGTCACTTACGGGGCACTCCCCCTCCACAGCTCCATGGATTACAAGCTCGCAACATCAAGACGTCCCGCACGGGCTGTCGGCTACCCGGCTCAGGGCCGAGGGGCTGACGGTGACGGCGGAGGGACAGCGGGTACCTCCCTGGCTGGTGTGGTGGCTGCCAGTGTCTCAAACAGCCAGACTTGCGAAAACCCCCACCCT
>Ga0307515_10013713_pt1 | contig 15103 bp, 4 predicted proteins | sample 17_EM_MG_FD_194513 | JGI IMG/M metagenome (GOLD analysis project Ga0307515, IMG submission 194513) | Populus trichocarpa ectomycorrhiza microbial communities from riparian zone in the Pacific Northwest, United States - 17_EM | ecosystem: Host-associated > Plants > Roots > Unclassified | place... | reverse complement strand
GCTATACTTAATTTACTATCTTTAGAGCCGTCTATATAGTATATATCTACTAGGTCCCATTCTAGGGATTCTTATAAATTTTCTACTAGTCTTAAATGTTCTTATACAGCTTCTTCTTTACTACCCCTAGAGATAGAAAAGAATGCAGAAATAGGGGGAGACCACAGTTTTTGCCAATCTAGAGAGATTCCCTCTATTTTCCAATTTTGAATTAGTTACTGGACTCTAGAAGCTAAAGATAGTAGTTAAGTTTTTAGCTATAGAAGGTATCTTATAGTAGAGTTTTTAGGGCTAGAACTAGAACTAGAACTAGTTACTAGTTCCTCCCTATTCTTATTAATCTCTTTTATATAGGCCTTCTTAATTGCGTAGTTTTTTTTTAATTTTAGGATCCTTAATATATAGCTATTACAAAGCTTTTTAAATCTAATTCTAGGAGGAGGGATAGAGACCTCAATTTCCATAGCTTGCGTAGGAGATCCTCTAAACGCTCCTAAAACTAGTTTTAGGGCCTCATTTTATAGAGATTAGTACCTAGCTAGTAAGTAGTCTCTAGATTTGCTTTTCCACCAGCATTGTATTTTATAGTCTGCTATAGTAGTAACGCAAGCTATATAGAGCTGTTATAGAGCTTATAGAGATAGACCTCTTTATATATTGCCTAGTCTTCTAATTAAATAGAAGGCTGTTTTTGCTTTAGATATTTTTATTTCTACGTGTTATTTAAAAGTAAGCTTAGAGTCTAGAAATACCCCTAGCCACCTAACTAGGGGTTTGGGGGATATTTCTATATCTCCTAGCTTTAGCCCTTCTTCTATAGTGGTACGCTTACTATAGAAGTATATAAGCTCTATTTTGCTAATATTAAAACTAATAGCGGCTTCTTTAGCTCTAGACATTAGCTCTAGCGCTATTCCCTCTAGCTTTTTACAATTAGATTTAGCTAAGTTTGAAGTAACCGTAATTATAAAATCGTCTATATAGCTAAGGGAATAGGCTCCTTCTATCTATAGGCAGGTAGTTATATATTAGCTAGTAATATAGTAGAGTTTAATATACCTACTTATCTAGGCCTCTACCTTAGTTTTTAAGTAGCTCTCCCTTACTAAGCCTAAGGGCCTAGGGCTTTCTATAAGTAGTTAGCTGCCACTACTAATAATATAGGGAGTTTTACTAGTTCTCTTTGGTATCTTATAATAGGTTATTAGCCTAAGTACTAGTCTACCCCCTAGTAGTCTATATAAGAGTCTCCTTCTAGAGTTAATACACTTTTATACGGCTTAGGAGCCTTCCATAGCCTCTAGTTTCACGCCTCTCTTTATTATTTCCGCCGGTACGGGCATAAGCTACTATTTACAGGGGTCGCAACTCCCATCTTACGTACCTACTACTGGCGTAATCCTATAAGGGCGTTATAGCTGCATCCTGTAATATAGAAGCCTTAGGTACCTTTTACGGTTAAGGCTAGCTAAGCCTCTCCCACCTAAGTAACTTCTATTTACTCCTTAAGCGTACCTTACTAGTATACTACCCTAGCGAGCAGTTTTATCTATTAGTATACTAACACGCGTATCCGTTCTCTTAAGCCATATAGTAGTCTCTTTAGCTAGGACGTAATCATACCTACCTACTAGGTGTACTAGGGGTTAGAGCCTAGCTAAGGGATAAAGTCCCTAGAGCTAGCAGTAGCTACTACGCACTATACCCTATAGGAGGTTCCCGTTTCGCGTTACCTATAAAAGTTTCCTTATAACAGGCCAACTATATCTTATAAGAGGGGGCTATAGACTAGGTCCCGTGCTAGGCAACCTACTTCCCCCTCTTCTACTAACTAAGCTTATATCCCCCCCTTTTATAAGCTAGCCTATGTCTTTAACTATTAAGACCTCGTCTAACTGGCCTATATTTCCCCTATAGCCTCCCTATATATATGCGTTAGGTTATATATACTATACCTATTAAGACCCTTTTATAAGTTACCTATAAGTTAACTATAGGTCGACCGTATGGGGCCGTTAAAGCTAGCCTGTGTTTCCGCTACCTAGAGCTTTGCCCATGTTTCCTGTCTAGTCGCCGTCACGTCGCCGTCACGTTACTGTCGCGTTGCTATTGCGTCTATTACCCAGGTCGCGCGCACTACGCCTATTGAGACCCTCTTCTAAGTTACCTAGGTGTATTAGATACTAGATAGGCCCTTATAAAGGGGCCTTAATAAGTTCTTTAGGTAGGGCCTTAACAAGTTCTTTATAGTGGCCTTATATAACGGAACCTTGTAGCGAGTACTACGATAGGCTCGTTAATGGGCTAGGTGTGTAGGTATTGCAAGTAAGTCAACAACGTAATAATAACTGGTGGAGTAGTTGCCTAACAGATTAACTCTAATTATATTCTGAGAATTACTACCAAGAAGGAACTATCTAGGTAGGGACTAAGGGTCCTTAAATACATAACTATACTCCTATAAAATCCTTCTTATACGTAATATATGTGTACTCTATCTACTCTATTATAGATTACCTAAATTATATAGATTATACAGATCACCTTACGTAACTTATACTACTATTCCTTGTTATATAGTTCTACTAGTTCCATCCTAGACTGTGCTTATATTAACTAACTAGCTTCTTTTAACTCCTCTCTAAGTAGTTATAATATTATACTTAAAGCGTCCGTAATACCATCTCCCTTCTTTTTATCTTCGCCCTTAAAGATTCCTAGTATCTCTAGGTTATCTATTAGAGGTATAATATCCGTCTAATTAATTTAGTTAATATTGTTACTTATTATACCTAAAGCAATTTCTTCTTCTTTTATAGCTCGTTAGTCTCGCACCATTGCTATTATATTGTCTCTTAGTAAGATTATACTATCTCCGTGTTTTTATTGTGCGAAAGAGGGGTTAGGTTATGTCGCGCTAGCAAGTCCTTTATCTTAGCAACTATTCTCTTACTTAAAGTGCACTAAAGCGAATATTCGTTTATCTTATAACGTTCGCTCTATCTCTAACGCTAAGTATACGCGTCCTATAACTCTTAATAGTTATTAAGTTCCCTAAGTAATTTGTTATAGGGTCTTATATTTAGTCTACTACTACAAAGCTTAATAATAAGCTCTTAGTAGCGTTGTTAGAACTGTATTATTCTCGCGACGCTAAAAAGGAGGCTGCTAATACTTAGCAATGAGCCCTTAATTCCCGTCTAGCTGCGTCCGCTTGGTTAATCCGTCTTAAGAAAGTGCGTAAGAAGGTCCATTTTAAGGAGTAAAAACTTATAAAATAAGGTCTACAGGAACTTAGTAATAAAAAAACTAACTCTCTTCCTATAGTAAAGGGAACAACTCTAAGTAGTTTAGTAGTCGCTCTTCCTAGGTCCCCCTTAGGTAACTCATTCTTTAGCGATCCTTCTTTATTAATATTACCTAACCTATTTTCTTTTAATACTTCTATACCTTTCCTATAGCGTTCTTTAAATTTTTTAGTAGCTCCTAGGTAGTCTTAGTATAGCCTATTCACTTTACCTTATACTATATTTCATCGTCAACATCCTTATAACTAACGATCTTTAAAACTTACTATTTATCCTTTTCTTATCCTCTATATATATCTACTTTATAGACTAGTGGCTTAATATTCCTATATGCTAGCTCTAGCATTACAATATACTATATAGGGTAGATTTTTATTTTAGCTAGTAGATTTAACTTAAATGTAACTGGTAAAATCCTTTATATAATTTTAAAAGGTCTTAGTCTAATATAGTCCAACTTCTTACTTAGTCATTAATTCTTAAAATTTTTGTGTAGTAGCCATACTTTATCTCCCTCCTTAAGATCTGGTCCCTTAGATCTCTTAGCATTATAATATTTTTTCATTCTCTATTATACTACCTTAGCTGTTTTTATAAGGTTTATATAAAGATTTATTAAAGTCTCTATTCTTTACTCTATATTACTTATTTTCTTTACTTAATATAGCGATAATAATGTTCTTAGCTCGTATCTATAATTCGCCTTAAATAGTAACGTACCTATTCCTTCTTGTGGTATTATATTATATATAAACTATATAACTAGTAATAATAATACCCAATTATTTTATACGTAATTAATATAGTGTCTTAAATACTGCTCTAGCGTCTAATTTAATCTTTCTATTTAACTATCTATCTGCGGATAATATGCGGTAGAAGTTACTGCTTTAACTCCTTATTCCGCCAAGAATACCTCCTAAAATGCTGCTATAAATCTTAGATCTCTGTCTAATATAATTTTATTTAGTACTCCATATCTTATAAACACTTCTTTAACATAAATTCTAGCAATATCTTCTGCTGATATTTCTTCTGTATACGCTATAAAGTATCCCTACTTTATAAGCTTATCTACTATTACTAAGATTGTGTTATAATCTCGTCCGGTAATAGGATCTCTTAACTTTAATAACTTAACAATAAAGTCCCACGATATGACCTCCTATAGTCTCTTTAGTATTTTAACTAGTTATAGCCCTCTATATAGCTTATATCTCATTAGCTTATTTCTTTAATAATTTAAATACTCTTTAGTAACCTTTCTAGTAATTTCCTAGATTCCATTAATAATGTACTCCTCTTAGAGTCTTAATACTAAGCCTATGGCTCTATTATATCCTTAAGTTAATTCCTTATAGAAATCTTCTACACAGTACTCTGCTATGCTTTTTAGGATATACTTTACTTCTTAATTTTTATACATATCTATCTATAGATCTTCTAGCTGTGCTTTTAGAATTCTTTATACCTAAAAGCTCTTTAGTATCTTATAGACTTTTTCTAACTTATCTTCTTAAGTTGCTGTAATTTTTAGATAATTATACCTAATTAACCCGTCTATATCTTTTCGCAGTAAAGCCCCTAATGGCTTTTCGTTATTTTATAGTTTAGCCTTTCTACTTAGAACATCTGCTTATGCGTTATCTATACCCTTAATATACTAAATCTTAAAATAGTAGTCTATAAGCGTCTCTACCCATCTAACCTGTCTTTAGTTAAGTTCCTTTATTATTAGGAATCTTATTAGGTTCTTATAATCCGTCTTAACTATAAATAGTTTTTCTATACCTTATAAGAATGCTCTTTATTCCTTTAGCACTATAACTATACCTAATAACTCTTTGTTATAGATGTTATAGTTTAGTTCCGGTGGTGTTATCTTTCAATTATAGTATGCCACTAGGTGCTATCCATCTTTATATTTCTATATAAAGTATACTCCTAGTATAAAGTCCGATACATCCGTTTCTACAACCGTCTCTAGCCCTAGTTAATAGATTTTGAGAATTAATTCCTAGGTAAACAATTCTTTAAGTTCTATAAACAATTTCTTTTATTCGTCTCCTTATATCTATAGTTCCTCTTTCTTTATTAACCGTATAAACGGCTTAATATTCTTTAACCATTGTGCTATAAACCTCCTATAGTAATTACAAACCCCTAAAAACGATCTTAACTGCGTAACGTTCTCTAGTTCTTGCCAATTCACTATAGCTTTAATTTTCTTTAGGTCCATGCTTAATTTGCCTAGTTTAATAATAAATCTAATAAAATTGGTCTTCCTTATAAAGAACTCGCATTTCTTAATTACTACTAGCATCTATTCCTCTTATAGTCTCCTTAAGACCCATTTAACATATTCTTTATATTCTTCCTTAGTTATTAAGTAGATAATAATATCGTCAAGGTATATTATAATAAATTCATCTAAGTATTCTCCTAATATATTATTAATACGCTTCTAGAACGTTACTAGTACATTTATAAGCCCGAATTGCATAACTAATGGTTTATATAGTCCTTCCTTTAACCTAAAGGCTGCTTTCTACTCGTTGCCTTCCTTAATTCTAATCTAATAGTATACCCATCTTAGATCTATCTTCGTAAAGATTTACACATTACCTATCCTATCTTAGATTTCGCTAATTAAGGGTAAAGGATACCTATCCTTTCTTATAATACTATTTAACTATCTATAGTTAATACATAGCCTTAGCTTGCTATTTTTCTTTAGTATAAACAATACTAGATAACCCGCTAATAATTATAATGGTCTAATATATCCCTTTTATAAGTTCTTCTAGATAAACTCTTTTAGTGCTCTACCTTCCTCTTTAGTAAGCTTATAGATTAGAAAGAACCTTAGACTTATTCCTGGTTCTAACTCTATCTTATAGTCCTATACTATATATTCTAATAGCTTTTTACTTTTTAGTGACTATAGTTTTCTGCTATACTTATAGTATCTTTTTGGTACATAGCTTAGCCCTTTCTCTATTTCTTTATAGGTCGCTCCTACTTAGTACTATACTAACTTAGCTTATTATTACATCTTACGTTATTAAGTATTTTTAATATTAACCTAACCTATAACCTAATCGATTTTTAGATTATATTTCTATAACTAAGGCATTCCTAGTACTGCCTTATTATTCCCTAATAGTAATATGTTAAAAGACATCTTAACTTATCTCCCTTTAATGGTTAACTAAATAGGTCCTGTTTTAAAATTAATAATGCCTCCTTTATAGGCTATCGGATCTCCTAAAATTATCACTAATAGGTAAGAATACTCCTTTTTCCTGTATAGTAACCCCATTCTTTTAACTACTACTAGCGAGATATAGTTCCTTATTGCCCCACTATCTATTAATGCCTTAAACTGTTAATTTTACCACTTAATATATAAATTTAGGTGTCGTCCTTAAATTCCTTTAAGGGTTTAAGGCTTTACTACTAGTTTCCTCTAGTCCTATAGGCCTCTACTTTTCCTAACTATTAGCTGCTTAATCTTATTTATATTTAGTCCAACTTAGGCTAATACTTAGTTTACTTTTTGTCTTTAATATACTATAAACAGGTATTCTCTAAACATTCCCACCACTATTATCCCTCTAGGTATTCTTCCGTAAGGAATTTTCCTAGTTAAAGTATTAAGTCCCCTTATCCTTAAACTTTTATAGGGTGCCAACCATGCATATACTTAGCGTTTTGGTATTTTACCTCGTCCGGTGCCTAATATATCCTTACTAGGTACTTCCGGTGCTTATCTTTAGGTATTCTATATATATTATACGCATTATCCATATATACAATCTATGCTAAGGTATAATATGCTTAGTGTCTTAGGTTAACTCTCGGCTTATCTTTATCCTTAAGTTTAAACCTTTCGCGTATTAATCTAAGCATTACGACTTCATTCGTAGGTACTAAAATTTGTCTCTCACTTCTTTAGTCCTCTAATTACTCCTTTAGATCTTTTAATATTATAATTAAGGCTCCTTTAATATAGGTTATAGCCTTCTCTATAATCGGGTGGTCTTAAATAACTTTCTTATCCAACTATATATAGAAATCTTCCTACTTATTGTTGTATCGTTGTCTATACCACTTTTAGTATAACCCCTTAAGTGTATACGGCGTATCCATAAGGAAATATCTCTTTATTATTATATCGTAATAGCCTTTTATATATCGTTCTTTAAACCTAGTTAGAATCCCTAGATCCTCTTCTTATTCTAGTTTAGTAAGCTACTTAGCTCTTAATACACCTACCTTAGGCCTATTAGTAACTCTTTGTATAAGTGCTTTATCCCTTATACGTCTTAATATACTAGATCTCTTATCTAGTTTCTATTCTTGCTATAAGGTAATTCTTACTCTAAATTCCTCTATAGTTTCCTTTCTTTCGCATTATGCGAGTGGATCCTTAAAGTTATCTTACTTCTTAATCTTATTAGTAGTCCTTATTTATGCGCCAAAATCTTAGTTTTATAAGATTCTTAATCCTAAGCTTTCTAACTTAAGCTTAGCTCCCGCCTTAGTCTAACTAGGCGTCTATAGTGTTCTTATCTCGTCTTAAGAGTCTTAAATCTCACTTATCTTGTCTTAAGAGTCTTATACTATAGGAAACTTTTCTCCTAAGCTTATTTGTATATCTTTAAACCAAACTACTACTCTACTCTATCGGTTTTCGTCCGTTATAGGTCCTTAAGCTATTCTTATCCTATCTTCGGAATCTTAAACCTTTAGCCTTTTACCTTTATCAAGTAATAAGCTAGCACTAGCAGTCGTCTACTTACTTAATCCCTTTTGGATATTACTCCTTTTGTCTTATAAAGCAATAGATACCATATCTAACGGTGTTATAATACCCGTTACTAAGCCCCGTTTAGTAGTAGTCTCGGTCTCTACTTCTATTATATTATTAAGGTTTAGATACCCCCAGTTAATTCCTTTATTTTTCTCGTTACTGCTAATTAATAAGTACTTCGACTCTATTATCATTATTACTAATCTTTATCCGCACGTTACTATAATATCTTAATCCAGCTTATAGAGTTAATCTTATTCTTTATCTAACTCTTTAGTTCCTCTAAGTCCCTTTAACTCTAGCTCTTATAGCCAATAGCTTACGCCGTACTTAGCGTCCTTATAAATTCAGCATTCGTTATTATAACAAAACGCAAAACTTCTAATTAAATACTCTTTTGTTCCTTATAGTATACTATTATCCCTTTATATATATATATCTTCTACTAGTTTAGTTCCCTTTATTATATAATAACTCTAACTATCTTTATAATCCCTCGCGAAGTAACCTTATTTCCTATAATTTATATAAGCTCCGTCTTTAAACCACTAACTTTGCTATAGAGTCCGCCTAAACATCTTCTACTATTAAAATCCCTAGTTTAGCCTCTGCTCTTTAGTCTTATAATCACTAGATCCTTAACCTCTAAGTTTTTATAGTTTCTTACTCTATCTCTTATAGGTTTCTTTAGTACTACTTAGGTCTATTAGCTCTACGCCATACTATAGTTTTTAACTTAGCTTTAGTTGTTATGTACTTTACGTCTTATATAACTATAGAACTCTATCCTAGCCTCTTTTAGCCTGTTCTCTTTAGTAGATCCAATTATTAATCTTAATTACTTAATCTATTAAATCCCTTAGAGTGTCCGCATCTTCTATTAAAATAATTACGTCCTAGACTTTAGCCTTAAGTCCCTATTTATACTATACCATAAGCGCCTTATTATTTTACTTAACTTATATAGCTAATATTTGGAACTATATTATATACTCTATTACTAAGGTTTATTACGTAATATCTTAGAGTTTTCTTTCCGCTATAGTTACTGCCTCTAGATCTCCAAATATTTATATAAGTCGCTTTATAAACCCTTCCCAACTTAAGAATATAAACCGCACCTCTTAGTTAGTAGTTGTTATTCCATTCGCCTATATTTCCGTAAAGTAAGGCTTAAACTACTTAAGTACCCTCCCTAATAAGAATAGTCCTGCATAAGCTATTTAATCTATAGGTATTAGCAATTTTACTCCTTCTTACGTAACCTTAAAGTGCATTTATATAAGAAATCCCTTAAGCTTTAACCTTTCTCCTAAGAATCTCTTAATTAAAGGTAACTTAATCTTTACTACCCCTATCCCATTAATCCTTTATTTAAGTATCGCATTATTCTCTATTAACTAGTTAACTATCTTTTATAGTTATTTAACCGTCACAGGTTATTATAAGTTAGTATTTACTATACTAGTGTTACCTCCTAACCTTAAAGTAGTTACCGCCGTCAATGGCGTTATGGTAGCTGCTTTTAGTGGCATATTATTTAACTTATTAAAACCGTAACTAGGTAGTAATTATATAACGGAACTTTATAGCGAGTACTATAATAGGCTCGTTAATAGGCTAGGTATATAGGTATTATAAGTAAGTTAACAACGTAATAATAACTAGTGGAGTAGTTGCCTAATAGATTAACTCTAATTATATTCTAAGAATTACTACTAGGAAGGAACTATCTAGGTAGGGACTAAGGGTCCTTAAATATATAACCGTACTCCTATAAAATCCTTCTTATACGTAATATACGTGTGCTTTATCTGCTTTGTTATAGATCACCTAGATCACATAGATTACCTCACGTAACTTGTACTACTATTCCTTATTATATGGTTCTACCGGTTCCATCCTAGACCATACTTATATCAACCAACTAGCTTCTTCCGACTCCTCTCTAAGTAGTTATAACATTGTACTTAAAGCGTCCGTAATACCTTAGGGCCTTAATAAGTTTTATACAAAGTATCTGCAACGCGTTAACCTTAACAAGTTCTTATAAAAAAGGGTTTCCCTACGCCCTCGTCTTGCGATCTCAGAGCTAGTATAAGCCTAAGGGTGTCCTATTATACGATTAGGACGCGTCTACGTCGACTAGCTGATAATAAGGCCAGTTTCGGGCCTAGCTATAAGCCAGGTAGTCGTACATCGGGTGGTTCTCGTATCCCAGTATCCCTTAATGGGCCTCCCTAGATAGTAAGACAAGAGCTCCAAGCGGAGGCAGTGAGGCTCCTGGTGTTACTAAGGGCGATATACGCGTCGCGAGCTCAACACCACAGAGTCGCCACAACAGCACGCTATACGCGCTGCGACGGCTCTCTACCATCGCCTCTACACTTGGCCATTAAGAGGAATCGGATTCCAGATAATGTTTCCACCCACAGCGACGTAAACGCGTACAGTAAGGCTTCGCGGGCTAGAGTTAATCTATTAGATAACCTACTCTACTAGTTATATTTATATTATTAACTATTCCTTAACCTATATACCTAGCCCATTAATAAGTCTACCATAGTATTTTCTATAAGGCTTTATTATAAATATAAGCTAATTAATCTATTATATAAGTAGCTTATAATTGGATTATTATCTAGGACTAAGGTAATAGTGCGTACTACTATTGCATAATTATATAAGCATAGTAATTATATAAGTATTTTAAAGATTATATAATAGGCACCCTTTTCTAGGATAAGAATAAGGTTTAAAACTGCCACAGCCGCCCTAAAGCTTATTTAGAGGGGTAGAGGTTATAAAAATGCTCTAGGTAGCTCTCTTATTCCTTTTAAGTATTTTACTTATTTTTAAGCTTCTACTAGCCGAATATTTGACTTTATTATTAAGAAGGGCAAACTAGAGAGCGGCTTATTTTAGGAGGCGTTCCCTTAATAAGAGCCTTGTAGACGCGATAATCGCCTCTACCTACCAATTTACGAACTTCTTTTTTCAAATAAGATAGTGAGCTGAACTATAGTTATTAATGGACTAGTTAGCGGAGCGTTAATTACCGGTACTACATAGACCCAAACAGCGAATCCTATAATAGCTCTATAGTTTTTACTATAGAAAAAAGATAAGAAATTCTTAAACAAAAATATATTTCAATTGCAGGTACAGCTACTAAGGTAGTAAAATACCTCGAAATCTCTTCTACTACGCAGTGCACTAGCTGCCAAAAATTTGGCTATATAGGAGATAAATGCTTTACTAGGGCCTATAGATATTATGCGGCTATATATTATCTAAAGACTACGCCTATCCTACCTATATAATAATAGGCAAGCCTTATAAGCATACTACCCCTCTTTGCGTTAATTGTAAAGAAAAATATTTTGTTAATAGTAAAGACTATAAGACTCTTAAAGCAGCTAAACTAGTACGTAGTACTAGTGTAGAAGATTTTATAAAAGAATAAAATATATCGGGTTTTAGAAGGAGGTAACTCCTACTAGGCTTTTAGGTAAAAGATATTAGAGAGTAAAAGAATAGAAATAAATTGCAAAAGGATAGGGACAGGCATTAGGATTTCTTATAGTTTTTCTTACCGTTTTCTTATTCTCTAGTAGTTATATTAACTTAGTAGTTTACTAAGGAACTATAAACTCCTAGCTTAGGGGTTTATAAACTACTAGAAGATAGCTACTAGTATATATTAAGCTGCCTAAAAAGGATTTATGTATATAGAACTATAGCGCTATGGCCTAAGGCTGCATATATAGTATTATACGTAGTATACTAGATTTTCTTAGCTAACGCATGGTCTTACCTAACGCACGATTTTCTACCCTACTGCCCCTCTATAATATAACAACCCTATAAAATATTAGGCTAAAAATTTAATACGTTATAGATATAATATATAAAAAGCTTTTTATATCTTTTTTTAATAGAAAATATTAATATAATTTATATATATATATATATATATTTAGACAATTATAATATAAAAAAATAGAATAATTACTTAGAATTTTTAAAATATTTAAGTTTTATAACCTCTAACGTAGTTTACAAGCATGTGGCCTACTCTAAAACCCCACTAAAAATCCAAAAAGTCGTTCTTTACTATCTTAACAACGGCTGGATAATAAATTATAAAAATTTAATATTAGACTCTGTTGGGAATAATATCACGTATAGTTATATAGTCACGTGTTGCCGCGGCACTAGCGTAGCGAGGAGCCTTAAGCTCCTCGCCCTTCCTCACCCTTTCTTAAAAATTAAAACAAGAAGAACAATTATTATACTATCTACGAACCGTAGCTACGTGATATCCCCTTGTGTAACCAACACTGATTAGTGGTTAACTTCACTATTATACCATAGAACAGCTAGGTATCACTAAGAAGAGACGAGCCACTATACCAGTGCTACTCGTGCTAGAGGAAGCTATTTTTTAAGGTTAGAACTGGTCCTAAACCTTAAATAGAACTCTTCCACGAATCTAAGGATTTAAAAGGCCAGAACTGGTCCTAAGCCTTTCTGAGATTATGGATTCTTGCGTCCATCACGCAGAATAACACGCTTTACGAGTCTTCGCGATTTAAGGCCAGAACTGGTCCTGAGCCCTATAATTGCAAATATACGTCCAAACGCGTACCAAACGATAAACGACAATCCCTACACCAATAACACCTCCTCTCCTACAACCCTACAACACTTCCCTTCCTCCGAAAACATGGCTATTCCAAACAACTGGAGAGACTCCCTACCACTAGGGGTGGCTACATACGCGAAACTTATCAATGAAGATTAGGACGAATTTACCATTAATATAATAACTTGTACCGTAAAATAAGTTAATAGCTTTCTTCTATACCGTATTATATTCTACCAAAGTAGACACTACGCCGACGTATAGCTGTAGGAATATTTTAGGGAGGACTTCGCAGGATAGACCGCTAACACCTGGGCACTTAGCAATATTAATATTGTTTGGGATTTTTAAGACTTCCTTTAGGAGAAAGGAGTATTTATCCCTATAGATAGGGGTACTATTAGAGACAATATTTAGAAGCAAGTCCTTAACGCAGAAGAAGAGCACGAATGGACTCCATAAGAGATTAAGATTAAGCACCAAATACGCGCTATAAAGAAGTCTAACTCTTAAGGGAATTTTAATAACGGATAGCTATAAGCAACACTACAGACAACCTTAGACTATCAAACACCTTAAGTTCCTTAGGCTGCTGTATCTCAACCCGTGCCCTAAGCTCCGCAATAAGCTCCGTAGTAAGCTCCGTAAGAACATCCGTAACAACGTCCGCAGTAACGTCCGCAGTAACGTCTGTAAGAACCTCTATAGGAACCTCCATAAGCAATACCATAGATAACCTTAGGCTATTAAACACCTCAAGTGCCTTAAGCTGCCGTATCTTAACCCGTGCCTTAAGCTCCGTCCTACTAGCAATCTCCATAGCAATCTCCGCAATAAGCCTCTACTTCTCCACAAATATTCAACAAGCTTTAGAAGATTTAGCGTAGAGGGGAATTCTAAGACTCCTATAGTTCCTAAGGTAGCTATAGAGGTAGCTACCAGCGTAATCTAGATAGGAAGTTCTTATAGAGGGTACCGTGAAGAGAGAGTAATATAGGGGGGGGGAGCGGTTGGAACGGCATAGTCATATAAGACACCGTGCTGATACGCCTGCGGAATAAACCCGATAACGACTGTGCCGTTACGCCTACAGCCTAAGCAACCGATCGTGCCTATACACCTACGATCTACTAACCAAATGATCGTGCCGATACGCCTGCGATCCCGATTACCGTTATGCTAATAAGAACGACCCAAATAGGACTAGGTAGAGCTTTGCTCCCTAGAACACGACCCTATTGCTAGCATTATACTACCGCCCGAATGACCCGTCGCTGGCACCGTACTGCTACCTAAATTGATAAGCTCCGCACCGATATGCCTGTGGAACTACGACCTGTTAACAAGACCTCGCGCTAATATGCCTACGAGCCTGAACCTGTCGCTAGCACCGTACTGCTATTACAATAGACCCTTGCTGCCCTGCCTGCAGTTGACCAACCCTTACTGCTTTATTAGCAGCTGACCGACCCTTACTACTCTGCCTACAGCTAACCGACTTCTACTGCTTCCACCTACAGCTAAACTAACACCTTACTGCCTTTCTACAGCGCCATAAGTATAAAAGAAGAACTGCCAGAAGATAACTGTTAAGGCTGTTAACGATTCCGCTAGCCTAGATAGGCTTGCACCTATATTGCTCGTTTTTTTTGTTTAAGATTTACCACTTAGTTAACCACTATTTCTTTAGCAAATTTTAGGATAGCGAGACTTATATTATAACAGCAATAGTAAGTAAGGAGGATTGATATCCGTTACGCTAGTTAAGCAGTATTTATATATAGATGGCAACCACAAAAGAAGAGTTGCTAGTGTTGGGAATAATATCACGTATGGTTATATAGTCACGTGTTGCCGCGGCACTAGCGTAGCGAGGAGCCTTAAGCTCCTCGCCCTTCCTCACCCTTTCTTAGAAATCAAAACAAGAAGAACAATCATCATACTATCTACGAACCGTAGCTACGTGATATCCCCTTGTGTAACCAACAGACTCTCTTACTTATTTAAAGACCTCTATTAAAGTTTTATAGTAATTTAATACGTAGTTCTTAAGATATAATAATTAAGTTTAAATTTGAAGCTAAATTTCAATAAATCTTAATATATTAATAATAACTGCACTAATTGCTTTAAAACTTTAATAGAGGTCTTAAAGTAAGTATAAGAGTCTAATTATAAATTTGTATAATTTATTATTAAGCTATTGTTAAGATATTAAAGACCGATTTTTTAGATTTTTAGTGGGGTTTTGGAGTGGGCTATATACTTATACTAGGCCACATGCTTGTGGATTACGTTAATACTTATATATACTTATATAATAGTATATAT
>Ga0307515_10013712_pt1 | contig 15104 bp, 8 predicted proteins | sample 17_EM_MG_FD_194513 | JGI IMG/M metagenome (GOLD analysis project Ga0307515, IMG submission 194513) | Populus trichocarpa ectomycorrhiza microbial communities from riparian zone in the Pacific Northwest, United States - 17_EM | ecosystem: Host-associated > Plants > Roots > Unclassified | place... | reverse complement strand
CATTGTTATCCTCTTATTATCAAAAAAAAAAAAAAAAACAAAACAAAACAAAAACACACAACTAACTTTCTTCAGATAATAAATTATGCTCCTACCCATTTCCTAAAAAATAGTGTCTATATCAAAAGTACTGAGATCATTGCCCAACCCTCTTTCTCTAGAAATAGACTTATTTGCAGAAGAATTTATAAATCTTTGAATATCATCACCTTCGCAAGAGGTTGGATCATTGACCCTTTTACTCCTTGATTCCATATCTCTTATGTGTTTCTTGCTTCCCATTATACTTGAATCTTCAAGAAATAAGCTAAAAAAGTGATCAAGAGGATGGATTTTGGTGAGTGTTTGAGAGGGAGTCGGGGTTAGGGTCTCTTTTATTTTTTGATTTTGTTTGAGAAATAACAAATATATATACTGTCGAGCAACCCGTCGACTAATTGTTTAGGGTTAAGCTGAACTGGTCAATCGATTGAATCCGAAGTTGAGAATTTCCTAAAATTCTATCAAATCCTTTATTTACACTAAAAATAAATCCTTTCCATATAAAAAATTATATCTAAAAGGAAAAAAAATCGAGGGGCTAAAAATTAAAAATATGGATAGTAGCCTCATTATCAATCATCTGGCTCAATCGACCAACCAGTTGATACAGTTATATGAGTTGATCGAATGGTTCGCACACTAACTCAAATCTTAATAGGTTATTGTTCATACAATAACTGTCTTATGTTTTTGTAGCATCAACCAGTCGACCGGTTCGTCTCAGACCTGGATAGTCAACACAATTTTGCAACAGAATAAGTTTTCCAGACATTTCATGCTTAACAAATATACATTTCATCACTTAAATATATCCAACTTATTTCCATTAACGTATACATATAAGAGACACCACAAACATCTTTAGCATGAACAACATTTAAATTCCTTGTATTTTGCAAAATTGATCTTTACTTAGAGGCGTTGTGAATATATACTAATTGGTGTTATGTGCTGATAAAGTTAAGTACAATATCTCCTTTTGCAATGTGATCCATTTGAAAATGATGTCTCACTTCTATATGTTTTGTACTTGAGTGTTGGATAAGGTTCTTATAAAGGCTTATAACACTAATGCTACCACACTTAATGAGTATATGATAAAAATAAAGTCAATAGTATTCTAGGATTTATTTCATCCATAAACTTTGTACATAAAAACTACATGCCACTATATGAATCTGCTTTAGTGGCTAATAGGGCTACTAAGTTTTGCTTCTTATTATCCTAAGATACTAGTAAGAATCCTAAAAAGTAACATGTTTTACTACTATTTTTTCTATCAACCTTGTATCCAGCAAAGTTTGTGTTCAAATAGGTGATCAAGTTAACTCATTTCCTTTTAGATACCACAACTCTAAATCTACAGTACCATGCAAAAAGTAAAAAAAAATAAAATTGTTTTACAACACTTAAATGTTATTTTTTTTGGGAAAGCTTGAAAACTTGAGTATAAACATACACAAAACATGATATCAGGTCTACTTGCAGTTAATATAAAAGATCTTTGATCATACCTTGATATTTAGTGATATCTACATTCTTACCATTTTCATCTATATCAAGATTAATTGATGTTCCCATAAGTTATCGACAACTTTAACATGTTCCATCCGAAATCTCTTTAGAAGATCTTTGATGTACTTGTTTTGGTTGATGAAGTTGGCATCCCTTGTTTATTTGATTTGCAATACAAAGAAGAAGTTCAATGTTTCCATCATGCTCATTTTAAATTCATCTTGCATGCATTTTGCAAAATTCTTACAAAGAGATAATTTTGCCAAAGTTAAAACCATTATCAATAAGAAAGGATATGCTCTTGGTGCTTCTTTTAAACCATTCATGGTTTTTTTGAGTTTGAAAACATGATTGAAAAAATGAAAGTTTTCAAAACCAGGTTGCTCAACATACACTTATTTCATGATAAAATCATTTAGAAATGCATTTTTAACTTTCATTTGAAAAAGTATATAGTTAGCATGGCAAGTATAGACTAAAAGTATCCTTATTGATTATAGTCTAGCTAATAGTGTAAAAGTTTCTTCATAATCAATACATTCTTCTTGATTATAAACTGAAAGTATCCTTATTGATTATAACATATGGCAACTAGTCTAGTTTTGTTTCTAATTATTGTTCCATATTCATCACATAACGTTTCTTTTTAAGAAGTTATATGAGGAAGACCTTTAACTAAAAGTGACTTTTCCACCATTGATTTTGGTAATGCTTGAAAATAAAGAGTCACCTCTAGTTATATGATTTGAGCAAACACTATCCAAAAACCTTTTCCTATACTATTTTGATTCCTATATACAAAAAATCAAGATAAGGTTTTTGGTACCCATACTTTCTTGATCCCAAATCTTTTTAGACCAACTAGTTGATTGGCAATAGCAAGCAAACCGGTCAAACAATTTAGATCAAACTGGCTAATCGGTTGATTAGGATTCCAAGAGTCTCGATCTACAAGTCTTTAATTATGTAAATCCCCAAAATAAACCTTCTATTCTTCAACAAATCTAGTATTCAAATATCCATGAACTAGTTAGAGTATGATCAAGGACTGATAATTTTGTTTATTTTTATCTTAGAGTAGATTGTTTATCATATATGTTTGGAATCCCTTGCTAATTTTGTAATTAGACAAGTTAAAAACTAGCCGTTGGAACCCTAGTAATAAATTCTCCTCTCACTACTCATTTCAAGAATAAATTCTCTTTACAATCCTCTTACAAGTCAATTCAACGTGTTTTTCATTAAATAAACACCTACATATTAATTTAAGATATTCTTTACACCTCAACCTATGAGAATAATTGTTTTATTTTATAAAGAAAAAAACAAAATATGTATCAATATCAACAATGTCCTAACCCAATTTTTGAATTTCTAAAATAACAATAATAAATGAAAAAATAATTTGAGAATTGGGTCAAGACAACACAAATTAAAGGTTCAGGGACCGATAAGGAGGAAAGTATAAATTTGGATGTCAATTTGGTCAAAACTTAGGAGAATTGATAAGTTTAGGGACTTAATTAAAGTTTGAATTAGTTTAGTTAATGAAACCAGGGGCTTAATTGAAGAAATATCAAAGTTCAGGGTCAATTTGGGTTAAAATTTCAAGTAATTAAATTCTAGAGACCGAAGTGAATAGGCGTTGATACTATAAGAGGGTTAAAGGATTTTTCCAGAGGTAATTTTGAAAGAATTAGAAGTTAAAAAGTCAATTAAGGGCCGAATTGATTAAATTTAAAACCAAGGACTATTTTGTAAATGACGCTGAAATCCAGGGTCCAATTGCATTGGTCCAGGGGTGAAATTAAAAAAAGAAGAAGAAGATATTTCCAATTTAGGGGGCAAAATAAAGATGCCCATTTCAACCGAAGAAGCGACGTCGTTCCAAGGAGGACTGTTCATCCTCAGTGACCAAGCAGGGCCGGTGGATGAAGCCCAGCCCATATGGCTGGGCTAGATCTAGCCTATAAAAAAAGAGAGACATAAGCTGTTGAGACAGGGCTGGACCTGGTCCTCAGGCTCAGCAGGCCTAATTTTCTTTCTGTTAAGGGTGTATTTGAAAAAACACACCCTTATGTCCTTTTCCCTTTTTTAGTCTTATTTATTTTTGATATCTAGCCAAATAGGTCTTTTAAGATATAAAAAGTTTCTAAAAAAAATTCGGGGACCCTTTTAAATTTATTTGTGGATCCCCTGTATGTTTTTTAACCACTTTACTTAGTATTGAGTTGTAGACATATAGTGTGAAATGCAATCCTAGTATATAAGTGAAATGCAATCCTAGTATATAATACATATCTATCTTTTTTTCTCTAAAAAAATAACAAAAATATGTATTTTGCTTTCAATTCAAATTTTACTGGTTTATTCATTGGAGTTAAAGTCAGGAATATTTGTATTCACTAATGTCAGAATTAGAAATATTCTCGATGTTTGCTAACATCAGAGTTAGGAATGTTGACAATAAAATTGAGAATTATTTTGAATCCCCAATATTCAATGACACCAAAGTCAACAATACCATACTCTTTTGTTACATAATTTTTATCAACACCAGTGTTGAAAGTATTTGTAATTGAATATTTAGTGGTGCTAGAATCAGGAATATTATAGGTAGATATAAAAAACATAATACAACAAATCTTTATTTTTAGCAATTTAAGACAAAACCAACAATGTAACCGATCTTAGGCAGGATATTTTAGAGGTGATACTATCTTTTATTTTACTTAACCAGTCTCGTACCATAGAATCTCTGTTGACCGGTTAGGGTTTCTAATGATCATAATAGTGGAGAATGACTTTTTAAACCGGATCTTTTTCCTCTTTAAGAACAAGATGTTAGATATTTGTTCTTTATCCTAGAAATTTAAAGGCCGCCGTGATATCGAGTGTGACAAAAAACTTTAATTAATTTCTAGTATTAATAAAGCATTAACTAGGAGCACTGTGAACAATGTCTTGATATATTAAGAAACCTCGTAATTATCACAACTTTATAACTTTCTTTTCTAAGCATCTTTTTTCTTAAGAACTTTATCTCTACTTTAAATTCATTAATCAGACTCAAATGACTATTAAATATATTGACTGCATGAATAAAGTTAGTGGCATATACAACCACCTAATTAGAAAAGAAATAAAGTTATAATTGTTGGGCATACACAATAATATGAACTTCATGCTCTTTTCTAAGTACTACAAGCACATATTCATAACTGAATATTTAAGCTCCAACAAGAACATTAGGCTTTACCTATAACTGTTGGGTATCTTGAAATACATACACGCAGTATAAACGGTAAATTTAAAAATTTTTGGGGGTCTTAACGATCCCGTTAGACAAATCTAGAGTTGTTTAGGGTTTATGCAAAGATTAATTGAAGAACATATATTCTTTTCAGCTTTGAAAATTTGCTTCAATGCTGGGTTGTTGCAAATCATAAGTTGGCCAAATATTCGACCTTTAATAGTAATCCACACGAGTGACCAGTGAGAAATCTCCTAAACCCTTTTAGGAGAGAGAGATTGATATACCTTAGAGTGCTAGCTTTTTTCTTTTGTGTTTTAGATATTTACGTATCATACTTTTCTCACATTCTCTTATGAAATAATAGGCATACCATTCTATTTATAGGAAAACTTGAAAACCTTATAAATAGAAAAACATCAATTTGCTCTTTAAATAATATCGCATATATTATTTTAGGATAATTTTATAAATTTATTGAATAAATTCCCCACTTGATTTTTCTAGGTCTAGAATGATAATTTCCTGTATTAATTACATCCTAGTCCTCAATTTTAAAAATTTATTTACAATCAAGTCACACTTGATTAATCATTCTATTTTAATTTCTGATAAATGGTTCTTATGTGTGTGACCGATTAGGTTTCTATAGAAGTTGGTTGAAATATAAATCAAAATCCTAAATAAAATAAGATTAAATAAATTATATAATTTTTTTTTTATCAATTCAATACTTGATTGATTTGTATTTGAAGATCAAGTACAATGTCTAGCAACTTGTCATGATCTCCTAAATATTATAAAAGTCATAAGTGGCTTGACTTAACATTTTAGCGACTAGTTTCTCAGTGTAATTATTATCCCTTCATCAAGAATGTTATGATTTAGATATTATAGCATGGAGTATATCTGCTTTGTTAAATCATTTTTGTTCTCAACATTATAGTCATTGATTCTTTTTCAAAACTCGTTCCACTTGGGCCAATGATTTCACAATCAATAATATTTAGTTAATCACTTACATAACTATTACGTGAGCCTTTCCATAGACATAAATAATCTTTCTTTTCATAAAAAAAGAACATAATATGCATCAGTCTCAATAGCTTTAATTAATATTCAGTCTTAATAAAATATTGACCTAGAACATTTAAAAACAATATTTTGATGCAATATGAATCTCATAATTATAACAACTTTATGATTTTTTTGCAAAGCTTTTTTGTCTCATGAACTTTATCTTTACTCTAGATTCATTAATTAAATAATAGATTTCATTAATTAAATATAAATGAATATTAAAGATAAAAAACTTTTATTAATAACAAATATGTTTTACATGAATAAAATCAATGCTACATTTAACCAATCGAATGACTACAAAGCATATTCACTAATAATAACCTTATTAATGAACTCTAAAACTTAGATTTACATGCCTTAATATTTAGTCTAATCATGATAGTTTTTATCATCAAGTCCAGTCTAGTGTAATTTTGCTTATTTTTTCATTGCATAAAAAGTCTTAACACTAGTATCGATCTCTCTTAAACATCATATAAAATAAATGAATTTTAAGGTATACTTTTGTGGCATAAAGATTCTGTCTTTAAAATGTAATTTATTTTAAGGTATACTTTTGTGGCATAAAGATTCTGTCTTTAAAATGTAATTTATATCCACTATAAAGTCGTTGCAATTGGATCCTAGCAAAGACACTCCTAGAACTGTATAAAGATATCAAGGGAATAAAAATTTTTAAAGAACTAAGGAGTGAAAGATATTAATATTCTATTTCTTAACTTTTAATGTATAGAGTTTTTTTGATTGACAATACAACCATATTAACATTCTATATTTTATTAACAACATTATGACAATTTAAGATTAATGACAAATTAATTTGAAGATCGATATTATAGTGTTCAAGAAAAGATAACACCCTAAGTAACTTTTGTAGATGGCATGAATAGAGATTTAGATGAGGGGACAAGGGATTAATTGCTCGTTGGCATAGATAGATATTGATATCCTTTTGTTCCTCCCGCTATTTTATTGCTTTCCGCTTATATCTTCACAAATTAAGGTGATAAAATTACTATTCTCATTTCTCTGATTTTTCAGACTGGTGGAAAATTAAATGGCTATCAAAAGTGCTGGTGGATCCATTGTATCTAAGATAGCAGAAGTCTTGGTGGAACCAGCAATCAAGCAGTTCCGATATATGTTCTGTTTCAACAATTTTGTTCAAGAATTCAATGAACAAATGATGAGCCTGGCTTTGGCACTTCATCGTCTACAAGATGCTGTCGATGTTGCTAAAAGGAGTACTGAAGAGATTGAGATTGATGTCAACAAATGGCTGGAAGATGCAAAAAACGAAATTGAAGGTGTGAATCGTTTGGAAAATGAAAAAGGAAAAAATGGCAAATGCTTTACTTGGTGTCCAAATTGGATGCGACAATTCAAGTTAAGCAAGGCACTGGAAAAGAAGACAGAGACTTTGAGAAAGCTTGAAGAAAATAGCAAAAAGTTTCCCAATGTGTCCCACAAAGCACCTCTTCAAGACATAGAATTTCTTCCATCAGAGGGACTCACACCCTCGGAATCGTCAAAAGAAGCTTTCGAACAGATTATGAAAGCTCTCGAAGATGACAACGTCAATATGATTGGACTGTACGGCATGGGAGGGGTGGGTAAAACCACCCTGGTGAAAGAAGTAGGCAGGAGAGCCAAAGAGTCGCAGCTGTTTGATGAAGTTTTGATGGCTACACTATCCCAGAATCCAAATGTCATAGACATTCAGGATCGAATGGCAGATAGTTTAGGTCTGCATCTTGACGAAAAGACTAAAGAAGGGAGAGCAGATCGATTATGGCAGAGACTGAAGACAGAGAAGAAGATGCTTATAATCCTGGATGATGTTTGGAAAGTTATTAACTTGAAAGAGATAGGGATCCCATTTGGTGATGCTCACAGGGGTTGTAAAATTCTTCTAACAACACGTCTTCAAGACATATGTTCTTATATGGAGTGCCAGCCAAAAGTGTTCTTAAGTCTCTTATCAGAAAATGAAGCATGGGCTTTGCTCAAAATCAATGCAGGTTTACGTGACGCGGACTCTACCTTGAACACAGTGGCAAAGAAGGTTGCGAGAGAATGTCAAGGGCTGCCTATAGCACTTGTGACAGTGGGAAGGGCTCTGAGAGATAAATCTGCTGTTGAGTGGGAAGTAGCATCCAAAGAGCTCAGAAACTCTCAATTTCGGCACATGGAACAAATTGGTGAACAAAAAAATGCATATTCATGTCTTAAGTTGAGCTATGATTATTTGAAGCACGAGAAAACCAAGTTATGTTTCTTGCTATGCTGTTTATTTCCAGAAGACTACAACATTCCAATTGAGGACTTGACGAGATATGCAGTTGGCTACGGGTTACATCAAGATGTGGAGTCCATTGAAGATGCAAGGGAAAAAGTTCATGCGGAAATAAAAACCCTCAAAGATTGTTGTATGCTGTTAGGCACTGAAACTGAAGAGCATGTGAAAATGCATGACTTGGTTCGTGATGTTGCTATTCAGATAGCATCATCTAAAGAATATGGATTCATGGTAAAGGCAGGCATTGGGTTGAAGGAGTGGCCAATGTGCAGTAAAAGCTTTGAAGGTTGCACAGCAATTTCGTTAATGGGCAATAAAGTAGCAGAACTTCCCGAAGGATTGGTATGTCCACAGCTCAAAGTTGTGTTATTAGAACTGGATCGTGGTTTGAATGTTCCAGAGAGGTTTTTTGAAGGGATGAAAGAAATTGAAGTTTTGTCTCTAAAGGGAGGGTGTTTGTCATTGCAGTCACTTCAATTCTCAACGAACCTTCAATCGTTGCTGTTGATGGAGTGTAAATGCAAGGACCTCATTTGGTTGAGAAAGCTGCAAAGACTTAAGATTCTTGGTTTTATAGGGTGCGACTCCATTGAAGAATTACCTGGTGAAATGGGGGAGCTCAAGGAGTTGAGGTTGTTGGACGTGACAGGTTGTAGAAATCTAGGAAGGATTCCCGTGAATTTGATTGGAAGTTTGAAGAGGTTAGAAGAACTGCTAATCGGGTGTTACAGCTTTAAGGAATGGGATGTCGTTGGGACAAGTAGGGGAGGAGTGAATGCGAGCCTAACAGAACTAAACTCGCTGTCTCATTTAGCTGTATTATCATTGAGGATACCGAAGGCTGAATGCATTCCCAGAGATTTTGTTTTTCCCAGGTTGCTCAAATATGATATTTGGGTGTTAGGGAATGGGTATTCAGAACTTGATAATGAATACCCAACTGCAAAGACAAGATTATATTTGGGTGAAATCAGCGCCACATCCTTAAATGCGAAGACATTTGAGCAGTTGTTTCCTACTGTGTCTCAAATTAGTTTTCGTAGAGTGGAGGGTTTAGAAAATATAGTATTGTCCTCTGATCAGACGACCACCCATGGCCATGGGTCGCAAAAGGACTTCTTGCAAAGATTAGAACATGTCAAAGTGAATGGATGTGGGGATATTCGCACTCTGTTTCCAGCTAAATGGCGGCAAGCTTTGAAAAATCTAAGGGGTGTGGAAATTAAAGACTGTAAATCATTGGAAGAGGTTTTTGAATTGGGTGAGGCTGATGAAGGAAGCAGCGAGGAGAAGGAGCTGTCGTTGTTGTCATCTTTAACAGAGTTACAACTGTCCTGCTTGCCTGAGCTCAGATGTATATGGAAGGGGCTCACCGGGCATGTCAGCCACCAAAGTCTTGCTCATCTGAATTTGGATTCTCTCGACAAACTGACATTTATCTTCACACCGTCCCTCGCTCAAAGTCTACCACAGCTAGAAACACTCAAGATAAGAAGTTGTCGTGGATTGAAGCATCTTATCAGAGAAAATGATGATGAAAGTGAAATAATTCCAGAGTCTCTTAGCTTCCCAAAGTTAAAAACTCTCCTTATAGAATACTGTGGTCAACTGGAATACGTCTTCCCTGTCTCTGTGTCTCCGAGTCTTCTGAACCTGGAACAGATGACTATAGTTACTAGCAATTTAAGGCAAATATTTTACAGTGGAGAAGGAGATGCTCTCACCAGAGATGGCATCATCAACTTCCCTCGGCTAAGAAAATTGTCTCTTTCAAATTGCAGCTTCTTCGGTCCAAAGGATTTTGCTGCCCAGTTGCCTTCTTTGCAAGAGTTAACCATTGATGGCCAAGAAGAATCGGGTAATTTGTTGGCACAGCTCCAAGTACGTCCTTTATACTTCTCCATGATTTTTTTTCTTTTCTAATTTAAATTTAACTAATATAAAATAATAATTTATATTTAGATTATCATAAATATAAAAAATTATGATTTCATAATCCGATGACCCATTGCCCTATCTATTTATATCTTTTTTGTTGATCCGGAGGTGCCTATTTACCAAAATTATATAATAGTTCCGAAGTACACAAACGTTACGAGGAATTATATCTAACAATTGGCACCTTTATTTTTTTTTTATGCAGGGCTTAACAAGTTTGGAAGCATTACAGTTGTCCTCCCTGCCTGTGCCTGACATGAGGTGTATGTGGAAGGGTCTCGTGCTGAGGCATTTGACTACTTTGGTGGTGAGGAAATGTGAGAGACTGACACATGTATTTACAGGCAACATGATTGCTAGTCTGGTTCAACTAGAAGTTCTGGAGATATCAACTTGTGATGAATTGGAGCAAATCGTAGCTAAGGATATTGATGATGGAAATGATCAAATATTGTCAGGAAGTGATCTCCAATCTTTATGCTTCCCCAATTTGTGTCGAATTGAGATCAATGAATGCAACAAGTTAACGAGTCTCTTCCCAGTAGCCATGGCTTCAGGTCTCCCGAAGCTCCAAATACTTAGAGTAAGCCAATCCTCTCAACTACTGGGAGTATTTGGGCAGGATGATCATGCTTCACCTGTCAATGTTGAGAAGGAGATGGTGCTCCCTGATCTGCAGGAGCTGTATCTAGAACAATTACCAAGGATTGTCTACTTCAGTCGTGGATGTTATGAATTCTTATTCCCTCGACTGGAGACGTTGAAGGTGCGTCAATGTCCAAAGCTGACCACAAAATTTGCTACTACAACAAATGGTTCAATGAGTGCTCAATCAGAGGTGCTGCTTATTTGACATGATTTCTTGCCTCTCTTTTAGTGTTTTTGTTTCTTGTTTTCACTCAATAATAAGACTTACAAGTTAGAATGTGTATGCCATGCTTGAATTGGCTTTGCAGGTATCTCAAGTAGCTGGGGGTTCAAGCATTGGTCGCTCCGTGCCAACCAACACTCGTAGAATGTGGACCCGATATAATGGGTGGGAGGAAGAGGAGGAGGAAGGTGAAGAGGAGGAGGAAGAGGAAGGTGAAGAGGAGGAGGAAGAGGGTATAATAAGATTAATTGGTTTTTTTCATGATGGTGATAGGTAAGAAGATTAGTTTGGCATTGGGATTTGAAAAACATGCTAATAATTCAATATTTCCCCAACCAAGTAATATGGCTGCATTTATTTATGTTTAATCCTTCTCCTTCAACTCTTACTGGTTGAAATAAATTAACATATGCGATATGCCTGAATGGTCGTTGTTCTTCATGTTTGCATCAGGTTGGCTGGTTACCTCTTCATGTGATGATTTCACGGAGAATCATGTCTTTGAGCGGTGGTGCTGCGAGTATTCTTTTAATTCGTGGAAGTAATTTCAACTGTTTCATTGGCAATGAGATACAATTTGGCTATACATTGTAACAGTCATATTTACCATACAACTCCTAAAAGAAGGATATTGAACTTCTAGAAAATAAAGGCGTATGTCCTGTTGTGTCTTTAGTCATTTATTGTGCGAACCTCAAGAAATAAGGGCGTATGTTTGCTTGCCCATTTGTGTTTCTTTTCAAGTGTGTGAACCTTCAAAAACAAGTGAAGGGCATAATGTTACTCATGTGTGTGCTTATTGTTTAATGTGTGGATTTTCATTCTCCCTTCTGCTCAAACTAATGGCTCTACGACTTGTGTATTTGCCTCGTCAACATGTTTTCTCTGTCATTTTGATGTTCTGTTTCTATTATGATTCTTTATGAGGTTTTGAAATAGGCCTTAGCAATGCTGCTTGAAATCTGGAATGAATGTTATTGTAAAATAATATATATGTTCATACAAACACATGTACTTATAATACCCATTCTCTTTTTTTTTTTTTGGTAACCGTAGGTGTCCGGACCAGCTTACGTGCACTTCGACTAATCTCCCGAGGTCTTGAAGTTAACGACCATATAAACCTCCAGTGATCTTGAGATTTGTGAGACTCGAACTAGTGTTCTCTGGAAAGCAAACTCAGAGCCTAACTAGTTGAGCTATACCCCTCAAGATTATATAATAGCCATTTTACTTATACGAGTGTGTGCGTTGATTTAGATCTCAAGTTTAATTTTTAGAGAAAAAATAACAAATAATCTTTTTTTAAAGTTCGTATTTTTATATATAGAAAGTCACGTTGTTAATTTCTTGTGTGTGTGTTTATTACCGTGCAAAAATATAACAAATAATCTTTTTTTAAAGTTCGTATTTTTATATATAGAAAGTCACGTGGTTAATTTCTTGTGTGTGTGTTTATTACCGTGCAAAAATATGGTTTCTACATGGATATATAAATATATGTGAATGAGCATATGTAAAAAAAAATCAACTTACAAATTTATTGATAGAATGTTAATGAGTAAAGGATTGTACTATTTTTTTTCTTAAGTCTATTAAATCTTTTATTTTTGATAAATAAACAATAAATTAAATTTATAAATGTAACGCTCTCAAAACAATGATACGAAGGAACACAAAAATTAATCAGCCTGTGGTATGTTTTTTTTTTTATTTTTTTTATTTTTTTAATTTTGGTCCCAGATTGTTATAGTAAGAGACAAATCATTTTTTAGTCGATGAGTTATCTAATTGATCGATCAAGCTGGGTCATATTTTATAATACTGTTATTTATTCATAAAAAAAAATGTTTTTTATTGTATCTAAAACTCTATACGGTAATATATATAGAAAATTGAAGGCTTTATGGCATCTTACATGCCTTAAATTGGTTTTGTACATGCAGCAGTAATGTTTTCGCTTACCCATTAAGCCATTGGCCTGCATGCATCCAAAAATAAAAATAAAAAAATAAAATTGAAATGAGAATCTCTCTTTAGCCTGCAAATGTTGATGTCATTAGCTTACTTCATAAGTAAACCAAATTGAAAGCAAGGAATGTCTTTTTTTTCCTTTCTTTTCTTTATGGGCAAATCATATTCCTTGAGTGGGATATATATAGGGACAATCATATAGCTCGAGTTTCATCCTTTGAAGTGGCAGAGAGTGTTCTTCATTTAATTAATTGTTGTCTTCTTAATTTTCAGGTCCTTACGTTTTCTTCCCCTAATCATCATTTTCAAAAAAAGAAAAGAAAAAAAAAGCCTTGAGAGATCATAATTATAGTAACACTACATACATTAAGGATTATATTTGTGGTTGCAATCGATTGATAGAGAGGTTGTGGGTGTCTAAGTGATCGTGAATCTTCCATTCGTTCCTGTCTCTACGTACTACAAACAAGGTGTGTATTTCTACTAATTCTTGTGTTATTTGTTATTGTCTTTATATTATATTATTATGTGTTCGTACATGTTTGCAAGTATGATCCATGGAGAAAGAAAGTGAAATATTTGTTCAATTTAATCCCCATTTTCTCCTACCAGACTCACTCAATTTCTGTATGCAATTAATTTTATATCGAAGTCTATCTCGTTGTAGGGTTAAATAATTGTAAATACAGATCAAATACCCATTATTAAAAAGATTATGGTGTTTTAATTTATTCGTCAATTAGATAAATAATTAGTTTTAAAATCTTCTTAATAATACATCCAATTAAAATCTTGATAGCTAACATTTTTAACTTTACCTTAAATTTGATATGGATGTAAAAGCTACAAATTCACAAGAGTAAAATTTCTCCGTGTTTGTTGAATTAAAATAGGGTAATGGTCTCAATAATAGTACTCTTGTAAAAGTTGGATCCGGCCCCTTCAATTTTTAACCTTATTTTTCTATTATAATGAAAATAAAAATGTTTGGATTTTTTATAGTGCATGACTAGCTTTCACTAGGGGTGAGCAAAACCGGTTCGGTTCGGTTTTTAACTAAAAAACTAACCAAAATCAAATTTTAAAAAACTTAAAAATTCAAACCGAAACCGAACCGAAACCGGTTCGAACCGACCGGTTTCGGTTCGGTTCGGTTCGGTTTTTTTAATAGAAAAACCGGAAAACCTGTCTCTCTGAAGTCGGGGCCTTTCTAGCCCCCTCGTCACCTAGTGGTTCCTCCATTTTTAAGCTAAACAAGCCTGCTTCTCAATTAATCACCACAACAACAAGACATCCTACAGAATGATCGAATTTAATTTATAAAAAAAAAACTAAAAATTTACATGCTAAAAGCGAAGAAGAAGATAAAGCGAAACATGTATCCTTGGATTCAAATGATGGCGCTTGGATCCAGAAACAAATGCAACTTCCTTAGCAAAACTCCAAGCTTCCTCTCCTCTCTGTGGATTCAAGTGGAAGGAATGTCCAAAGCCAAACAAGTAGATCTAGCTAGTGAAGGAATTGCAGCTGCAGCGTTTCAAAAACATGGAGTGGAGTGCTTTACAAACCCCCCACAACAAATGACGAATGCCTTCCTGCTTTTTCTTTTTTTGTCTTTTTTGCTAAATCTGGAGTTGGACTCAAGGTTGGGTGTGACCGTGTGAGGGAGGGACAAGAGGGATGTGACTGACTGACGTTTGAAGATGAAGATGGTGAGAGAGGGATGTGGCTGACTGTGGTCCTGTAGATGAAGATGGATTGATTTTGTTACAGATGTGAAATTGTGAATTGTGAGTTGAGGGAGCGGCTCAAGAGCAAGGAGAAGGACGACTAGGGTTAAGAAAGATAATGCGTTTTTTTTTGTATTTATACTGTAGTACCCCTTAAACCGAACCGGTTCGGTTCGGTTGGGGTTTTTTCGGTTTCAGGTTTCTGAAACCGAAACCGAACCGAACCGAAAATTTTTACAAAAATTTTAATCGGTTTAATCGGTTTTTTTTTCGGTTCGGTTTTTTCGGTTATTTTTTTTTCGGTTTTCTCGGTTTAATCAGTTTTTCGGTTTTTTTGCTCACCCCTAGCTTTCACCACCATAATTTGATCTTGACACCATCATTCCTTTATTATTATTA
>Ga0307515_10013711_pt1 | contig 15104 bp, 17 predicted proteins | sample 17_EM_MG_FD_194513 | JGI IMG/M metagenome (GOLD analysis project Ga0307515, IMG submission 194513) | Populus trichocarpa ectomycorrhiza microbial communities from riparian zone in the Pacific Northwest, United States - 17_EM | ecosystem: Host-associated > Plants > Roots > Unclassified | place... | reverse complement strand
CAGTCCTTTTTATCAGGAAGAAGGGCGATTCTCCACCTCACTGTAGATGACTGCAGTTTCAACAAATCACCAAAAAGCATTGGTATCCGCTCCCGCTTATCCCTGATTTATTGGACCGTATTCGCTCCGCCCGCGTCTTCTCCAAGCTCGATCTTCGCGGAGCCTACAATCTCGTGCGTATGGCAGACGGCGATGAATGGAAGACTGCGTTCCGATCTCGTTATGGATCGTACGAGTTTCAGATCATGCACTGCGGCCTTACAAACGGCCTTGCATCCTTCCAACGTTTATGAGCGACCGTTTCAAGGATATTTTGGGCGTGTGCGTGGTTGTCTACCTAGATGACATCCTGATCTACTCTGACAACACAGGCGAGCACCTCAAACATGTACGCGAGGTCTTGCGACGCCTTCGTGCAAGCACCCTATGCGCCAAAGTCGAGAAGGGCGCTTTCAGCGTGGACACGACGGACTGCCTCGGTTTCGTTATTGGCTCTGACGGTCTTCGAATGGACACCCCGAAGATCGAGGTCATCTGTGTCTGTCCGGCACCAGAAGAGGTAAGGGTGTCCAATCGTTCTTGGGTTTCGCAAACTTCTACAGACAGCTTATTGCCTCGTACTCCGATGTCATCGTCCCACTGAGTCGGCTTACGCAGGACGCCCCGCGGGTCTAATGGTCTCCGCAGTGTGAACCTTTCGACTCTTCAAAACGGCCTTTATTTCGGCACACAACCTCCACGACTTCGACCGGTGCCTTCCCCCAGTGGTCGAGACAGACGGCTCTGAGTACGCCATCGCCGGTATTCTCTCGGCACACACTGCGGATGGTCAAGGTCACCCCTTGTGTCCTTCGGTCGCGCCTTATCTGGTGCCGTCCTCAACTACGACACTCACGACAAGGAGCTGCTTGCCATCTTCGAAGCTTTCAAGACCTGGCAACACTATCTCGAGTCTCGTCACCAAACGGATCGACATGATCGGTACCACAAGAATACGGAGTACTTCTCTTCGACAGAGATGCTTACGCGTCGTCAAGCTCGCTGGTCAGGATTCCTCTCCGCCTTTAACACGGTTATTCGCTTTAGGCCGGGGACACTCGGTGAGAAACGGATCCTCATACTCGGCGACCGGATTTCTACCCTACAAAGGGGGATAGGGACTATACGCTAGCGAACCCCGCAAAGCCTGTGCCCCATCTTCACGCAGAACACCTCGCTGCTTCGCTCCGCGCTACTAAGCTGCGCGACGTCGACTGTTCCGTCCCGATCCTCGAAATCTCAGCTGGGTTATCCATCGATGCCCTCTCTAGTCGGGAACTCGACCACTGTCTCAAGGGAAGTCCCTCCCCGCGCTATTCCTTGTTTTTCTTTGGTCTACTGCTAATGGACCGCCGTGTATACATCCCAGAGTATCGACCTGAGCGAGGAAACCCCCGTACTCGCGGCCTCCAGGCGAAGCAACCACTCAACGGCACGTCACTTCGGTTACAACAAAACATCGGAGTGGCTACGTCGCAACTACGTTTGGCCCGGCATGCGCACGTACTACAAGAAGTTCGCCTTACAATGCGTCCTGTGCGCTCGCTCGCTATCATCCTTACGGCTTGCTGCAGCCTTTACCGGTCCCGGGGCGCTCATGGCACTCTATCAGTATGGACTTTGTCGAGCATTTACCCACGTCTAACGGTTTCACCGCTATCCTGGTGGTTATTAACCGTGTGTCCAAGTAATGTCTTTTCATTCTAACTACGGACACTAGTACTGCCCCGGACGTTGCAGATGCATTCGCTTGCCATGTGTTCTCAAAGCATGGCATCCCCCTCATGGTCCTCTGGCCACGGATCGGAATTCGCCTCTCCTCTCCTCCCTCCTTCGAATGCGCCTACACTTCACGTCAAGTCACCACCCCTCAGCCAACGGTCAGGTAAAACGGGTCAACAGCACCTCGGAACAGTACCTTCGTATGTATTGCAACTACGAGCAGGACAACTAGTCCATGTCCCTCCCTAGCTGAGTTCGCCCCCATGCCACAACGGGCGTAGTCCATTTATTCGCGACTCACACCTATGGCCCATTGGCCTTGTCGTTGACTCAGGCTCTCGGGACAGAACCGAGGCCAGGTGACCAGCCGGATCCCCAAGGGCGCGCTGCGGACGTAAGTCGGTTATAAACACAGGAACCGTTTGTTAACAAATGCAGATATCAGATATCGAGATCGGACAAGGTCGGCAGTAAAATTACTGCGGATCTTGTCGAGCGCCAAAAGCTTATGGTGCCGGAAACGGGTAGAGAAGGTGGCCATTGGAATGCCTTGGTGCTCGCCGTGAGACCCGAGGCGCTCAGGGAGGACTACAGCATGCGCCTTTCGTCCTGTATTTCCGATTTGCGGCCTATGGCTGCAAGGCCACTTTCCAGCCAGAAATAAACTTGACCTTCCTCACTGCGACGTGGTCAACCAACTACACCGGATTTAGCTCCATCACGAGAAAAGAATCACGAGTGCTTGTTGGCGGTCCCATACGCACGCCCACTCCCTCCGCCGTCCTTGCTTTGCTGGCCGCGTGAGCACACAGTCACGCACGGACAGCAACCAGGGTGGACGCATGAGGCTTATGCGTAGGCCTGGCGTCGTCGGAGCTGGCGTCGTTTGAAGGTAGTGCATCCGATCGCCTCGAGCCGGTTCTGAAAACGTTACTGATGAACGAGAAAAGGGGGGGATCAAACCGTGAATATATACTTATGTGACAAACATCGTGCAGAATATATACAGAACAGACCAAACAAAGTACGTCATGGTGTGATGGGTCACAACACTCCAACAGTTACTTGAGGGGCTCAGGCTCGTCCATACACTCAGTAGCGTCCTCTGCTGCTCATCGTGAGAGAGAATGATGGAATTTGGGCAGGCCAGAAGACGCAAAGAGCAAAGAGAGAAGGAAAGTCCAAATTCGACATGCGTATGCGCACGCACGGCGCATTTGAAAGACGTACTTCCTACATCACGATCACATCGTTGAGATTTCAGTGTCGACAGAGCACCACCAGCGGATATCTTGCCCCATGCAAAGCCTGTAGTGGTGCCGTAGGAATAAGTAGAACAAGTATGAGCAAGGGGCGCAAGTCGTTCACTAACCTTGACGAGTCGGCTAAGAAGTCACCCTATGATAACCCAACTACGTGGTCTAGAATCCGGTCGATTCGATATTCACTTGTCACCTACTATTGTAGCAATTGTTCGTGGGTATCGCATACTTGAGGCAAATGACCTGGCGTTCCGGTGGGCCGGCCTGACACCTGTGAGATTGGTAAGTCGCCGGTGCCAGAATAGATGACCGACCGAACCATCGAACAGAGTGAGCCGAAGAGGTTTCTTAAGGTTTCGAGTGGAGGTTGATTCTCGATAGCGAGGCGAGAGTCAATGAAACAGCCCGTTGGTCCAGAATCGAGAAGCGTAGGCCGGAATTCTCTTTCAGGTTTTCCAATATTAGAGATAGAGAGCGGATTGCGAGACTTGGTTTTGTATCTATATTTATAGAACCGCTAGTACATTGTAATCTGACACCGGCGACTTACCGTCCCAGCCTTAGCTTACATCCCGCGTTCCCCGGCACAGCCCGCTTCTCGTCGGATTCCCAGCCTCAACATACAAACACCTCGGCGGTCCGTTCTACCTCGACATCGCTCACAACGGCCTGTAATGAATCGCCTTGTAGGCTTCGGGCCGTCTCTCAATGAGGAGTTGTGCACCGACACAACTGACATGAGAGTTCATAGATGTGGGCAGTGAGGTCAGGCCCAGGGTAATGTGCGCGTTGCCAGGATGGAGGCGACCTGTCAGAGCCGTGTCCGGTCGGAGGACGGACGTGTGGCCAGGATAGGGCGTATACCGTACAATGCCGTGGACTACTGATGACAACCAGCCGTCGTCGGGAATGGACTGAAGGATGCGAACGAAAGAGTGAGAAAGGGGACCGGTACTCTAGTTGATCCTCAAACTGAGGAACTAGGTAACGAGTACATGAGTATTAAATAATAAGAAATCAAACGGTACATCGGAAACACGTTGCAGAGCAACGAAACTAAACTAGAAGGGCGGGATCCCCGCAGCCCGAGGAGCAGGGCCATCGCGCGTCGGCAAGCCGAGCGCTAGTGGCAGCTGGCGCGCCGGACCATTTCCATGAGCCTGGAAATGTCACGGCCGGCACGGTGCGTGACACGACCCGCTCGATCCATGGGGGAGCGAGTGAGCTATCGAACGCAGTGGTTTACTGAGTGGCAGTCACCAAGTAAAAAGGCATTTAAAGCCGAATACACACCGTTGATTTGACCATCCCCAGATGGCTGAAAAATCCAACTGAAATCGCCCCGGCTTCCGGGGCCAGGTATAAATCCTTGATCACTGGGTGCAACACCCTCTCGATGGATCCATACCTCCTGCGGCCGTCCATTAATAATCCAGCCCTGCCGTACCACCGCATTATGCGTGATGTCTAGCAGCTTCTACAATGCCTAGAGGAGCGCTGCAGGTGCGGTTGACTCCAGACTTTGAACTATTCCAGAGCTCCATTTGGCGCCTCTGGAAGGACTTCCTCTGATAAGCAACTCAGCGATGTCATGTCTCGATCAAGAATGATGGTTGGAACTTCAATAACAGAAAGAGCAAATAATGCCAAACTACATGCGGATGTTCGGCGACAAGAAAGACTAAGAAGGTGCATTTTTAAATATCTGAGTCCATGAGGTTCCAAACGCAAAGTCGTCAAAGTCAAGAGAAACGGAACGTTTATGAGATGTAAAGGGGATTGTCAGGAGGGCAGGTGAATGCAAGCCTGCACGACAGTCGTGGGGTACCCAGTAGAGTAAGCCGCCCTCTAAGCCCCTGACCCAACCATCCTTGTCGGGCTTTGCAAAAAAAACAGCATGTATTGGGTTACAAGAGGCAGTGTTCTGCACGTCAGAAGAGTAATCAATAGACTGGATTGGGTAGATATGCCACTCACGAAGCCTGCCGACTCCTGTACTAACCTCAGAATCCCAAATTCTAATGGTGCGGTCACGGGATCCGGAGATGATGCGCTGTCCATCAGAAGAGTAAGCGACGCACCACACCGAGTCAGCGTGCCCCTTGAGAGGGTCGCTGACCGAGACGCCAGTCTTGGCATCCCAGATTCGAATGGTGCGGTCGGAAGATCCGGAGACGATGTGCCGCCCATCAGGAGAGTAAGCAACGGACCATACCCAGTTAGTGTGCCCCTTGAGAGGACTTCCGGTTGACGCGCCAGTCTCGGCATCCCAGATTCGAATAGTGTAGTCGGAGGATCCGGAGATGATGTGCTGTCCATCGGGAGAGTAAGCGACGGACATCACAGCATCAGTGTGCCCCTTGAGAGGATCGCAGACCAACGCCCTAGTCTCGGCATCCCATATTCGAATGGTGTGGTCTTTGGATCCGGAGACGATGCGCCGTCCATCAATAGAGTAAGCAACGGACCGCACCCAGTCAGTGTGTCCATCGAGAGGGTTTCCGACCGAAGCGCCAGTCTCAGCATTCCAGATTCGAATGGTGCAGTCGTCGGATCCGGAGATGATGTGCTGCCCATCGGGAGAGTATGTGACAAATTTCACAGCCCCATTATGCCCTATAAGATTCTTGCCAACCAAATCGCCGGTTTCGGCATCCCAGATTCGAATGGTGTGGTCGTCGGATCCGGAGACGATGCGCTGCCCATCAGGGGAGTAAGCAACGGACCACACCATTTCAGTGTGCCCATCGAGAGGATTTCCGACAGAAGCACCGGTCTTGGCATCCCAGATTCGAATGGTGTGGTCGTCGGATCCGGAGATGATGTGCTGTCCATCGGGGGAGTATCTGACAGAATTCACATCCCCATTGTGCTCTCTAAGGTGCTCGCCAACCGAAGCGCCAGTCGAGGCATCCCAGATTCGAATGGTGCAGTCGTCGGATCCCGAGACGATGCGCCGCCCATCAGGGGAGTAAGCAACGGACAGCACCCCGGCAGTGTGCCCATCGAGAGGATTTCCGGCCGAAGCGCCAGTCTCGGCATCCCAGATTCGAATAGTGTGGTCGTCGGATCCGGAGATGATGTGCTGTCCATCGGGAGAGTAAGCGACGGACAACACAGGGCCAGTGTGCCCCTTGAGAGGATCGCCGACCGAAGCCCCAGTCTCGGCATCCCAGATTCGAATGGTGTGGTCGGAGGATCCGGAAACGATGCGCCGTCCATCAGCGGAGTAAGCAACGGACCACACCCAGTCAGTGTGCCCATCGAGAGGATTTCCGACCGAAACGCCAGTCTCAGCATCCCAGATTCGAATGGTGCGGTCGTCGGATCCGGAGGTGATGTGCTGCCCATCGGGAGAGTATGCAACAGAATTCACATCACCATTATGCCCTGTAAGATGCTCGCCAACCACAGCACCAGATTCTGCATCCCAGATCCGAATCGTGTCGTCGCGAGATCCAGTGACAACGCGGGACCCATCCGGGGAATAACACACACTCCTGATGCCCCTCGTGTGTCCAGTCCACTTCAATGGCGGTGCTGGCCATGACGGCAAGTCTCCCGCTTGTACCTTGATCGCACTAGTGAATTTTCGGCTCAAGGACCGCGATAAAGAGGACTGTGAGGGCAGGAATGGTCGTGTCGAAATATAGATGTGTGGAGCACTGATGGAGATGGGGGTGTGAAAAGTGATCACGAAATGACGAATATCCTGAATTCTCTCGAGAAGCGTTGAATCCACGTCCTACAGCCAATTCGAATCAGCTTAGAATGCAAAGTGGTAGCATGCTGGTCGTACTCACCCTGACCCAGGATAGCAACCTCCGAATGCTTTGAGCACCAATTGGGACCATCCCCATAATACTCAACACTTCAATCCAAAATAATGGGTACAACCCCTCAAAGAAGGTCTTCAAGCCTCCCAATACCAATAGGCGTTCATCGCGGTTCGCTGAAGAGCAAAGATGGTTCGACCAGTGGAGACAGCTATACTGCAAGGGATCGGAAACGTTTTGTTTCACTCGGGATGGGAGGTCTCTAATGTCTGCATTGGCGAGCCGGGAATCTTCAAGATTGCAGATATTGAAACGGAGCCCTTTTATCATCGTCTCGAGGCAGGAGATACCCTGCTGTGCGTGCGCCTCGAGCAGGTTGACTTGATACACACAACGATCGCTGAGGAAGAAATCGGAAATTGACAAATGTCGGACACGAATTGCTCCATTGGCCCCTTTGTCTCGATATAGTAAAGAGCTGAGCGCATCCACCCACTTCTCAATTAGATTGGGTTTCACTCCTGTCAGCTTTGCAATCGGCTCTTCGCACAGCGGGCGGTATTGAGCTGTTACAATCACTACTATCATCCGCCAAATCCCACTAATCTTGCTGTGCGCTTTCAGGATACTCGAATAGAGTCCGTACAGAGACTCCAAGCCAGCCCCGGCTGAGCCTTGCAGGGCTTCCTTCAAAGACTCTTCAGCGTCCTCACATTCCTCAAGTGCGAGAGTAAGGGTCTTGATGAAGATGAAAAGACCGTTCGCGCGAGAGATAAGCTCGTTCAAGTCCGATTCTTCTGGCCAAGCCGTGCGGATACGGCAATGCGAGGCCACCAAGGCGAACTGGCTTCGGGCGAAGGCCCGCAAATCATCACTGGCTTTCTGATCGGCGGTCAGATCGTACGATGAATACGACGAGCCAGTGAGACCACGAAAGAAGCGTTCGATATCGGCTTCGGGTCTACTGGTGATGATAATCTTGAGCCACGGAGCGAGTGCGGCTGCGTCGGTCAGGGCCTTTAGGACGTCTTGGCGACTTCGATTGTTGCCGCACTCATCAAGTGCATCAATGACAAAGGCGCAAGGATGCTCATTGGGTTGACTAGGCATCGAGCGGATAAAATCGAGGACGTGTGTGTCTGTCATCGACTCTGTTGTCAGGTTTGGTTTACTACGAAGTCGTTCTGCCACAATCCTTCGAAAAGTCGGGGAGATTTCGGCGAGTTTATAGATGAGAGTGGGAATGATGTTTCTAGGCTCGCTCGAATTCGTGTCATCTCTCTGGCAGAAAAACACTCCAATGAGCTGATTTCGCTCATCGAGTGTTTTACAGATTGAGTGAGACAACGACGTCTTGCCGATTCCGGGTAAGCCATAGATCCAGTATGTATTGCTCGACCCCGATCCATTGGCTACCCAGGCAATGACTTGATTGAGGATAGATTGGCGGGTTCCCTTCATACAGCAGAGCATATGGTTATAGCTGGTCCTGGTAGGTTTAAGCCGCTTCTCAAGCCATAGGTCTTGCTGAACTAATTCTATACAAAACAATTGAGAATACACTATCATCAGACTGAGGTCAAGGCTTACTGGACTCCTTAGCCAGGCGGAGGGTCTCAACATCCATTGCACGGTCGAAATCTTCAATGACCTTGGTCAACTCTTTGCTCATTTCTTCGATCCGATGTGGGTGGGCCAGCCCACTTAACGTCCTCTCTGCGATCATGAGTATTGCGAAATTCAAAAAGGCAGACTGCTCACCGAAACGCCCACGTTTGACATAGTCGCACGAACACTCTGCGACGTTTTCCATTACTTTGAACATTTTTGAGATTGTCTTCTTCAAGATTTCGGTCTCTTCATCGCTGATCTCGTCTGCGACCTTGTCCGCAAAAAACAAAATGCGCTCCAACCGATCCAACAAGTCTAATGGCATCTGGTCGTACTTGTTCTGTTCCTGCAAAAGCTAGAACAGCCGGGCGTCACCTCTGCTTCTGAGGCGCAGGAGCGGGAACAAACCTCAAACGTGACTTGGGTAACACTGAAGGCAGCCTTCGCGATCTCATTCAACTAGATTGTATCAACGTCTTGATGGTTTCGATATGGGAAAACTGAGAACTGACCTCCGAGAATGCAGCTCCGAATTTGATACCCTTTTCCAGAGCCTTCTCCGTCGATTCTGTCATCAGTGGAGAGTAATCCCTTAACAATCTTTCGAGTTCACGGAGCGAGGAGCGTAGGTCACCCGCCTATGCGAACAGTATAAGCAGCCTGCGGTGAACAATTGTTGGAAGACGAACGGTAACTTCTGCAGAGAAGTGTAATTCCAGGGAACAACTATGTTTCCCGGCATCAATGTCCGCTACGCCCTCTCGGTCAGCGATGAAAGGACTGATTGGTGATTCCAACTGACCCCGTACTAAGAACTCGTTGGCTGTGGTGTTCCAATAATCATTGAAAAGCGCTTGACAGTCGATCTCTTTGCTACCCGGTTCCTTCTTCCTCCATGGGACATGACTGCTTTGCACTTGGATCTCAACACGCATCTGGGATGTCGGAGATGCATCGCTACATATGCACAGACTTTAGCAAGTGCACGTATCAGAGAAACAAGGGGCATACAGGGGCTTTGCTGGTTCCCAGGTCTGGTTGTTTATCCTCAGTAATTCTCTCTCCCTATTGTCGACTAACAACCTGAGGGTATACTTCAGCTTTGGAATCACTTGGAGTGTAATTTCTATATAATGGCTGAGATCAGCGGTATGCGCCGGAACTGAAGTGAACGCGGAGTACGGTCTAGATAGAGGCTTGGAGTATGATCAGCGATCTGGCGCGCGATGCGTCGAGGGTGCTCACAGGTTCTCTTTCTTGGATCGTGACGTCGCCATGTTGATCACTTGTGGAGACTTGGGCGTGCAGCAGCAACGTGGGGTCGTGTTTGTCCTTGCTGTGACAGCTGACATCTGTCAAACGAGTTGTACTCCTTCGCGCCTCCTCCAACTGGCTTCAGAGGACTGAGTCGTACGTTCTCTTCCTCCTCGAGTACCATGCCGAGCCACGGGCGCTGCCGCTGACGAGGAGCTAGTTTCGGTCTCGATCAGCTTCCAGACTCGAGATGCGACGGTTCGAGACTCAGCTCGTCTCCTTGAAGAGTCCGTAGCCTCCCGAAATCAATGATTGTAGATAGAGCTCGAAACATAGCTCCACTTCGCTGCGACTCGTTGCTTTTTTCTTCTTCTCAAGCTTGGAAATCTGGAAATCTGGAATTTGTTCGACGGCTCTGCTGGCTCAATCTGCTTCTGCCTACAGATTCATAATTCAGCTCAGTTTACTCGCCAACTTATTCAGATGCCCTGTGGGGCCCGACGCTGACGAATGCAACAAGTTTTAATTCTCCGCTCGCTCGCTCGTCGACACGCCTTGTTCGACATCTCTGCGCGCCCTTCCCGAGCTGAGTGCTTTACCTTTGAACCCAGCTACAGTACGCCAGTACGCTCACCTAGCCCTTCGCTGATTCCAGAAGCCTCCCAGTGTGCCGGGCTACTCGCTACCGCAGCACGGATACCACCCATCGAACAAGAGCTATACTTCAATTCGCTCGCGCCCCCATCTGTCCCCCTCCAGATTCCGCCCTCGTCGATGACGCGCTCGCCGCCGTATACGCAGAACTCCGGTCTCCAATCCCTCAAGACTACCACAACCCCCTCGGCGTTTTAAATAAACAAAAGCGTACTACCCTTCCGCCCCGATGCCTCGACGACCGCCATATCGACCTTATGGACCACACTACTCCGTACGGTCCGGTAGACTCTCTCTCCGACGTCTCGAACAATTGGCCCTTCGAGAGTTCTTGGACGAGAACCTCAACAATCACTTCGTCCGTCCTTCTCGGTCTTCCACTGGCCCACCCGTCCGTTTTATCAAGACGGAGGACCGTTCTCTCCACCTCGCTGTAGATAACCGCGGTCCCAACAATTCACCAAAAAGGATCGGTATCCGCTCCCGCTTATCCCTGATTTAGTATACCGTCTTCGCTCCGCCCGCGTCTTCTCCAAGCTCGAACTTCGCGGCGCCTACAATCTCGTGTGCATAGCAGACGGCGATGAATGGAAGAGTGCGTTCCGAACTCTTTATGGATCTTACGAGTCTAGGCTATGCACTGCGGTCTTACAAATACCCCTGCACCCTTCTAACGTTTTATGAGCGAAGTTTTGAAAGGATGTGTGCGTGGTTGTCTGCCTAGATGACATCCTGATTTACTCTGACAATCAGATGAGCACCTCAAACATGTACATGAGGTCTTGCGCCGCCTTCATGCAAGCACCCTATGCGCCAAAGTCGAGAATTGCGCTTTCAGCATGGACACGACGGACTACCTTGGTTTCATTATTGGCTCTGACGGCCTTCGAATGGGTACCCCGAAGATCCAAGTTATCATCGACTGTCCGGCACCAGAAAAGGTAAGGATGTCCAATCGTTCTTGGGTTTCACAAACTTATACAGGCGGTTTATCGCCTCGTACTCCGATATCACCGTCCCACTGACTCGGCTTACGCGCAAGGACACCCCGTGGGTCTGGGATCCGCAGTGTGACCCTTTCAACTCAGAACGGCCTTTATTTCGGCGCACATCCTCCACGATTTCGACCGGTCCTTTCCTCCAGTGGTCGAGACAGACGCCTCTGATTATGCTATCGCCGGTATTCTCTCAGTACACACTGAGGATAGTCAAGTCCATCCCTCGCGTCCTTCAGTCCCACCTTATCTGGTGCCGAGCTAAACTACGACACTCACGACAAGGAGCTGCTCGCCACCTTCGAAGCTTTCAAGACCTGGCGACATTATCTCGAGTCTCTTCATCATAGGATCGACGTGATCACGGACCACAAGAATCTGGGGTACCTCTCTTCGACAGAGATACTTACGCGTCGTCAAGCTCGCTGGTCGGGGTTCCTCTCCGCCTTTACGTAGTCATTCGCTTTAGGCCGGGGACACTCGGTGAGAGCGGATTTCTACCCTACAAAGGGGATAGGGACTATACTCCAGCGAACCTGCAAAACTTGCGCCCATCTTCACGCAAGAATAACTCGCTACTTCGCTCCGCGCTACTCAGCTGCGCGACGTCGTGATGGACGCTGCTGGGCTTGTCGACTGTTCCGTCCCGATCCTCGATGTCTCAGCTGGGTTATCCGCCGAATCCCTCTCTAGTAGAGAACTCGACTACTGTCTCAAGGGAAGTCCTTCCCCGCGCTATTCCTTGTCTCCCTTTGGTTTACTACTGATGGACCGCCGCGTATACGTCCCAGAGTATCGGCCCGAGCGAGGAAGCTTCCATACTCGCGGCCTCCAGGCAAAGCATAACCACCCAAACGGCAGGTCATTTCGCTTACAACAAAACACTGGAGTGACTACGTCGCCACTACGTTTGGCTCAGCACGCGGACGGACCTCAAGAAGTTCGCCTTACAGTGCGTCCTGTGCGCTCGCAACACACCCTCTCGCGATCGTCCTTACGGCTCGCTGCAGCCTTTGCCAGTCCCAGGGCGCCCATGGCACTCTATCAGTATGGACTTTGTCGAGCATTTACCCCCATCTAAAGGTTTCACCGCTATCCTGGTGGTTATTGACCGTGTGTCCGGGTAATGTCTTTTCATTCTAACTACGGACACTATTACTGCCTCGGACGTTGCCGATGCATTCGTTTCCCATGTGTTCTCAAAGCATGGCATCCCTCTCCATGTGTCCTCCGACCGCGGATCGAAATTCACCTCTCACTCGGCTCCCTCCTTCGAATGCGCCTACACTTCACATCAGGTCACCACCCCTCAGCCAACGGTCAGGTAGAGCGGGTCAACACCACCTTGGGACAGTACCTTCGTTTCTATTGCAACTACGAGCACGACGACTAGTCCAGGACCCTCCCGCTAGCTGAGTTCGCCCCCCATGGCACAATGGGGGTATTCCATTTCTTCGCGACTCGCACCTATGACCCATTGGCCTTGTCGTTGACTCAAGCTCTCAGGACGGAACGGAGGCCAGGCGACTAGCTGGATCCCCATTGGTGCGCTGCGGATGTAAGTCGGTTATAAACACAGGTACCGTTCATTAACCAATGCAGATATCAGAGATCGAGAACGGACAGGGTCGACAGTAAAATGACTGCGGATCTTGTCGAGCGCCAAAAGCTTATGATGCCGGAATTGGGTAGAGATGGTGGCCATTGGAATGCCTTGGAGCTCGCCGTGAGACCCGAGGCGCTCAGGGACGACTACAGGATGCGGCTTTCGTCCTGTATTTCCGATCTGCGGCCTATGGCTGCAAGGTCACTTTCCAGCCAGAAATAAACCTGAACTTCCTCACTGCGACGTGGTCAACCCACTACACCGGATTTCGGTCCATCACGAGAAAAGAATCACGAGTGCTTGCTGGTGGTCCCATAAGCGCACCCACTCCCTCCGCCGTCCTTGCTTTGCTGGCCGCGTGAGCACACAGTCACGCACGGATAGCAACCAGGGTGGATGCATAAGGCTTATGCGTGGGCCTGGCGTCGTCGGAGTTGGCGTCGTTTGAAGGTAGTGCATCCGATCGCCTCGAGCCGGTTCTGAAAACGTTACTTGAGGTGCTCAGGCCCGTCCAAACACTCAGTAGCATCCTCTGCTGCTCATCGTGAGAGAGGGTCATGGAATTTGGGCAAGCCCGAAGACGCAAAGAGCAAAGAGAGAAGGAAAGTCCAAATTCGACATGCGCATGCGCACGCACGGTGCATTTGAAAGACGTACTTCCTACATCACCATCACGTCGTTGGGATTTCAGTGTCGACGGAGCACCACCAGCGGATATCTTGCCCCATGCAAATCCTGTAGTGGTGCCATAGGAATAAGTAGAACATTCATTTTACAAGTATGAACAAGGGGCGCACGTCGTTCACTAACCTTGACGAGTCAGCTAGGAGGTCACCCTATGATAACCTAAGTACGTGGTCTAGAATCCGGTCAATCCGGTATTCACTTGTCACCCACTATTGTAGCAATTGTTCGTGGGTATCGCATTCTTGAGGCAAATGACCTGGCGTTCCGGTGGGCTGGCCTGACATCTGTGAGACCCGGTGCCAGAATAGATGACGGCTCCAGGAAGATTACATGTCAGATAACGAGCCATCCATTAGATTAGAACTTTAAATTCTGACCTCTGGAGTGGATTCTTAGGGGAGTTGCAGTCGTATCGTTAGATAAAAAATTATAAGAAAAGGTTCAAGTTTAAAGTCAAAATTCTGACGTCTAAGGGTTGATTCTCCTTTCCTACAGATGTATATCCCGTGACATTTTGAGTAAGCGGCTTTGGTTTTCAGTCCTCTTCGCTTGTTTTTGGGCATGTACGATGGTTCTTGTGTGGTTACCTAGGGTTACAGTGACAGATTGGTCCAACAGAGTCGAGAGGAACTGGACTCGGTGTTGAGTACCGCACGGAAACTAGATGTCGAGAGTTGTGGACTGGAAAATTAAGTTTTGAGAGGCGACCGAACCACCGAACAGGGTGAGCCGAAGCTAAGGGGTTTCTTAAGGTTTTGAGTGGAGGTTGACCGTCGATAGCGAGGCGAGAGTCAATGAAACAGCCCGTAGATCCAGAATCGAGAAGTGTAGAAATTCTCTTTCAGGTTTTCCATATTTTCTGAGAGATAGAGAGCGGATGGCGAGACTTGGTTTTGTATCTATATATATAATCTGACACCGGCGACTTACCGGTGACTTCCGTCCCAGCCTTACATCCAAAAAGCAAGCCTTGGGCAAGAAAGCAACTCCACATAAATGTTTACATGCATAACTACACCTCATTATCGCGATTTTCAGCCATTGATTTTAATTCCCGATAAGATCGCAGCCTTCTCCCTCTCGCGTTCCCCGGCACAGCCCGCTTCTCGTCGGATTCCCAGCCTCAACACACAAACACCCTCGGCGATCTGCTCTACCTCAACATCGCTCACAACGGCTTGTAATGAATCGCCTCCTCCAACTCGCTCCAGAGGACTGAGTCGTACGTTCTCTTTCTCCTCGAGTGCCATGCCAAGCCACGGGCGCCGCCGCTGCCGCTGACTCAGAGCTACTTAGTTTCGGTTTCGATCAGACTCCAGGCTCGAGTTGCGACAGTTCGAGACTCAGCTCGTCTCCTTGAAGAGTCTATAACCTCCCGAAATCAATGATTGTAGATAGAGCTCGAAACATGGCTCCATTTCGCTACGACTCATTGGTTTTTTCTTTTCTTTTCAAGCTTGGAAATCTGGAAATCTAGTATTTATTCGACGGCCCTGCT
>Ga0307515_10013710_pt1 | contig 15105 bp, 13 predicted proteins | sample 17_EM_MG_FD_194513 | JGI IMG/M metagenome (GOLD analysis project Ga0307515, IMG submission 194513) | Populus trichocarpa ectomycorrhiza microbial communities from riparian zone in the Pacific Northwest, United States - 17_EM | ecosystem: Host-associated > Plants > Roots > Unclassified | place... | reverse complement strand
CTAAGATAAATGCCGTTGAGTCTCAACCCGGAACGACCCATCCGCGTGTCGCTATCCCGGCGAAAAGACAGTGTCGAAAGACCACCCGGAGGATCCCGGGTCGTGTGTTAACAGAGCACGTATGACGTTTTCAAAAGCCCTTCAGCCTTTCTAAAGGAGACCCCATGGCCAAACCACCGAACTACAAGCAAGAGAAAAAGCGCCGCGAAGATGCCCAGAAGAAAAAGAAGCAGGAATCAGAGCAGCAGAAAGCAGCGCGCAAGCTCGTGCCACGCCCTTCCTAGCCAGCATCGACCATGCGAAGTTCCGGGAATGACAGGCATGCAGCGCTCATGAGTCGGGTCGTGATCGACCGAGGCTACGCTCTACGATGACTACATTGCGACAACTGCAGGTGCGCAAACTGGAGCTGGAAGAAAAGCTTCACGCCGGTGATCTATCCGTTGAAAGCACGCTGGAACAGATCGATCGCGCCATTTCGTCCCGCACCCTCAAGGTGCAGCACAGCCAACTGCGGCTGGAAGCGGTGAAACAGGCTGTGGCCTCAGGCATGGATAAGGATCAGGCTCGGCGCATCAACAATAGAGCCGCGGCGAAGAAGCTTGCAGAGTTTCGCGCCAAGCAGATGCTGAATCGTTTCTAAAGAGAAACGCACTCACCATTTCAGATCGTCCGGTACCACGAAATCCTTGTAAGGATCGTCTTCGGGCGCATCTGTTGACTTATCGATTTCCTGATTCAACGCAACGACGGCACGCGGTTCACGCTCGCCGATGCGGGCCGCTGTTTCGGCCGGTACTAGGTGGTAGCGGCCTTCGCAACGGACGATCCCGATGGTGCCGCTGATGATCCGTGCGCGAAGCTCGGCATCGGCGGAGATGCGACGGACCTTACGGCCATCGATGAAATTGAAGCACTCATCGCTCTCAGGCCTTGCGATCGCATGCTGCTCGATGAGCTGCTTGATCTGCGCCCAGCGCGCCCGGCGCTCGGCTTCCTCTTGGCGCTTACGGTTCAACTCCTGATCGCGCGCGGCCTTGGCGGCTTGGGCCTGCGCTTGCGCCGCGGCGCGCTGCTGTTCCTCCGCCGCGCTACCCTTAGGATTGCGCCACGCCTGTTGGCGCTGCTGCTGCTCGATTTGCTTGGCCTGCTTTTTAGTGCTCAGGCCAGCGGCCAGAAGTTGGTCGCGTAGTGAACCGCTCATGACTGATTCTCGGGTAGGGGCTTCGTTGACGGTAGTGTAAGCATCGCGAGTAGGTCATCCAAGTGCTTACGACCAAGAGCCGGACAATCAGAAGTCTCATCGCTCAAGGGTTCGCCGGTTCGGAACGGACGGCGGGAGTGTCCGCTTTGACCGCGATCTGCACGGTCTCGGGTGCGGGTGAATGCAGGTCCTGAAATTTCGAACACAGCGCTTTCCAGCGTTTGCCGCGAACTTTGCGATATGTCTTGTCGAAACGCTCACGTGCTCGCTCCGCCGAAGCCGCACGACGCTCCGCCAGCCGGCCCATCATAAAAACGGTGGTGGCGGGGATGGTTTTGGATGCATCGGCAGCTAGAGCGAACAGGCGGGAGCGCGATACGTGAGCATCGTGCTGCGCACCGAGGCGATCTTGCAAGCGACGCAGCGCGCGCAGCATGTCGTCTGCGGGCTTTCCGTAAAGCGCCGCGACTGATTCGATCGCGTAACGCAGCTTCTTAACGCGGCCGCGCACGAGGTGATAGTCCTCCATCGAGGACTGCGGCGTGAGGCGGGAGACTGACTTGCGCAGCTTTCTGTGGCGTGCTCGTACGAGCTTGGGTACGAGCGCGACTGCCATCTGACGGTTGCGAAGCGCACGAGAAGCTGGTGGTCGCGCGATAGCGAGCGTCAATTTCTCCAACCAACGCTGTGTCGAAGCGGAATCCAGTGTGTGCAGCATTCGCGTGCGCGCTTCCGCACGCTCAGATTCCAAATGCCGTTGCAACGGTTCGACCGCTTCGTGCTCGGACGGGGCCACCTTCAGCACAAATTTGGCCAGTTCGGAGAGTTGAACATCCAGATCACGCACGCTTCCCAATGCGCGCAGCAGCTTCTTAAGAGTCGTCTTCGTCCGAACCAGTGAGGTGGGGAGGTATGGGGCGAAGAGAGTGAGAACGGCATATAGGCGTCGGCCGGCGATGCGCAGGTCATGCACTTCCTCCATGTCATCGCCGAGCCGCGCACCGGGCTCATGCGTGAGCCACGCCGAGAGGTGTCGGCGAAGATTCGCGAGAGCGACCTCACGGGTACGCATCGAAGCATCCGCCACGGTGGGCGCGAACTGCGGAGCAGCCGGTGGAGCGAGACCGACCGATTTCAGCCCGACCGTGTACTTGCTATCCGCAACCGACTGAAGTGCGCATTCCATGCGCAGCATCTTCACCAGCTTCTCGAGAGGCGTGCACACGCCCGTCAGCGCTTCGACTTCGACCCGCTGCATGCTGGCCTGCGGATCGCCTTGCGGGCGCGAAATCATTGTCGAGTCGAGCGCGACCTCGCCGAGGGCTTCACTCTCATCTATCGCCCGCACCGTGAAGCGTTGCCTCGCGGTCCGTACTTCGAACAGCGCTCGTAGCGGTTGCGTTCCCGCGACTGCCTGAACCCGCGTACCGACCGGCCCTGTCAAGCGGAGGATCGCGTCGGCCGTCGCTTCCAGTACCGGCTCGCTGAGCTCGCGGCGATTGGCCATCTCGGCGCTCGTCGAATGAAGCGCTTTGAGGGTTGCCTCGGCCTTCCCGGAGTCTTCGCGCAGCCGCAATGCAAACCCGGCGCGATGGAAACGCCAATCGTCAGTGTCGAAGTAGGTATCGTGTAGTTGAATTGTCGAGCTGGCTTCGATGACCAAGCCGTCCAGCGAGCCGTGGTCGGTCAACCAGCGGTGCACCGTGCCGAGATCCGGCGCATTCATTTGCCACTCGATCTCCCGGTGATCTGCATTCGATCGATCGAACGGTGGTGCTGGATGGGTACGAGCTGACATTTGGACCGCACGGCATGACGAGGCGGAAAGCCGTTTGGATGGCGGTCACGAAAGTGTAACAAACAATCGCCGGAATTCGATTGCTTGCGGGTAAGCGCCCGTATCGGTTCAAAATTACTTCGCTGTCAGAGCGGCCGTTAAATCAAGCTTGAACCCGAAGACATCTAAATGGCCTTGTTGGAAATCGATCTCGGGGTATCTCTGAAATCCCATTCTTTCGTACATTGTCCAGGCGGTTTCCATCGCACGAGTTGTATGCAGAACGACTTTGAACTTAGCCCGCTGCCGCGCTTGCTCGATGCAGAATGTTGTCAAAGCCTTGCCGAGTCCCATTCCGCGGAATTCAGGCCTGACGGCTAGCAGCCTGATGCCTGCGGCCTCAGAGAGATTGCAGGCGGCCCCGCCAGATCCATACTGCTTCATGTCATCGATAAAATCGACGCTGCCGAGGAGCTCGCCCGCAGCGCTGAGCGCCGCGAAAATGCTGATTGCCGGATTGCTGTCCCGTTTCGCAACATCCAGCAACATCGAGTAGTACTCGGGTTGCTCCGCGACGCTCGGCATCCCGGGCAGATCCGCGTATACCGCAACTGTCATTTGACCCAATCTTGAGAATTCTTCGGGAAGCGCCTTCCGAATGCTGATGCTGCGATCCGCGACCGTGGACACTGGTTCTCTCCTTTGCGGCGAAAAGCAGGACCATTGCAGATCACTTTCAAACCGTCAGTAACTTAGGTCACATTGAAAGTTCAGCTCGCGCAGAGCTTTTCCAGCGCTTGTTTGTCGACGACTTGAATGCTGCCTCGATTCAAACGAACCCATTGCCGATCTGAGAAGGCGTTTAAAGTTCTAGTTATCATTTCCCGAACGGTGCCCAATTCATTCGCCAAGCTCTGATGCGACGCTTCTATGCAAGGTCCGCTGCTGATCAGCAGCCGCGCCAAACGCTGATCCAGCTTGCGAAAGGCAATTTCGTCGACGAGGAGCATGAGATCGAGCACCCGCTTGGAGAACAAAGAGAATATGAATTCTCTGAAAGTCCGTATTGATAGCAAGTGATTGAAGTCTTCGGCGGGCATCATGACGAGCTCGCAATCCGCTTGGACCAGCCCGACCGCGTTGTAAGGCTTGTTCCCGAGCAGGCAAGCTGATGAGACGACACATGCGTCACCGGGCAGCACATTGTAAAGCGATATCTCCCGGCCTGTTGCCGAGCGCTGTACGACCTTTAGGCTGCCACTCAGTACAAACGGAAATGTGTTACAGCCCTGAAGCTCTTCAAACACAACCGTCCCGGAGCTCAAGCGGATGAGCTTCGAATTGTTCAGAAGGGCGTCAATATCCTGTTTCGGGATCGATATCAGAGCGGGATACAGTTCAAACAAGCTGTCGATTCGGTCTTTCATTCGCGCCTTCAAGGCGGCCCCGGGCCGAACACCGCAGGGCCGCATCATTCGGAAAGTCAGCGCACGGCGCAACCCCGCCTAGTGCAGGCAGCTACAGCGAGAATGGCGTCTAAGGTGTTGATGCGCGAGTCCGAATTCATGTTTCGCGGATCGAAGGGCCCTTGGGTTCTGGCGTTGAGACGGGCCAGAATGGCGGCAATGTCCAGCAGGTCGATATCGCCGTCGCCGTCCACATCGCCATCTTTATGCAGCTGAAGCCGCATGACATCGGGATCGTGATCGGAGACCTGCGCGGCAAATTCGGCATTGATATGAACGATGTCCAGAGCGGGCCGCGCGAAATCAGCGAGTGCAGGGCTGACTAAGATGTGATCGAGCGCCTGCGAGTTGCCTTCGAACACGTAGGTATAGCGCTCTTCGGCCGGAAGCGTGTCGATCATGTCCGACAGCGCTTCGCCGCCCTTCAGAATGTCGAGTGTCTCCGAGAACTCGAAATCATTGAGGTCACCGAGCACCATGACGCCGGCATTCGAATCTGCCGCGAGAATGCTCTTAACAAAGCCGTTGACAACCTCCGCTTGCTGATGGCGCTGCGTTTCCGAGCTGCGCACCGGCGGCTGCACGTGCCCAAAGAGCGGACCATCGCCGAGCTTTGAATTGAAGTGATTGGCGATCACGAACAGCCTGCGGCCGTTGAACAGGAATTCGGCCGCGAGCGGCTTGCGGCTGTTCGCAAACGCGCTGTTATTCGGATCGATGCGGCCGGGGCTCGAAGAGAGCTGCGGGCCTGTCGATGCCTTCACGACGGTAGTCGCTACGGTAGGCCCACCACCCGCGCGATCGACGAAGCTGAGGCGCGCCGGGTTGAACAGAAAGCCGACGCGAATGTTGCCGCCGTCTGCTCCGCCATCCTCGCCATCGACCGGATTGATGCTGCGGAACTGATAAGCCGGGCCACCGGCAGTCTGGATCGCAGCGATCAAAGTATTGAACGTCGTCGTGGCATCGACCGTGCCGTTGTCCGTGACGCCGTTATTATCCTGCACTTCCATGAGCGCCACGATGTCCGGCGCGCGCAGCGCATTCACGATCTGCCCCGCGAGTGCGGCAAACTTTGCGGGAGGATTGTTCGCCGCGAGATTCTCGACATTGAACGATCCGACGGTGAGCCGAGACGGCGCGCCAATCAGGTTCGTGCGTTCCGCCGCAAGCCGGTTGTCGGTCGCGGTGACGGGGCTCGTGATGTCGAATTTGAAGTTGCCGAAGCTGTAGTCGACGATTGCCGTCATCGAGCCCAGCCCATCGCCCACATTCATTGCGGGTAGCGGCAGAAAAACATCGTCCAGTATCAGGCGCTCGGGGTTGAAGTCATTGCTGCCGACAACCACGCCGCCGCGAGCGCTGCGCACTGTGGAAGCAGCGCCGTTGTCTGCGAGCACCGGCAGCTCGCGGAATGAGTTGATCGGCCCGGCCACAACGGCGTTGTTGATTTGCACGCGCATGTGCTCGAGGCTCTCGAAGAAATCGATTCCGTCGGCCGCAGGATCGAACGTGCCGCTGTTCTCCACATCGCCGGTCGCGTCGTCATCGATCACTGTGGCCGGAATCTTGCGGCCTCCGATCCCGAGCACGACCGGTGCGGGCAGGGCGTTGCCGCTGCTCAATACCGTCACGATGGGACTGATGATTTCGGTGGTGGTGAGATTCGTCTGTCCATCGCTACCACCCGGTCGAAACTCGGAGACCGTGCCGTCCACTTGCACAGCATCGCCAGCGCTGACTGTCGGCGCGACGCTGGTGAAGATGAAGAGGGCTTCCGATGTAGCGGGGTCCGAATCCGGTGCCGGATCCTGCATATTGAAGCCGTTATTCCTCACGGCCGTCACGATGCCGGGCACCGATCCCACGCGTTGTCCGTTGCGCGGCGAAATGTGCGCCGCGCCCTGAATTTCATGTATACGCGCTGCGGCGACAGGTGGCGACACGTTGACACCGATATTGCACACAGCTGTTTGCGCGGGAGTGTCGCTGTTGCTGAACGTCACGCTAAGCGGATAGCTGCCCGCCGCGAGCGAGCCGGACACTTGTAGTTGCACGGTGAACGGATTGCCGGGAACGCTATTGATCAGTGAGAGGCCGGCGAGCGCGCCGCTGGTGATGGCGGCGTTGCTGATGAAACCATCGGCATCGCTTGCGGAGAGATTAACAATCGTTTCCGTGCCAAGCATCACCGGCACGTTCGTCGGACAGCTCGCAACGACGGGTGCGTTGATTGGCCCATCGCACGGGCTCAGCGGCGACGCCGTATTGCGAGGAGTCGGGCTTCCGGCGCTGAAGTCGGCATTGTTCACGTCTGAATCGCTGCAGCCGGAATTTGCGCGGATTGCCGCTGTGGTATTGCCCAGCGTGGCCGCGGGCGCATTCTCGAAGAAGTTCGCGCTGCCGTAGCCCAGCAAGTCGATGATCTGAGCAAGCTGCTCATCGCTGCAGGGCGTCGAGCCGCCGTTACAGGCAAGACCGGTAACGCTTCTGACGAGAACAACTTTTCCGCTCGAGCCTGAAATATTCAAAGAAGTTGCGGCAGCATCGGCCGTCGGCAACACCGCTCCCACCGCGCCGCTGCTCGCGAGTTGTATGAGGTAGGACTGGCCGGGTTGCAGCGTTCCGGATAAGGGCACGACGGCATTGCTGCCGAAGTTTCCGGCTCCCGTGGCGCTGGCGTACTGCACGGACCAGCCTGAAAGACTCACCGGCCCCGAGCTGCGATTGAAGAGCTCGACAAAATCGCTTTGCAAAGGCGCGCCGCTATTTCCGCCTCCGCCGTAAACCTGGCTGATGACGACATCGCCCGCCGCTTGGGCGATGCAGGCTTGCGAAAGCAGCAAGGCTGCGGCGATCAACCGCGACATCCGTTTGCGTGCGGCAAAGCCGGTTGTCGCCCCAGGCTCTTCAGTGACTGCTCTAACCATCGCTTCCTCCCTGTCGCGCGCTGCCATTATGCAGTCACAGCGACTTAGTTTGCGCGCTACCGTTGCAAGGCTGGGACGGTAGGTGAATGAGTTGTCGTTCGTGTGACAGGCCGCGAAGGCGGGAATCCCCTCCCCAGGCTTGCGAGCGATGGCGTCTTCATCAAGCTCGCGCAACTCGCGGATGAAGTCGCGGTGCTGGGGCGTGGCCCCATCCTTCATTCATCCAGTGGCGGCGCCGTCCTAGATTCGTCGCGGCGAAGCTCTGGCGCCCCTCATGCACCGCAAATCAGTGATGATTCCGGGCTGGTAAAGTGAGCGCGTGTTGAATCAGTGAAAGTGGGGTTCTATGTTCTGGCGCGCGCTGATCGTGATCCTGACGCTTGGCTTCTTCACGCATGTTGAGGCCGTCTTGGCAGAAGAGGGCGATCTGGCGGCAACGCTCTATGTCGCGAGGACTTCCAGTGAGGGCGGCTGGGAAGATGTCTTCATCAATCCCATCGGTGCGGCTTACATCGATGAATATTTGGCTGTCGCGGGCTTGTCTCGCCAGTACGAACGCAGCTATTACGACGGCGGGCTGCAGTTTGAAGCGGAAGGCCAGGTTGGCTACCACTTCGGCAGCCAAGAATATTGGGAGCTCAATGTCGACCCGGTGGTGGCCCGTTGGCACCGCTTCCCGTGGAATCGCACCATCGCTACCACCGCGGCGTTCGGCTTGGGTCTGTCGTACACCACGGAGCTTTCCGAGTTCGAAGTCGAGCTCGAGGGCGAGAGTGAGCGGTTGCTCGTTCATTGGTTCGCGGAGATTACGGCGGGGCTGCCCGATAGACCCTGGGCCGTGTCATTGCGCTTGCATCACCGTTCGGTGGCTTATGGGCTGTTCGGGAAAGAGGGCGGGATGAATGCTGTGGGGTTGGGGATTCGGTGGCAGTTCTGAGTGACCGGTCGTCGGTCTCTTCACGACAGCGGATTGACGATCTTCACACCAGTCACGATTTGGCCATCGTGAAGGCGCTGCACCGCTCAAATTTTTGCGACGGCCCGTCAAAAAGCGGGTAGAGGGCTGCTCCGCGTGACAACTGTCATATCCAAGTCATGACAAGGGCGACTGGGGGGCAGCACGCGGGCCCTTTAGTGTTTGTGAGACACGACAGGAGCTCAAATGCACGCCACTCATTCACTCGTCGCGACACTCGAGAAAGTCCGCAAGCGCTACGGAGCGACAACCGCGCTCGATGGCGTGGACCTGCAGATCGAAAGCGGAAAGATTCTGGCGCTGCTCGGGCCGAACGGCGCCGGCAAGAGCACCGCGATCTCCGTGCTGTTGGGGCTTGTCGATCCGGACGGCGGGCGGGCCCAATTATTCGGGCAGTCGCCGCATCGACTGGCCGCGCGCCGGCGAATTGGAGTCATGCTCCAAAGCGCGACGCTGCCGGAAACGTTGCGTGTGGGGGAGTTGGTCGAGCTGACGGCGACTTACTACCCCGATCCTAAACCGCTTGCGGAAACGGCGCGCATCGCCGGTATCGGCTCTTTGCTTAAGTCTCCGTGTGGCGCGCTATCCGGTGGTCAGCTACGTCGCGTGCAGTTCGCCTTGGCGATTTGCGGCAATCCGGAGTTGCTGTTTCTCGATGAGCCGACCACGGGTCTCGACATCGAGGCGCGCGAAGCCTTATGGCGCTCGGTTCGCGACCTGGTGCAAGAAGGCAGCGCAGTATTGCTCACCACTCACTACATCGAAGAAGCCGAGGCATTGGCCGATCGCGTGGTGGTGCTGATGGGCGGGAGAGTGCTTACGCAAGGCAGCGTCGACGAGCTTCGAGCGCAGAACCTTAAACGGCAAATCCGCTGCATCAGCCGCGTAGATGCAGAGGAGGTCCGCACATGGCCGGGAGTCAGTGCGGCGACTCGACGGGATCGGTGGCTCGAGATCGAGGCGCCCGCGGCAGAGATCATCGTGAAGCGCCTCTTCGCGGCAGATGCGGAGCTCACTGAATTGGAAGTGCAGCGCGCCGGATTGAGCCAGGCGTTCGTCAAACTCACTCAGGAATCGCAAGCATGAACAGCACGACTTCATCTCAGATCGCAAAGTCGTCCACGCGCGGAGATAGCGTGGGCGTGTTGTCGCTGCGAATTTTCCTGCGCGAGACTCGCATGGAATGTCTGAGACTCCTACGAGCGCCGTCATTCTCTGTACCGACAATTACCTTCCCCGCACTGTTCTATGTGCTGTTCGGTATCGTGCTCGGACCGCCGCATTCCGATGCGATGCTGGCGCGCCACACGCTCGCGTTGTTCATCATTTTCGGAACGCTCGCGCCCGGATTGTTCGGACTCGGCGTGACGCTTGCAATGGACCGCGATCGCGGACTCTTGCAGCTCAAGCGGGCTTTGCCGATGCCGCCGGGTGCGTATCTTGGCGCGAAAATCGCCATGGCCATGGTGTTCTCGGGGGTCGTCAGTTTGTTGTTGCTGCTCATCGGCCTCACTGTCGCTCATGTCATGCTCGACGTGTACCAATGCGTGAAGCTGTTCGGCCTCGCCGTCTTCGGCGTATGGCCGTTCTGCGGCATGGGTTTGCTCCTGGGCACGGCCGTCAAAGGGGCAGCCGCGCCCGCGTTGCTGAATCTTGTTTACTTGCCGATGTCGTTCTTGTCGGGTCTCTTGATTCCACTGCATGCCTTGCCGAAAGTGTTCACGTATCTCGCGCCGGCGTTGCCGCCGTATCATCTTTCACGGCTGGCGTTTAGCATCGTTGACGAGACGGGTTCCGCGTCGGTTTTGCATGCCGTCGTGCCGTTGCTGATGGCGGTGATCCTGTTTGTCATCGTCTGTCTTCGATTGCAGAAGCTGCGATAGACTGTTGTTGCGAACACTTATGAACCTACGCGCGGCATCGATACGATATTGGCAGCGCTTCCTCGCGGATCGGCAAGATCCGTACGGCTGGGTGCAGTTTGTCTGGCTGTTCTATCTGTGCTTTCTGTTCATTCCGCTGATGGAGACGCATGCCAACTATCGTTGGCTTTGGGCCACGCTCATCAGCCTGCCGATCTTTTTATTGTTGTTCTTCGCGTATGACTGGGCCGCCCGGCGTTCGGGTCTTTGGCAACCCATCTCGATCGCTGTGCTCGGTTTGTGTCTGATCCCGTTCAACCCCTACGGCAATACCTATTTGATCTTCGCCGCCTCGTTCGCGCCGTTCGCATTGCCGGGGCTCCTTCGTCCGTTGCTCTTAACGTTCGCTTTTCTTGTTCCTTATGCGATCGAAACCGCCATTCTCGACAACGGTCCGTATGCGCTAGGCATCACGGTTATCGTCGCGAGCATGAGCTGTATGGGCAACTACTTGAACGCGGAGAATCGCCGCAAGAATGCAGCGTTGCAGATGTCTCAAGAGGAGATTCGCAGACTGGCGCAGGTTGCCGAGCGCGAGCGCATCGGACGCGATTTGCACGATTTGCTCGGGCACACGCTCTCTTTGATCGCCATCAAAGCCGAATTGGCGGGAAAGCTTCTGAAACGCAATCAGCGTGCGGCGGCAAGCGAGATCGAGGACGTGCAGCAGATTGCGCGCGAAGCGTTGAAGCAAGTGCGAAGCGCTGTGAGCGGCATTCGGGCTGTCGGTTTGCAAGGTGAGTTGAGCTCCGCGCGCGCGATGTTGGAGTCGTCCAACGTGAAGCTCTCTTGTCGCTATGAGTCGGAGGCGTTAGCTCCAGAGATAGAAATTGCTTTGGCTATGATCGTGCGCGAGGCGGTGACGAATATTCACCGGCATGCCGAAGCCACTCAGGCGACAGTCGAAATTACATCGGATGGCCGTGCCGCTGCATTGGTTGTCAGCGATAACGGTAAAGGCGGAATTGCCACGCGAGGCAACGGCCTCATAGGCGTTAGGGAGCGCACGCTGGCGCTTGGAGGCTTCTTTGAAATCGATTCCCCGGCTGGGTGCGGCACGACGCTTAGAGCGCGGTTTCCTTTGGTGAGTACGGAATCACTGGTGTCGAGCTCCATATGATCCGTGCGCTACTCGCGGAAGACCAGGCGATGGTGCGCGGCGCGTTGTCCGCGCTTCTGAGCTTCGAGTCGGATATCAAAGTGGTTTGCGCTTGCGCGGATGGATTGATCGCCTGGAACGAGGCGCAGCGGCTGCAGCCCGATGTAATCGTCACAGATATTGAAATGCCGAGACTCAGTGGTCTTGAGCTCGCCCTGAAAGTTCGCGAGCATGCACTGCCGTGCAAAGTTGTTATCGTCACGACGTTTGCGCGGACCGGCTACTTGCGGCGGGCCTTGGATGCAGGGGTTTCGGGGTACTTGTTGAAAGATGCGCCGGCGGAACAGTTGGCGGATGCCGTGCGAAAGGTTCATCGAGGTGGACGCATCATCGATCCTCAGTTGGCCGTCGAGGCTTGGAGTGAGGCGGATCCTTTGAATGAGCGGGAACGGCAAGTCCTGCGGCTTGCCGGAGAAGGAATGTCCGCGAACGACATCGCCGCGCAGCTCAGTCTTTCGCGCGGAACCGTTAGGAATTACCTGTCGGACGCGATTGGTAAGCTGGGTGTGGGGAACCGGATTGAAGCGTTTCGAATCGCGCGGCAGAAGGGTTGGCTGTAGGCATTGTGAATAAACCCCATCAGGGTTCACAGCTTGAAGTTTGCCGTTAAGAAGTACGCTCGTGGCTGCACGGTCACGACACTGAAGACTTCGTTTGTCGGTGTCCGGCTGCGATCCAATCCGTCGAATCCGCCGACGCCTTGCCAGCTGAGAATGCCCCGCGAGTTGGCGACGTTCTTGATGATGAAACTAAGATTCATGCTACCCGTCACGTCGTATTGCGCGCCAAGGTCGATCACGCGGTAAGAGGGCAGTTGGAAAGTGTTGCTCGCGTTCGCCTGCCTTTGTCCCATGTGGCGCAACGTGGCGTACGCAGAGCCGAAACTCGTGTGATAGGTGCCCGTGGCCGAAGCGATGATATCCGGTTGATTGAGCGCCTCACCGTCGGGCAAATTGATGATGGTGTCATCGCTCCTGCCCGGCTGGCCGGGGTTCCAGACCGCATTGTTCGTCGAATCGCTGTCCGCGTAGGTAAGCGCCGCCCGAAAGTTCAATGCCTGCGTAAAGTCGATGCCGGCTTCAATCTCGATGCCTTTGGTCTCGACGTTGCTGAGAGGCGGCGACCTCACATAGTTGGTTCCATCCACGTCCGTGAATTGCACGGGCGAGCCGAAACCCCCGACATTATCCAGCTTGGTGTAGAACGGCGTGACGGTCAGCGCCATCTTGCCGTCGCGGTATGTGTGACCCACTTCGATCTGCTGAACCGATTCGGGAGTGAAGGCGATACCGTTGACGCCGTCGACCGGATCGACGAAGGCCGATAGGGCGGGCGCTTTGCGGCTGCGTGCATATCGCACATAGGTCGACTGGCGATCGTTCCAGCCATAGCTCACTGCCGGAGAATAAGCCCAGTAGTTAAAGCTCTTGTCGAATCGAGTGGGAGCGTTCAACGACTGCAACGTGTTATCGAACAGCGTATCGGCGTCGCCATCGAGACCTCCGTTCGGATCGGTGAATTGACTGGCTGACTGATTCGTACCTTCAACATCGATCGTCTCGTAGCGTACCCCCCAATCGAAGGTCAGCCGATCGTTCATCTGCCAGCTGTGGCCGAAAAACACCGACGTTTGCTGCTGCTCCGCGCGGGATGCGAAGTTCGTGAACGAGCCGATCTTGCCTAATCCGGCGAATCCGTCCGGGCCGGTGACCTGTTGAACGACACCCGCCTTGCTCGCATCGTCGGCGCCGTCTCTCAGAATCGATATGTCCATCAGCTGACGAGCCGGAGTGAACTGTGAGATGCCGACACCGCCTTCACCGCTGCGCCACGCAAAGTCCGACGATGCGTAGAAGACCCCAAAGTCGAAAGTCATATCTTCGAACGCTTTGGTGATCACGAACTGGTCGATCGTCTCGTCCACCCAGGTTTCAACGGCATAGGCGGTCTGGAACAAAATAGCGTTCCGCAACGCTGGATCGTCAGGGAGCGATGACTGTAGAAGATTGAATACAGGCTTGCCCGCTGCGTCGGTCGTGGATTGCACACGCGCCAGAACCTGGCCGGAAGAACGATCGGTATACGATAGGGTGCCGGTGAACGGAACAACGCCGGCCGGTCCGGATGTTCCCACTGCGAGAATACCGTTTCCGAAGGGCGCGGGTCCGTAGATGCCCGGCTCTGTCACCGGCATGGCAAAAATGGCGGCGCCCGAATTCCAATCCGACTTGTTCTTCGAATATTTGAGTTTGTTGTTCAGCGACCAGCCGCCGTCCAGGCGATGGTCCCAGTTCAAGCCAATTACTTTTGATGTGCTGTGAATGCCCTGCTCGGGGTCCCAGTTGTCCGTCGATGACGGCTGGCCGGTAGGAAAATTCTTGGAGAGCGCCGGAAAGGAGTGTGGTGAGCGCGGCGGGTTGACCGAGCTGTTGAAATCGAATGTGCCGAGCGGCCGGGGATCTTTGAAGCCTTGAACCGGCAGGAACTCATCCCACAGGTTGTGATCATTCAGATACTTTGCGTTGAGCTGCAGGTTGCCTTGAGTGTAGTTGAATCTCAGATTGCCGCGAATTTGACCGCCGTGATTCATCGAGTAGCCTGGATCGCGCGGCCCCGTCGCGTCCCGATAAAACCCGCCCACCGAATAGAAAAGATTGTCCGACAGCTCGCCGCCGTTGTAGAGATCCGCCCGGTAATAAGGGTTGTCGAAGGCACCGTCGCCTTCGTATCCGAACCGAGCGCGAACCTCCGTTCCGGGATCGTCGCGTCCGTTCCGCGAGATGTAGTTGAATAGACCGCCGGGCGCGTTGGGTCCGGCGATTGCCGAAGCCCCACCGCGAACCGCTTCGATGCGCTTGGTCGAAATGTCCGGCCGCGCGTAATAGTCGGGTCCATTGTTTGTCGCCAGAACGTTTTGAACCGGCAAGCCGTCTTCTTGCAGCGATGTATAAAAGTAGCCGTTGTTACCATCTTGTGAGTTTGCGTTGATGCCTCGGGTGTAGACGATATTGCGAATTTCGCCCAACGCTGAGTTGACGAAAACCCCGGGTACGTCCTTCAGATAGTCGGCAGCGCTGACTGGCGCGAGCTGGCGCAGTTGTTCAGTATCCAAGGTCGTGACGGCGACGCCGGCTCCTTTTTCAGACCGCGAGCTGAATACACCCGTGACGATGACCTCTTCCAGCGTCTCTTTCTTTGATTCACGCGGATTCGCTTCGGGCGGCGTGGCCGCCGGCTGCGCGGGTTGCTGCTGTTCCGCCTGTGCCATTCGGATTTGATCCCGGATCCCGATCCGCGAAATGGGGCTTGCATTGAATGGGGTGTTCGCGCTCGGCAGAGTAGCGGGGACAATTGTCACGCCACCCACATCGTCAAGATCCCGAAAGGTTAGGCCCGTGCCACGCAAGAGCTGAGTGAGCGCTTCTTCGGCAGTGAGCTCACCGGATGCGCCTTGTGTTTGCACGGAATCGACATCTTCCGAGACATACACGATCTGGAAGCCACGATCCTTCGCGAGCGCTTTCAGCGCGGCGCCGAGAGATTGTGCGGGAATGAAAGTGAGCTTGCGGATGCTGGCCTGCGCATCGGGCACTGCTGCGACCCCGATCAAAGACAGCCAAGCAACGGCGGTCGCAAATGCTAGTCGCATGGGAACTCCCCCTCCGTAGTAG
>Ga0307515_10013709_pt1 | contig 15105 bp, 3 predicted proteins | sample 17_EM_MG_FD_194513 | JGI IMG/M metagenome (GOLD analysis project Ga0307515, IMG submission 194513) | Populus trichocarpa ectomycorrhiza microbial communities from riparian zone in the Pacific Northwest, United States - 17_EM | ecosystem: Host-associated > Plants > Roots > Unclassified | place... | reverse complement strand
TGGAGGTCCATCATATTTATCAATCTTAAACTTTTTAAAGATTCAGCTGATGGGATCATTTTTTGTAGGTAAACGATGAGGCAGATTCAGCAATAGTTGGGAAGTTTGATCCGGTGAGTCTACTTCTGAGGCTCACAAATCTTCCATAAAATGTGTACTTCTGAGGCTTACAAATCTTCCATAAAATCAATCAGTGTTGTTAAAGCTGAAAGGTGCTAAAAGGTGCCAAGCTTGTAAAATGCTTGAGGCGCTAGGTGCACCCTTGAACAAACCAAGGAGATATGCTATAAATTAATATATATATATATATAAAAAATTATATTATATTATAATATATAAATCTAAAATATATATCTTCCCAATTAAGATTAGATCATTAGAAAATAAAATATAAATACTATAACATAATCATATAAAATTGTATTTTTCACCCATAAAATAAAATAAAATAATTTAAAGTAGCAAGTAGTCAAATAATAAGTGAGAAAGAAACAAAAAATGATAAATAATAAAATATAGAGCACTAAAAAAAAAATTTAAAGTATGACTTCTTCTATACTTCTGTTCTCCTCTGATCAACATCATTGTTGAAAAATAAAAGTGTAGCTGATGTTTCTCTTATAAGGTGTCTTTTTTGTGTGTTTTTCTTTCACTTGAATGATTTTTTTACCCTAATTTTTGTTTTTTACAAAAATAAATACCCCCTAAAGAAAGAAAGAAAAAATTCATCATAAAAGATATATTTTAAGCAAGCACTAGCATTAACGCCTGTGGCATCCACTCGCTAGGCGCTTACCTAGGCAGCATTTTATTGAAATTCATCGTTTGAGGTTAATAAAGGCGTGGTGGCCTTGCTGTAGAGCTTAAGCGAGCGCCTAAGTGCCTTTTGACAACACTGGATAAAATTCAGTTGCCTTTCAATTGTTCTCATTCACGTAGTTGTTTATATATCAGTCTATGAGTGATCTCCTGATTATTCTTGTTTGAGTCCTTGGCAGTTCTATGAACACTATGAACACTGCGACAACTCTGACAGCTGTTATAGTTTTCAGTACAAAGATTTTGAGAGCTTGAACACATGGGAATGGTACCACCTCATCTATTATGCTCTGGTTTTCACTGTCTTTAAGTACCAACAAAGCTACATTTTCTGCTTAAGCATGGCATTTCTAGTACACTGAACTTTACCTCTTGACTCAGGGAAATGGTGAGAACATGGATGGCTAAGAGTTCTGGCTGAATTTTGAAGATCAAATTTAAAGGTTCCCTTGCACTGGACTGATATAATGGAACCACCTAACTGGAAATGGTGGAAAATGTGGAGAATTTTTACCATTACCTATCTTCTAAAAGGCAAGTCGATTGGCTATTGTATAGTATCGTTAGGAGTTTAGGGCTCTAACCATTTAGCTAGCAATTTTCTTTTGGAATTAAATTTTTTTACATTTTGGGGTCCTGTGATCTGAAATACAACCGAGTAATTTGGACTAGAGATGCAGGGCATTTTGTGAATGTTTATGTTAACTCGGCATTTCCAGTGCATTTAACGTGTTTTGCTCAAGGGTTTTAGCCTGCAACATTCGTTGTGAGTGGAGTGGCTGGAAATGTTTCCTAGAGAAAGTTTGTCGGATTATTATTTGTATGTTTAGCCTGAGTAATGTTATCTTTCAACTACCTTGGATTCAAACTCTATATCAATATATAAACAGTCATACAGTCATATAGTCATTCACTCATTGTGAATGATGGTCGACCTTGCAATTTCAATTTTTTTTTACTAATTTCAATATTGTTTATTTTCTTGCCTCCTTTGTTTTCTAGCACTTTAATTCTTATAATATTTTTCTCTCTTTATAAACATGTTCTTTTCCTTGTGTTGTAGTAGAGTAGATAACCTTTTTTTAAGGTTGGAGGTCTTAGATCCCCGTATTCTATTTGATTTTATGAGGTTACTACTTGCATTTTTTTAAATTAAATTTTATATCATGTAATTTCTTTTTTTTTTTTAAGATAAAAACAATTACCTAGTAACATCCTGAGTGATGGTTGGCCTTGATATACATTTTCAATTTTTTTTTACTAATTTCAATACTGTTTAATTTTTTGCCTTCTTTGTTTTCTAGCACTTTAATTCTTATAATATTTATCTCCTTTATAAACATTAGATAACTTTTTTTTAAGGTTGGAGGTCTTAGATCCTCGTATCCTATTTGATTTTGCAAGGTTGCTACTTGTCTTTTCTTAAATTAAATTTTATATCACATAGTTTCTCCTTTTTTAAAGATAAAAACAATTAATTAATAACATGTTAATGAAAAGATTATATGAGTGATCAACACTCACATCGTACTCTCCTTGTGGGGGCGTGTTGATATTTTTTGAGTGGTATTCTGGAATGGTTTTTGGTTAGATAAAGGAATCGTCACCTAGTATTATGGTAAGAATCCTAACTGGTTTTTTAGAGATTTTAGACAAGAGACTTGTTGCATAAAGGGAAGATATTAGCACCCCTAGTACGTCTTACCTCAGATAGGTTATATTGTTTTTTCTCGTTGTTTACTATGGTATGATGATATTTCTATTTCTATCAGTCTACTATAGCGGGTTTACTACGATGAACAAACCCTAGTTTTCTAGATCAAGAACTCGATGTGGAATTGTGAAATGTCCTCAATTATCATTCAGGTTTTTTTTAGGATAAACTTGGATTTTTTTTTTTGCCATAATGTCTTTCCAAATAATATCTCGGATAAAATTCCATATAGTTTTTTTTTTATCCTTATATTATGAGTGAATGAATTGTAATATTTCCAATTATATATTGGATATTAACCTCATATATATTTTTATCCATATATTAAAGTGAGTAATAATAAATTATTATTTCTAATAATATTTTGGATATTAATTAATTTTAGGTTTTTTATCCTTATATTAAAAGTGAATAATATATTTTTCTTGCCAAAAATAAATTTTTAATTTTTTTGAAATATAGACTAAAATTCTTTGGAATTTTACAAACTTGTTGTAAAATCTATGCACTGTCATCTTTTAAAACATGCCAAAGTATTTTAGATTTTTTTAAAATGCTCAAATAATTTTAAGGATTTTTGGCCATATACAAAAAATAATATATATATTTTTATTGTCTTTTAGGCTTTGTTTGGAAAATCCATTTTACTTTATAATAAAACTGTCAAAACATGTTTAAGAAGATGTTTGTCAAATACACTTTTAAACCAAAAAACTCTTAAGCAAAAAGATTGCAAGGTAAACAAGGTCTTAACTTTTGACTCGACAAAGTTGACTTGAAATCTTTGGTTTAACTATAAATCGAATCAAAGACCCTGGTTCAACCAACAAACAAACCAAAAACAAAATCGAAGCAAAAAACAGATTAAACAAAAAAAACACGAAAACTCAAAAATTCTTGAACAAAACGGATCAAACCCCAAAAAAATAAAAAAACATGAAGAACATTCATCCTAAACCTAGCAACGTGGATTCCAATCAAACCTAATACCATCAAAACAAAGGCACAAACATGTTAGAAATCATGAAATGATCAATAATCTAACATCCATTCACTTTGATTATCAAAGAATCAACATGATTTTGTCAAAATGAGTTTCGATTCAAAACCAAAATTCTAGGATTAAAACTCCCAAAAACTTGATATTGATGCAAATAAACCCTAAATTATTTACTAATCAAGTTGTCTGAATGATTTAGAGCAAAGAATTGGACCAAAATTGGTCCAAATCATTGGGCTAAGGCATTGTTCTTCTCAAGAACATGAAGAACATTGCCTTAAAAACCCAGAAAAACAACAATACCCAACACTGTCAAATCTCAGAAGTTGGTATTTTTTACCTTTAAAACATGATTTCTTCATTCTAACAAGTCATACTACCATAATAAAACGTGTTTGAAAAAAAAACTAAAAAATAACATCAAAATCATGTAAGAGGTTCTAAATTTCAAAACCGCCAACTTAAACCATCCTATATATTTATGCAATTTAGATTCAAATTATTTTTCTAAACCTTCAATAAGACCTAACAGAAACCTACAAACCAATAAAATGCATCATAACAATAACCATAACTTTGTTGCTATATTTGGTAGATTTCAAAATCACTTCATTTCATCAAAACTCATCCAATAAACATCACCTAAGTATTTAAGAACATCAACAAATAACTTAGAATAAGATTTAAACAATAAAAACAATATTTTCACATATTAATAGAAACAAAAACCACAATTAATGTGATAAAAAAATGCTTTGAAACATCATTAAACATGCATGAACAAGCTAGAGACGTGCCTTATTAACATCATCTACTAGACTACGTGAAGGTTTTATACCATCCAAGCTCTAACAATGGTTGCTGCCATTTCTTTTTCAAGGTTGCTGCCATTTCTCTTAAAGTTGAGGAAATATGGTGTTAGGCTCTTGAACCTTCACATTTAGGGTTCCTTTTTCAATATTATTCTATCTTCTTTCTCTTTTTTCTCCCCTAACCCTGATTTTCCAGGGGTATTTATAGGGTTTCAAGCTAAGATTTTTATGGATATAATCAAAGATGGATCCTTATTCATCAAAGCTTGGCCCTTTGATCAAAATTGAAGAGTTTTGGGTATGTTTTACAGCTGTGAGCTCTATACCTATGTTGGTTTTACAATGATGATTTCACAACTTGGTTTTGGAGATTTTGGTGCTTTTCCCAAACTTGGAGACCAAGAAGCTTATTTCTGGCATTTTGATCTTAAAAGAAACGTGACCAACATTTGATAAGAACGCACTAAGAAGACTTCAAGTATGAACAAATAAAAACAGATTACTGGTTTTACGAAATGGATATCACAGTCATCGATGACTGAGTTACCCACTTTTAAGGTCTTGTCGGAGCAATTGCAACGTCATCGTCATTGAAGACCACTTGAAGTTGGTAGAGGGGGTGCACATATTTTGTTTGGATCTAACTTTGCTCGATTTAGAAGTCTGTAGCTTCACATCCATTTGCTTGAAGGTGTTAACTCGATCATCTCAGAATCTGCCAATGTATTGATGGCTGATCAGGGACAAGATGTTGTTGAGATCATTGAAGAAAATGAAATGTAAACGTTTGATATGAGTAGTTGATCTTTATAGAGGGGGTGATTCTTAGTTAAATGGTGATGGTTACAACCCTTGAGGTGGTCGGAGATGCCATATTCATTCGCCTGAAGATGCTTACTTGATAAGCCAAAACTGCAAAAAAAAATGGTGAACAGTAGTTGAACGACGCGTCATTCAATCCCTTCATTAAATCTGAGTGACATGTCGTCTAAGTTAAACCCTAAAAATTAGGGTTTTAAATTTGGGATTTGAAAAACTTCAATTTAGTCCTTGTTTTTCTAATTTCTTTTAATTGTACATGTAATTACCTCATAACTTTTAATTGCATGCAATTTTATCCCTGTCAAACTCAATTATCTACCCCAAAGTTTAACATCTTTTTCATCGTGGTTCATAGTTTCTGATTTGTGCATTTTAATCCTCAATTGACCATCAAACTTTCAGTTTTATTTAATTAGACCCCTGATTTGACTCATTGCTACCCCTAAAATTGTGTGCTACTTACATATTGGTCCTTGGTCTTGGAAATTTACAATTAGGTCCTTAATTAGCTTTAAAACTTTAATATTTATACAATTAAGCCTCTAAGTTGACCAAATTAACTCTTTAAAATTGCAATTCGACCTCTAGACTTTAATTTCTTCTAATTGAAGTCTAAATTGACTTTAAAAAATAAGCATCTTTTTCATCGAGGTCCATAGTTTCTGATTTGTGCATTTTAATCCTCAATTGACCATCAAACTTTCAGTTTTATTTAATTAGACCCCTGATTTCACTCATTGCTACCCCTAAAATTGTGTGCTACTTACATATTGGTCCTTGGTCTTGGAAATTTACAATTAGGTCCTTAATTAGCTTTAAAACTTTAATATTTATGCAATTAAGCCTCTAAGTTGACCAAATTAACTCTTTAAAATTGCAATTCGACCTCTAGACTTTAATTTCTTCTAATTGAAGTCTAAATTGACTTTAAAAAATAAATTTTTCTTGTAATTAAGCCTTTAATAAATTCAATTTAAACCTTGAAAATTCTAATTGAGTCTTTAAACATCCAATTTTAAATTTTCCTCATCCAATTGAACTTTTCTTGCCAATAGGGCCTTCATAAGTCAAAAATATGTTGTCAAGTTCTCAACTTTGGGTATTTTGATCCTTGTCAACTAGTCTTTATCAATTTTTTAGACATTTTTCATATTCTTCCTACTAATGTATATATTTTTTTATTTTTTTGTATTTAGTATATTTTTTGTATATTTATGTGGGGTCCTCAAATGGGTAACAACAGATGCCCCCTATGTACAATACTTACAGAGTAAAGACTTACCAAGTGCTTTGTGTTTGTAAGTTTGTAAAGACAAAAAATTGTTCTTCAAACCTAATCTTCTCAAAACTTTAATTCGGTTGACCTAAAACTCTATCTTTGCGGCAATTCCTTTAAACCAGAATTATGATTCAACTGTTTCCATTGAGGAAATGAATTCTATCATTTTGGTAACTTGTGTTTTAAGCTTTGTTGACCTGAAAGCATGCATCTCAACGATTCCCTTCAACTAGAATCTTGGTTTTACACTTTGATTAACCTAAAATTCCAATATGGTGATTCCCCTTCACCAGAACCAAAATTTTTGTCGCAATTTGGCTAACTGAGATCCTAATATGGAGATCCCTTTTAACTAGAACCAAAATCTCTGTCTTCAGATCGATTAATCTGAAATCTCAATTTGGCGATTCCCTTCAACCAGAACCAAAATCTTTATCTTATAGCTCGGTTAACCTAAAATTCTAATATGATGATTCCCTTTAACCAGAACTAAAATCTTTGTCTATAGCTCGGTTAACCTGAAATTCTAATTTGACGATTTTCTTTAACTAGAACCAAGATTTACGTCTATAGCTTGGCTAACCTGAAATCTCATTACGACAATCCCCTTTAACCAAAACCAAAATCTTTATCTTCAACTCGGTTAACTTGATATCCTAATCTGGCAATTTGCTTTAACCAAAATCAAAATCTTTATCTATAACTCGATTAACCTAAAATCTTAATCTAGCGATCGCTTTTAATTAGAACGCAAATCTTTATCTTCTACTAGGATAATCATATTCTCATAACTATTCTCTTGTGCAAATCTTTTTTGGCAAAGTCTTTTCATCTCAATGACTCATGTTTTCAGCTAGTTGACCTGAAATCCTGAATCTCAGCGATTCCTTTCAACTAGAACCTTCATAAGGTGTTTTAACTATTCTTATTGAATCCAAACATTATGATTGCGAGTTGAAAATTAAGATTCATGATGACGGGGTTCCCAAAACTCAGATTTCTTGATGCTAAGGTTTTTCTTATTTTTCCTAATGATAGGGTTTGAACTTTCATTTCATGAGAATCTTCTATTTTTATTTCCTTGACAAAAATTAAACAGCATCGACTCATGAGTTTGCTTCTGGTTTGGCAAAAAATGTATCTTCTCAACAATTTATTTTTGCTCGGTTGACCTGAAATCCTGCATCTCAACAATTCCCTTTAACTAGAACTATCCAAAGGCATCTTAAGTATTTTGATTAAATCTGGAACATTTGGATTACAAGGTTGGCATCTGATACTTCTCGATCGTGGGGTTTGAAAATTTTGACATTCCTCGATGCCAAAGAATATAGAAATTCCTAATGACAAGGTTTCTTTCCTCCTTTTGTTGATTGCAGGGTTAAAACTAAGATTCCTTACTATCATAATTCAATGATTATTTTTGTCAACTCTAATTTCATTATGTTTTTTTCCTATAAAATTTTAAAAACATTTATGCAATGCTTAGGGGTTAGATGACATGCATGCATCCTTACCTGATTTGAAATATAGGCCCTCTCATTTTCAATTCTCCATCGTCATAGGGTGCCTTTGCTTGCTATCCAAAGCCTTTTTAATCCTCTGATTCACCAGCTCATACCATATGCCAATCCTTTACTCGGATGTAAATGTCCAATCTAGGTTGTGCATGATGATTACTGCTCTCATTGTTTATCAAGCTTAACCATGCCTCTAATTATGGTATTACTTACTTTATCATGCATGAGTTTTTAATAATTCATTCAACTTCTTGGATTATTTCAAAAATTACCATCTAATTAGCTGTGTACATTCCGCCAACAATTGTCAAAAGGTTTTCAATTGTCAACCTCATCTTAGATTATCAATGAGCCGTATAGTTGCCGTCAGTTGAACCATACTCTTCAAGCATATGTTATCATTAACCACCATGGAATTGTTAAGTCATTTAGATGTGCAACAAAGGCTCATTATTGTATGCTCAGTGTTCTTCATAATAAACTGCTCTCAGCTTGTCTAATCATATCGTAAAAAGAAATGCTTTTTCATTATCAATGATGTTCCCTTTATCACTTACATTCATGTAGTGAAAGACACCTTAAATCGGCGGGCTTAAAATCATATTGTCCTCAATCAATCTAGATAGCATGCATGATACGATCTGGACAATAAAAAAACAATCGGATTCGAATTCTGACGTAAAATGCATAACTGTCTAGTTTCATGGAAACAATCATAATTCTCAATACGACTGTTGGATCGGATTGAAATTTTATGTGCAGTCTCCTAACATGCTTTCCTACCTTGGTTTAAAATTTCAAGTCAATCGAAGTTCAGGAAGGCATTGCAATACTAGTCAACAAAGGCTGTATGGATTTTATTATTTACTTCATTTTGACTTGTGGACTTCCTATTTGGCTAGGATTATTTTCCTACAAGGATGTGACAACTTGTTTTGAGAATCTACTAGTTCTATAATGATCTTTAATGGGCTGCAATATAGTTTCCAAGTGTGGCAATGATTCATAAATGTTTCAGAATCCTTTTCTTACAAGGATTCCTTATTCATCCTAGCTATAACAAGGAAAGAAGACTTTTAGAATTAACTCTACCTTTAGATCAGATTTCCTAGTCTATTTGAAACTTCTTAAGGGTGACAAATCTGATTCTAGCATATTTAGGATTGTAATTTTCAAATTTTTCAAATTTTTATTATTTTCTTTTTAGTCTTTGAGTTATTATTACTTATTTGGGTCAATTGTAAGTGGACCTCATATAAGTTCACTTAATGGGGGTTCATTAGGGTTTATTTAAGTTTAGAGTTAGTATAAATAAAGCCATAACCAAATATGTAAGTTAGACAATTCAGATTAATAAAACTTCTTGTTTGCCACACTTTATGTGTGTGTGTGTTGGTGAGATACTCTTCCTTCCTTGGTTCTATAAAGAACTTAAAAACAGCTTATCGAAGAACAACTGACTTCTTGGCGTCATCCTTATACTTCTCGTTTGCAAATCAATATTTATTGGGTGGAGGTTTCCGTTTCTAATAGTGTGGGTGCCTAGGTACAAGTTATATTTGTGTCACACTCCTATCAAACCTGATTTACTTGGCTTTTCAGGAATTGATGTCTTTGTGTGTGGGTTACGTGACCACGTGATCACGAGGTTTACATCATTTGGTATCAAAGCCTGACTCAATTAATCAAGTTATATCCTTTTATTTCTTGTATTTTTTATCTTCCGCGTCAATTTTCTTTTTGTCGTCTTTGTTTCGGTCTGATCTTGTTTTAAATCAGTTTCGGTCAGATTGTCTTCTTCCTACGTTATTCTTGATTGCTTGCATTGAATTGAGTCTTTTGGAATTAAAAAAATGGTGTCATTAATGTCTTTCTGTCCAGAATTTCCTTTTTAAAGTAAAAAAAAACAAACAAAAAACATTATTTAGGACAAAAGGGTTTGTTTCGCTTCTGTTTTGCGTCCACTTATCAAACCATATTATAATTGTGCCAAAATTGATATTCTGGTTATTTAGGTGAAATCACACAATATATCAATTTTCAATTTATTTGGACATCATTTGGTTTAAGTTTCAAATTATGGTTCTAAATGGGCTGATTTGCGTCAGTTTCACGTCCATATATCAAATCTATTCAGAATTAAATCAAAATTTATATTCTGGTTTTTTTATATGAATTCACTCTAAATATCAAAGTTTAGACCATTTGAAAGTCGTTTGGTTTAGGGTCCCTTTTTGGGTCTAAAAGGATTTGTTACGTTCATCAATTGAAAGTCCATGTAATTATGGGTCAGTTTTCAGTCTCTAGTGTCTTCTTACTTTATTTATTGTCATTAGCTTTCGTTTTAAGTTCTGATATCAAAAAAATAAAATGCAAAAGGAGTATTACAATAAGGATTTCATGTATTCTAACGAGGGTATTATGGTAAAAGAAGAGGATTCAAAAGGAAAGGTGGTATCAAAGGGAGAGAAATAAGGAGATTAGTGTTCTCAAAAAAGAAACCAAGAGTCAATGTCGTATTCTAAGAGAGATGTAGCAAGAACTTGATGTATTAACGACATTAGTTGATGCCCATCAAGCTTTATAAAGACAGGAGCAAAAATGCCGCAATGATGATAAACAAAAGAAAAGGGTGCTACCTTCATCCAAAGTTGTTGGCGACGATTGTTGGCAACAAAAGAACTCCAAGGGCTTCAAAAAGAGGCTAAAACTTTATCCCTTATCTCTGTTAATGATTCAAGGATGAATCATCTTGAAGAGAGAGGGAATGATACGATTCAGGCAATAAAAAAACAATCAGATTCGGATTCTGACATAAAATGCACAACTGTCTAGTTTCATGGAAACAATCAGAATTCTCAATCCGACTGTTGGATCAGATTGAAATTTTATGTGCAGTCTCCTAACATGCTTTCCTACCTTGGGTTAAAATTTCAGGTCAATCGAAGTTCGGAAAGGCATTGCAATACTAGTCAACAGAGGCTGTATGAATTTTGTTATTTACTTCCTTTTGACTTGTGGATTTCCTATTTGGCTATGATTCTTTATGGATTTCCTATTTGGCTAGGATTCTTTTTCTACAAGGATGTGACAACTTGTTTTGGGAATCTCCTAGTTCTACAAGGATCTTTAATGGGCTGCAATAAAGTTTCCAAGTATGGCAAAGATTCATAAATGTTTCAGAATTCTTTTCTTACATGGATTCTTTATTCATCCTAGCTACAACAAGAAAATAAGACTTTAGAATTAATTCTACCTTTAGATCAGATTTCCTAGTCTATTTGGAAATTTTTAAGGGTGACAAATCTGATTCTAGTATATTTAGGATAATAATTTTTGGAGTTTTATTATTTTTATTATTTTTTTCTTAGTTTTTAGGTTATTATTACTTATTTGGATTAATTGTAAATAGGCCTCATATAAGTCCACCCAAGGGGGGTCCATTAGGGTTTATTTAAGTCTAGAGTTAGTATAAATAAAGACATAACCAAATATGTAAGTTAGACAATTCAGATTAATAAAACTTCTTGTTTGCCACACTTTGTGTGTGCGTGTTGATGATATACTCTCCCTTCCTTGGTTCTATAAAGAACTGAAAAACAACTTATTGAAGAACAACTGATTTCATGGCGTCATCCTTATACTTCTCGTTCTCGAATCAATATTCATTGGGTGGGGGTTTTCGTTTTTAATAGTGTTGATGCCTAGGTACAAGTTATCTTTGTGTCACACTCCTATCAAACCTGATTTACTTGGCTTTCCGGGAATTGATGTCTTTACGTGTGGGTTGCGTGACCACGTGATCACGAGGTTCGCATCAATGCATCCTTTCAACATTTATCCAAATGCATCCATGTGATAACATCTTTTAAAAGTCATAACCATATATCAAAAGGGTAAACCAAACATTTCAGACATAAAGATTGCCATTAAGTGCAACGTTACTCTTAACTGCTGCTGAAGTTCACTGAGTAAATCATAGACTTCTTAGGCAACATCTCCCTTAGTTGAACTAGTTGTGTCCATTATTTTACCTATCATCAAAATGCATATGTCATTGCCAGACGTTAATCATAGCTTTGATGAATCTCACTAAATCATCATTTGATTATGTGTTTCTTTGCCCCCAATTGATCTAAATATTGTTTGTTTTCCATTGCATTATCCATGGCTGCTCAACTTTTCAAGGACGATTAAGAAGTGTCAATGTTATTTTTGTATAAGACTTTGCAAACTCGGTCGATGACTTTTTGTTTAAAAATTGCTTTCTTATTTTTTAATCAACTTTATGAATTTCAATGGTCATGTCTATTCAAAACTAATTGTTGTAACGAAATCACAGAGATATAAATTTTGAAAATTAAGCTTATTTGGTTAAAGATCTAACACACATCATTCATACATGCAGTTCTTTGATTATTTTGTATTTTAAAAATAGAAATTGACTCGATGTAAGATTAAAGCATTTGTTTGGCTCTTTTATGGTTTTTTGTGTCAATTTTAATCTCTTATTTTTTGTATGTCATTTGATGGTACGTGACGAGGTAACTTTCTATGGATTTCAACGGCAAAAGGCTCGAGTCAAGACTCGAGGCTTTATAAAACAAGATTTTTTATTTTGAGCACCTATTTTATCAGCATGTATAATAATCAGTAGCTTAGTTCGTAAAGCCACAACCTTTATGAAAAAGCTTTTCATGTTTTGATAGTGCCACTTATTGGTTCAAATCACTTACTTGATTAAAAAAAGCTTTTAAAAGCATGTAATGCAGGATATGACTCATGACTATGGAAAAAAAATAAAATTCATAGGCTCAAAAGTTGTTTGAGGGTTTCAAAGACCTAAGATCACCATCAACTATTCACTTCAATCTCTTTCTTTTGTTGTCTTTGTAAAAGAAATGACATTTAACCATGGCGTACATTTCACCAATAAGTCTTGTTTTCTAAAATTGAACAAAAAACTCCATTTTTCTTAATCATAATCAATCAATGATATATAATCATGCCTCACCTTTTCTAAGGAATATTCCTTAATCAAAATCAAACAATGACATATAATAATGCATCACCTCTTAATAAGAGTTTTCATCAATAAAAAACTTTTAGTGTTGTCAATCAAAGTCAAATATTGGAATATAACCATGCAGCTTTTTCAACTTCAACTCATTCGATCAATGGTTCTAGATGCTCCAATCTTATCAATCATTGGCATATAATCATGTCATTCCTTTCATTGTCAATCTCAAATTTAAAGAGAATACTAAAGCTCATTGCTCATCATTTATCTCATGATACTCCTTTATCTTTTTACTGTCTCACATTTCAAATCAAAAGAAAGGTTAAGGTTCACTACCAATCATTAGCCTCATCAATTTTATTTTCACTTAAATGATCAATATTCTCTTAACAAAGGCTATAAAGCAACTTCAACTTTTTCTTTGATGGATAACCAATCTAATCATTTAAAGACACCAAAGGTTTTATCAAATATACCAAAAGACATGTTCATAGTTCAATATCTCTTTTTTTTCCTCTTTTCTTATTATTTTTTCTTTTTTTATTATTGCCCCCATCATCAACTTTTGGCATTTTGTTATGCCTTTCCTCAATTAAAATATCTCTTGCCCCTCCTAGACTTGATAAACATTTTCCTACCTTTAACCTTGATTTGCCTTTAATTATAGGAAATTTCTACTTTTGGTTTTCTTACTGTCTTTCTCAAAGTTATATATTCTTATGATTTATCTTTAATTTTTTTAAAAATAAATATAGATGAAATTTATTTTTAAAAATAAAAATATTTATTTTTGTATAATATTTCTAATACTGTAGTCTTGTATAATATTTTTCTCTTTAATTTTTTTCAATCAATTTTATGCATGTCTGTTTCTATTATAATTTGATTTAATAAAAAAATTATTTTAATAAAGAAATTTATTAAACATAACATGGTATATGGTATGTGTCACGAGATTAAATATCTTGATTTATATTTGTCTCTCAAATTTTCTAGTTTCGTTTTTAGTTATCGTTAATGATTTATTTTTTATTTTTTTATACAGATGATTCTCAATTTATTAATTAGATACGTGCATAAACTTTTCAATTTATATTAAATATTTTTTTATATAAAAAATTCTAATTAAAAAAATTAACAATAAAACATGAGTCAAATAATTAGTAATTAATTATTATAACTTCAACCTTATTTCACTAAAGAAAAATTACCCGCTATACAAACATCATGCTAAGACTAGTTAATTATTATTATCAAGACAACTAAAAACGTTAGACGGTAATTGGTTTAAGTGTTTATATGAACAAAGAACAACTTCATATATTATTTATTTTAAGCGTTTAGTTAACAAACTTGTGTTGTAACTCATTGGTTGAAGCATTCAGGGTAAAATCGAGGTAATGGGTTTGAATCCTAATGGAAGCAATTAAATGCTTTTAAGTCATATTGTTTTTCAAAAAAGAAAAGGGTAAATGACATTAAAAAATAAAAAAAAAGTTTTTTTAACACGCTCAAGGATTTTTTATTGATTATTTGAGTTTTTTTGCCTCCCTTGTTTTTTTTGAGCTTTTGAGTTTTTCTTTCCATTTCTACCTTTTTTTTAATATGAGTTTTTTTTTTATATTTATTTTATTAAGGTTTTTTTTCTTTTTTTTAATTTCATTTTTTAATTTTATTTTTTAAAATATATTTTTTTATTTAATTTTATCCTTTAATATTTTATTAATATTTTTGCATCCATTCAATGAACAAAGTCATGTAAAGTTTATAAACTATTTAATTTAAACTTGGGCTAAAAAAATAGTTATGCCAAGATATTTGAAATTTAATCTGTTATATTAAATTTAATAATAATACTAAAATATTTTTTGTCAATTTAAATATTATTTTCATATGTTCAAATTTTTTTTAATGAAAACCGCAGCGAAAACATGCTCAATAAACTAATAGAAGCTAGTCAAAATGAGGAAAAATCAACTTGGTTTGGATTTTATTTATTTATTATGATTTGGATAAATAGAAATTTGCAACACGCGGCGCACGTGATTCATTGGGAAGGCACGGCACGGCACGGCACAAACAGCAACATGAACCTCACAATTTAGGAAAAGAGCCCAGC
>Ga0307515_10013708_pt1 | contig 15105 bp, 10 predicted proteins | sample 17_EM_MG_FD_194513 | JGI IMG/M metagenome (GOLD analysis project Ga0307515, IMG submission 194513) | Populus trichocarpa ectomycorrhiza microbial communities from riparian zone in the Pacific Northwest, United States - 17_EM | ecosystem: Host-associated > Plants > Roots > Unclassified | place... | reverse complement strand
AGTGGCTTCGCAACCCCGAGCTACCGAGGGGGCCCTGTCTTCATGCGCCGACACCGCCGCGATCACCCGATCCAGAACCCAGTTCGACTGACCACGCCCACCGACCGGTATGCGGAAGCCTTCTGAGTGTTGTTCGAGGCGCTCGGGGTGCTCGGGGTGTGGTTCTGGGTGGGTCGGTGGTGGGCTGACCTGTGCGGATGTGGCCTGTGCAGGTTGGTTGATCGTGGTGCAGTTCCAGTGGGCCGCTATTTGTTGGGGGTGGGTCAGGTGGTGTCGGGGTTGGTGAGTTCGTCGTGGGTGAGGGTGACGCGGGTGGCCTTGCCGGCTTTGCTGGCGGTGGTGGTGGGTGGCAGGACGCGGACGTGGATGAAGTAGACGCGGACGCCGGTGAGTTCGGTGTACGGGGGCCATGCGCCGGGGGTGCCGTCGGTGGGCAGTTCGAGGAGCTTGTCGCTGATGTTGTAGATGACGAGGTAGGCGGTGTGCTGGCCGTAGTCGTGGGCGTACTTGATGATCTGGTGGAGCCCCTTGATCAGGTAGCTCTTGCCGCGGCTGCTCCCGTCGAAGATCTTGCCGTCGCACACCAGGGGGTCGCGGCTGTCGAGTTCTCCGACGAGGTCGGCTTCGCCGGAGGCTGAGCGGGGTTTGGCGTGGGTGATGTGGTCGCCCTCGAGGAAGAGGAAGCGCTGCAGGTCGAGGTTGTAGACCTCTTCGCCGTTGGCGCGGTCGGCGTCGAAGCGGGTGTAGAGCTCTTCGCGGTCGAACCATTCGATGCGGGTGCGGTAGCGCTCGAGGGTGTGCAGGATGCTGCTTTCGGCGCCGACGCGTTCGCTGAGGTAGTCGAAGAGAGGCTGCAGAATGTCTTCGGTGAAATCCCGCCAACTGTCTTGGGGACGCCCGTGTGACGGGCCAGTGATCTTCAGGGGGCTGGGGTGTTCTGGTCTGGTGTTCCGTCTTTTCGTTGGGATTTTGGGCTGGGGGAGCGGTCGCGTTCGGGCGTAATTGGCGTGGCCTGCTGGTGTGTTCGGTGTGGTTGTTCGGGTGGTTGGCCTGGGGTCCGGTAGTTGTGTGGGAATGATCTTTGGTTTCCCGTCGATGTAGTGATGTGTCTATAGGCGGCTGCGCTCTTTTTGGGCTTCGGATTGCGGTGTGGCTGGTCAGCGGCGCGTGTGGGTGAGATAGGCGCGGAGCGGGTCGTTGACGGCGGGGGTGAAGCGGGGCAGGCCGAGGCGGTGGGCGATGAGGGTGAGGGCGTCGTTGGTGTCGTGGTGTGGCCGGCTTGGCTGGGTGGCCAGTGCCCGGGCGAGGGTGACGGATTCGGGGTAGATCACCAGGTCGCGTGCCAGGAGTGCGGGGGAGGCGCTGCCCGTGGTGGTCAGGTGGGGGTTGGTCGCGCAGAGCTGGCCCAGGCGGGTTTGCCAGCGGTGGGTGAGGTGTTGCTGGTGGTCGTACCAGCGGGTGGTGATGGCGCGCGCTGTGGTCCAGGCGGTGGCGGCTCGGGGGTGTCGTAGGAGGCGCTGGTTGGCGTGGTGCGCGGCGGCGAGCTCGGGCACGCCTCGGGTGTGGATGGTGGTGGTGAGTCGTGGGTCGGGGGCGGCTTGGTGGTGTCGCGGGCACACGAGCCGGTGCGGCGGCCGGTGAACCCAGGCGGTGTCGGTGGTGCCGTGACTGTGGTGGTGGGTGCACAGGGTGCAGGCGCGGACGGGCTGCTGCTCGGCCTCGAGCCGTTTCCAGCGTGCGGCGGCTGCGGTGTGGTGGGCGGCGTTGTTGGGGGCGAGGCGGGGCAGGGCGTGTGTCAGGTGGGGGAGTGGGATGCGGGCCAGGGTGGCGAGGTGTGGGCGGGCGGCGGGGCTGAGGTGGAGGTCAGCTGTCGGTAGCGTGCCGTGGCCGGTCAGGGTGACGCTGGCGCCGTCGAGGAGTTGGGGGAGCGTCAGCTGGTAGGTGTCGGCGAGTCGTTGGACGTATGAGGCGGTCGCCTCAAAGGGCAGTGGCCGTACGCGGAACACGCCCGGTGCTGCTGTCGGGGTCCGCAGCCACGCCTCTGTGGTGACGACGCTGGGCTGCGTGGGGACGGTCGCGGCTCGGGTACGGGCCGTGACGTCTGTCCGGCTCACGGGGTGCTGGTATTCCGGCTGCGGGGCCGGGTGCGGGGTTGGTAGTGCTGTTCGGCGAGGTGATCGAGGCGGATGGCGTCGAGTGTGGTTTTGGTGATGCGTTCGGTGCCGTCGATCAGGGCGGTGATGGCGGCCTGGCGGATGAGGCGGGCGAGGCTGCCGATGCGGCCGGCGGTGCGCTCGTGCAGGTACGGGGCCAGCTTGGGGAGGGTCCCGGGCCGGTGGTGGCGCAGGTCGAGCGCGCCTTCCATCGCGTTGACGAGGTTGCGGAAGGGCTCTTCGTCGCCGAGGCGGGCGGGGAAGGCGGCGCAGTCGATGAGGGAGGCGCGTCCGGCGAGCTGGGCGCCGCGTACGCCGGTGAACAGGGGTGTGGTGGTGACGTCGATGCCGGCGTAGACGAAGGTGGCGCCGATGCGTTCGGTGAGGTCTTTGATCAGGTCGGCGCTCTGGGCGCCGGTGGTGGTGCGGGGGTTGAGCCGGTGGATCTCGTCGATCAACACCAGCTGGACGCCTGCGGCTGTGTAGGTGTGGCAGACGGCGCCTGTGATCTGGGCCTGGGACATGCCGACGGTGACGGGGATGCCGAGGTAGCGGGCGAATTCGGTGGCCAGGGTTTTGGCGCTGGCGGCGGGCGGGACCAGGACGTAGGCGACCGGGACCTGCCCGGCCGCCGCTGTAGCGCCGTGGCGTCGGGTGTGGGCGAGGTGGCAGGCGCGCCCGACCTGGAGCAGGGCGGTGGTTTTCCCGGCGCCGGCGGGGCCTGTGACGATCAGGGACGGTCGTGCGGTGACGGTCTGGTGGCGGCCGAGGATCATCAGGGTGCGCACGTTCTTGGCGAGGGCGTCGATGGCCGGGGTGCGCACGGTGACGAACCGCGAGTGGTAGGCCAGGCGTTCCTCCAGGCTGCGGGGCGGCGCGCCGGGCGGGGGAGGGGCCGCAACGGGGGTGGTGGCGAAGGCCTGGAAGCCGTCCCAGAAGGTCACCGACTGCGTCTGTGTCGCTGGGGCGTCGCCGTCGGTGCTTGCTGAGGTGCCGGGAGACTGGTCCGTTGCCAACGGGGACCTGCTGGCCGGTGTGTCGCCCGTGCCCGACGGTGTGTTCACCACTGCTCGGCCTCCGCTTCGGCGTCCCATAGCCCGTATCCGCCTGCCTCGGCCGGCGCCGGGCTGGTGTTTTCCGGGTCGCCAGTGCCTGACTCGGTCGCCAGGCCGGTGCCGATGAGGTCGTCCAGGCTCTCGCTCCAGTCCGGTTCGGGGGCGGGTGCGGTCTCTGCTTCGAGGGGGCGCCGCTGGCCTGGCAGGTCGGGCAGCTGCGCCGCTGTACCGCGGGCACGACGCCTTTTGCGGTGGTTGGTTTCGTGTTCTGTCCCGGCGGGGCTGCGGGTGTGGCGTAGGAGTTGGTCGAGGGCGTCGGCGAGGTCGGCTTCGTGCTGCTCGCGGTCCCCGCGTTGCTCGACCTCGGTCTGGATGTGGCGCCAGATGGCGTCGTTGAAGGGCTGGCGGACGTGGTCGCGGTGGATCCACGGAATTTCGTGGAGCTGTCCGTCGGTGAGGCGGACGAAGATCTGGCGGGCGTCGTGGGGGTTGTGGTGGACCTCCCATTTGCCGTCCCTGGCCGCGACGGGGGAGCGCTGGCTGCGGTGAGGGTCGAGGACGGGGTGGTTGTAGGTGCGGTAGTCGAGGCGGATGCCGCGTTCGGTGATGGGCTGCCAGCGCACGGGCAGCAGTTCGAGGTAGTCGGCCCCGCTCAGCGGCACCGGCACATATCCGCTGATGGTGATCAGCGCGGCCCACATCTGGTTCGGCGTGAGGGCGGTTTTGGGCAGGACGGGGTGGCGCAGTCCGTCGTGAGGCCGGTTCTGCCAGCCGCAGGTGATCCACTCATCGAGGAAGTCCTGCAACTGCGGGATCGTCCACCGCGCCTCGGTCTCCGTCGCGGAGCCGCGGCGCTGGGAGTTGGAGCCGGTGTGGCCGGCGACGTGCTGGCAGAGCAGGTCGTTGATCGAGCCGAAGGTCCGCTCCACCACGGCCTTGGCCTGCGGCCGTCTCGGAGGGGCGGGCTGCACGCTCACCCCGAGGGTCTCGCAGGCGGCGACGAAGCCCTGCGAGAGGTAGATCTTCCCGCGGTCGACGACGATCGTCTCGGGCACGACCACCGGCCGTGCGGCTGCTCCCTCCAGCCGTTCGTCCAGCGACAGCATCCGCTGATACGGCACCTCCGCGTGCGACAGATGAAGCGACTGGGGCCAGGCCGGCCGGGCAGGATGCGGAACAGCCATCTCCGCCAGGAGCAGGGCGGCGTCGACGGCTTTGGTGCTGTGCGGACGCAGGACGGCGGCCAGGACGGAACGGGTGGCGACGTCGACGGCGATCGTCAGCTCCGGCCGGCCCAGGCTGCCGTCCTCCAAGACGGCCATGATGTCCAGGCGGGTGGTGTCGATCTGCACGTGCTCCCCGGGCCGCAGCACCACCGGCGCCGACGAGGCGCGGACAGGTGCGGTGGCGGTACGCGCTGGAAGTCCTGGACGATCGGCTGGGTCGGCCAGCACACTCACCAGCCGGTAGAACGTCGACCGTGACGGCATCTCCACCACTCCGCGCCCGTGCACATCCTCCAGGATCTGCCCGACCAGTACCTGCAGCCCCTTCACCGTCCCCTTCGACCGGCCCCGCTGACGCCGCAGCGCCTCCAGCACCGCGGCCACGACCCGCTCGTCGGCATACCCCGTCGGATGACGGCCACGGGCCGGCACCGCGCGCTTGTCGACCAACCCCCACAAACCCTGCTTGCGGTAGGAGTGCCGCATCCGCTCCACCGTCGTACGCGTCACCCGGGCGAAGCCGAGCGCCGCCAGCTCCTGCGCCTTGGCCGCATCCCGCTGCGCCAGCGTCCACTGCTCGGGGTCATACTCCGGCCGCATCGTCTGTCCCTCACGGCCGCCCTCAGGGCGCGGCCACCCGGTCTCCACCTCACGGATATGAGGCAGCCAGGCCAGCGCACGCTGCTGTGCCGCCAGCGGAACAGTCTCGAACAGCCCCCACTGCGGCACCGCGTCCGGTGTCCGCGCGCCCACCACTTCAAAGCCCGGATCGGCGAACAACCGCCCCAGCAGCAGGCTTATTTCGGTGCCGTTCTCCTGCAGCAGGTAGACCTGCTGGCCCTGCAGAGCGGCGACCTGCCAGGTCTGCCCCCGGTAGGCGACGTGCGCGCCCACCTCCACCACCGGCCGCTGGCTCTTACCGTGTGTGCCGCCCACTGTGCTCACCCCTTCTCTTGGCCGCCGCCGGTGCTCAACTGCATTTCGGCGCCCCATCACGTTCTGCGTCAGCGCAGATCAGCGCCCGCTCGTGCAGCGGCTCATCAAGAGGCATCGTCAGATGCCCGCACCACAGCGCGTGGTAGACGGCGGGTAGCACCTGCAAGGGATCGCCCACCGCTGCGCCGTCGGCCAGCGGCCGGGGTTCGGCGAACGCTTCGGTCAGCGCGGCCTGTAGCCCGGGTGGGCCCTGATTGCGTGGGTGGCGGTAGCCGGCAAGCCACCGCAGGTTCGCTGCCACCACCGCTGGAGGTGGCTTGAGGCGCCGGTAGGTCCAGCCCACGCGTGCGCACGCCGCCTCCAGGACCACCCGCGCCCGCTGCGCCCTGTCTCCACCGGCGGTCGGGCTGGAGGGGCAGTCGGCGAGCAGGCCGGTGCCGTCCGCGTGCCGGGCGAACAGCTGGGGCACCCACGAGCGCACCCGCCCGTCGGACGTGTCCCGCCACAGCAGCCGTACCGGGCGCGCGGACAGGCCGGTCACGTCCGGATCCCGGTCCAGGACCATCAGCTGGATGAGCATCGCTGCCGAACCGTGCACCACGTGCCGTCCGGTGGTCGTCGACCACCACCAGCCCGGCCCCCACCGGCGGCCCGGCACGACCGGAAACGCGGATACCGGCGCCAGGTCCTCGAACCGCACCGACATCGCCGCCTGATCCCACGCCAGCTGTGTCGCCTGGCCGGCAGCAGTGGCGAAGGCGGCCTCGACTCCCGCACCGCTTCCCCCTGCGGCAGCCTGCCGCACCAACCTGCTGTGCCCGTGCCCCTCCATCCCCAACACCCAAGCGCACGCAAGCCTGTTGAACGCCGTGATCCGAATCCTCCACCCGAACGGGTGAACGCGCTCCGTCATGACGGCGCGCCCATCCCGTCAGGACTCCGGTGATCCTTCTTCGACCGCAGGCCGCCGAGTCTCGGTGCAGGTGAGGCGATGTCGGTGGCATGCGGCAGCATCAGGCCATGACACAGATGAACAGAGAATGGGCGATCGAAAAGTTGAAGGCCTTCCTCGTTACCGCCAAGGTGACGTACGTGCCAGACGCCCCAAACACCATTGGTTTCTGGGGCTACAAGTTCGATCACCCGAAGGCTGAAGTACAAGCTGCGGCCCAGATCGTGGAGCAGATCTTGGACCGTGTACTCCCTGACTGGCGATTTGCAGAATGGGAAGAGGCCAAGAGGCAACCCATGTGGCGCCATCGCGAGGCAGCGCACCGCGCGATCGCCCTCCTGGAAGCTGAGCAGGAGCTACAGGAGAACCTCGGCAGCGGCGCACCCCAGCTTGACGCATCCACACTGCATTCATGGGTCTGGGGCAGCGTGCAAGGCTTGTGGAGCAGCGGCCACTTTCGTGAAGCGGTCGGTGCTGCTGCCAGGGCGGTAAATGCCCAAGCCCAGGCAAAGCTCGAACGGCGGGACGCTTCCGAGGCCAAGCTCCTCTCCGACGCTTTCTCCACCAATACACCCACTCCAGGGCACCCGCGCCTGCGCCTGTGCGAAAACGACAGAGGCGATACGTTCAAAAATCGCCACGACGGTGCCGGAAACTTTGCGCGGGGCGTCTACGCGGCCATCCGCAACCCCATCGCCCACGAAGAGGATCAGGAACTGGAAGAGAACGAGGCTCTGGAGCAGCTTGCCGCTTTCAGCATCTTGGCGAGATGGGTGGACAGCGCTGCAGTGGTGAAGGCCAGTTGAACAGCCGATCTATGCTCCCCGCGAGGGGCTCCCCACCCGAAGACGAGCGCCGGTACGCCGATGACCGGACCCCGGACCGCGTCAAGTGCTCTCCCCGTAAATGTCACGGAGCAGTAGTGATGCGGGCGGTGGTCAGCAGCGCTTGCTGATGCGGGTGGAGCCGGTCCCACTGGGCGATCTGCAGGTGCGCCCAGCGCCGCAAGCTCTCCGGGACGGGCCCGCCTGCGGAGCCGAGGGTGCGGTATTGCTGCCAGGTGCGGTGCCAGGTGTAGGACCAGGGTGGGTTCCACCAGGGGTCCAGGGCGGTGAGCGCCTCGATGGTGGTGGTGGAGAGGACGCCGGCGCGGGCTTTGCGGCGTTGCTGGCACAGCCATCTGCCGAGGGGGAAGCCTTCGTGCTGGGTGTGTTTGTCCGGGGTGAGGTGGCCGTGCTGGGCGGCGTAGGTGCGTGCGTGGTCGAGTCCGGGGCTGGCGGGGTAGGAGCGTGTGGCTGGGGCGGGTCGTTCGCCTACGGCAGTGTGGGGTGTGATGCCGAGGGCGGTCAGGAGGCCCTGCTGGCCGGGGTGGAGATGCTCCCAGGACTCCTGCTGGACACGGATCCAGCGGCACAGGCCTCGGGGGAGGTCCGCGGCCGCTACGCCGTCGGCACCCGTAGCTGCCGTGCGGAGGCGGTGGTAGGCCTGCTGCCATGGCAGGGGCCAGGGCGGATTCCACCACGGATCGATCATGGTCAGGGCTTCGGCCCGGGTGGGGGAGAGACGGTCCTGACGGGTGCGTCGTCGTTGCCAGGCCAGCCACTTCCCCAGCGGGAACCCGTCGAGGACGGTACTGGTCGGCGCGGCGATATGGCCGTATTCGGCCGCGTAAGCGCGAGCTTGTGCGAGCGCGGTGTCCAGAAGACCGGGCTCGGTGCGGGGAGCCGGTGGTTGGGCGGCGCGGGCTGTTGCAGCGGTGATGCCGATCTTGGTCAACAGGCGGTGCTGTTCGGGGTGGAGCGTGCCGTAGTCGGTGCACTGACGCCTCAGCCAGCCGGCCAGCTCCTTCTCAAGGTCCGGAATGCCGGTACCACCACTGCCGTCGGCTGCGGACGCGGACTCTGACCGCTCGCGTACGCGACTCCAATTGCGTTGCCACTCCAAGGACCAGCTCGGGTTCCACCACGGGTCGAGCGCTGCGAGGAGCGTGCTGACCGGCCATGTCCCGCCTGTACTGCGATGGTGCTCCCGCGCCTGGTGGCGCTGTTCGCTCAGCCACCGGCCCAGCGGAAACCCCTCAGAACAAGCTTTCAGGGGCGCGGCGAGGTGGCCGTGTGCGGCGGCGTACGTGCGCGCGTGAGCCAGCCCGGGGCCCGTACCGCAGAGCTGGGAGATGACCTCGTGGGGGCAAGCCGCGGCGGTCTCGGCGGTAATGCCGATCTCCGCCAGCAGACGCTGCTGCGGCCGATGCAACTGCTTGTAGCCGGTGCACTGCACGGACAGCCACGTGGCCCAGCCGTCACTGCCGTCCGGCCAGCTCCCCTCTGCGGCCCCCTGATGCCGGTCCCGGGCATGAGCGCGGATCCGGTACCAGGTGCGCTGCCACGCCAAGGGCCACGGCGGGTTCCACCACAAGTCGATCGCGTCGAGCACCTGAAGGTGCGCTGGTTCGTCCTGGCGGCGAGTGAGGCAACGCTGGGCAGCGAGCCACTTCCCGAGCAAAAACCCCTGGTACGAGATGTTCTTGGTGGCCAGAGCCAGGCATCCGTGCTCGGCGACGAAGGCGCGCGCACAGGCAACAGCCTTATCGATGCCCGCTGTCCGGCTCGTTCGGCGCGGGCGTGCGCTACCGGCGGCCTGGGCCGTGAGGCCGATGTCGGCCAGCAGACGGCGTTGTTGGGGGTGGAGTGAGCTGTACTCGGTGCACTGCAGGTACAGCCATTCCCCGGTCAGCATGTGGGTGTCGGGGAAGCCGCTGGCGGCGTTGAGGGGGCCGTGGCGTCTGACGTGGTTGCGGGCGCGGTAGTAGGAGCGCTGCCACTTCACCGACCAGGGGATGTTCCACCACGGATCCACTTCCTTCAGGACGGCGGCCTTTTCTTCAGGCAGGACCAAGGCGTGGGCCTGCTGGTTGTGCACCCATTTCCCCAGGGCGAAGGAACCGACTCGGGTGTCGCGTTGGGTGGCGAGGTGACCGTGCTGGGCGGCGTAGGTGCGCGCGTGGGCCAGGCCGACGGCGAAGGCGCCCTCGGCGTGCACGCTGTGGCCCCGCAGCCGTTTCTGAGCCGGCAGACCCTTTGTGCCCGCGGTCTGCTGACGCTGGTGGCCCGCGAGAACGTCGGCGAGAGGCCGGGGCCGGAGCGCCAAGGGAACCTGCCACAGCCGCTGTTCGTCGTCTCCACTGCCGCCCTCGGTACGGATGCACTGGTACGTCCAGGCAAACAGCGCTCCGTGGGTGCAGGCGGCCAGACGCTCGGTGAGCCACGAACGCCGCAAGCGATGGCCCAGCTCGCCGGGCACGCAGGGCACATCAGCCAACCGGTAAGGGAGGTGACCACCACCGTCAGCAGCGACACGGAGCCGCCAGGCCGGGCTGGCCAGAAGCGTGGCGAGGGCGACGGTCTCGGGGTAGGTGATCAGATCCCGCGCCAGGATCCGCCACCGCTGCGGATCCTCGCCCGCGGGCATGGCCGCATCCAGCCGCATCGGCCACAGACGTTCCTCGGGCCACTCCTGTGCCCACCACCAGGCTGTGACCGCTTCAGCAACCTCGAACGCCGAACCAGCGACGGGGGAGCGGCGCAGCAGCCTGCGGTGATCCGCCTGCGCTTGGACCACCTCCGGGCATCCGGCCAACCCCACGACACGGCCCCCGCTGCCAGGCACGTTCATCAGCCAGCACCGGTGGCGTGGGCAGACTCGCTGGTGCGCCGCCAGGTACACCCGGGCTGGTGCAACGTGACCGGTCCGCGCAGCCACACAGGCCGGGCACGCCGGACCCCAGGCAGCAACCGTCTCCACCCCGTTGTAAAGCCGCGCCGCCGGCCGCTCCTTCGAGGGGCCCAGCGGCTCCTCCCGCGTCCAGGCCGGCAACGCATGGCGTAAGCCCACCTGCGGCACACGACACAGCGCCGCGACCCGGTCCCGGGCCGCGGCGTTCAAGAACACCTCGCTGTCGCCCTGCAGAGCCCGGACGACGCCCTGCTGGCCAGCCACTTCGGTAACCGACGACAGCAGACTCCGCACCGTGAGGCCGTACCTGTCCGCGATCCGCCCCAGGAACGACAGCGTCATCTCACCCTGCAGGGGCGTCACCCGAAAGGCACCCGCGGCCAGCAACAGCTCCCCCACCCATCTCGTCGCTTGTGACAACTATCGTGCTTCGGCTCAACAAGCAGGCGCCGGGCCCGTCGGCCGGTGTCAGGTCAGTAGTCGAGGTCGAGGTAGTCGATGTCGTTGAGGGTGACATCGGAGAGTCCTGTGGCGCGCCCTCCGCCGTCTTGGAAGTAGATCTCTTTAAAGCCTTCGGCGATGATCGCGCGCATTTCCTGGTCGCTGGCGCCTGTGTTGCGGGCGTCGAAGAGGCGTTGTGCGTAGGCCGGGGGGAGGTGGACGGTGAGGCGGCGGAAGCGTCCGTCGTCGGTCGTGCCGACGGGTGCGGTGTATCCGAAGCGGGCCCTCGTCTCCACGGTGATGCCGCCGGAGGTCGCGGCCTGTTTCTGGCGGCGTTTGCGTACCTGTGGCTGCCACCGTTGCCGTACCGCGTCGTCGATCTTCGCGGCGACGTCGGCGCGGGCGTGCTTGCGGGCGCCGCGCCGGTAGCGGTTGACGGAGTCGGCGGTGACCCCGAGCTCCACCGCCACGGCCTTCGCGCTGCCGAACTGCTTGAGCAGGAACCCGATCTGACCCTTCAACGTCTTCGGCGGCTCCTTGGTGAACGCTTCCCGGTCGGCCCGCTCGATCGCGTCGTCGATCTCGCCCACAGCCCTACTCCCCTTCGTCGAGGACGGCGTCGCCGCCCTTGATGTGGCGGGCCGGGTTCAGCCCCTTCTCCATGAGGTCGACCGCCCACAGCATCGACTGGACGCCCTCCAGCTTCGCCAGGCCGGGCGTGGGGCCGAGGCGGAAGGCGCCGGGCTGCGGCTTGCCGGAGGCGGCGTACGGCAGGAAGTCCAGCGGGCTCTCGCCCGGCGAGGGGTAGACGACGCAGTCGGACAGCACGGCGAGCGGGTACAGGCCCGTCATCTTGACCATGTTGCCCAGCTTGCGGTGCATGTTGACCCGGGCCTTGCTGATGACGGCGGCCCGGATGTCGGGGCGCCAGGTCGGCCGCGACAGGGCCGGCCACGTCTCGCCCTCCTTGTAGTGCTTGCCCTGGGGGCGTTCGCGGAGCTTGCCGACGCCGCCCTTGACCGTGGCCTTGATCGCGGACAGGACGGCGGCCAGGGCCGGGTCCTTCTGCTTGTGCTGCTCCATCGCCGCCAGGAACTCCACGTCGGAGAGGTCTTTGGTGACGCCCATGTCGGCGAGGGTGTCGACGTAGGCGGTCTTGAGGCGGTCGTGCCACGGGTCGAGGTACGCGCCGGTCTCGCGGCGCAGGTAGGCCTCGATCGGGTGGACGTCGTGCCCGAGCTCCTGGGCGTAGGCGAGGGTGTGCGTCTGGTACCAGGCCGGCCCGGTCGGGCGGGTGCCGTCCGGGGTGAACGGCGAGGGCAGGCGCGGGTCCAGGTCGATGTGGGAGAGGTCGGCCAGCCAGCTCCCGGGGATCTTCGGATTGAACGCCGGGGTGTGGAAGTGATCCGGGGCCGACAGGCCGACCACCAGGCGGGCCGCGGCGGCGAGGAACGCGGTGTTGAGGTCCAGGCCGACCGCGAAAGGCAGCGTGCACTCCTCATCCGTCAGCAGATCCACCGAACGCACCCACTGGTACGCCTCCTCATTGAGGAAGCCGCCACTCCAGCCGGAGTTCACGACGACAGGGTGTTCGGCGGTGGCCTCCGGCGGCGCCGGGTCCATCGGCTCCGTCCCCAGCGAGCCCGCGTTGTGGCCGGACACCCAGTTCCCGGTCGTCGGGTCCTGCACGGCCTTCGTCGGCGGGCGCAGCGCCGTCATCAGCTCCAGACCGGACACGGCCGTCGACCCGCGCGGGGTGATGACCCGCGTCGCGTATACACCCAGGACGCGGGCGATGTCGGCCGCCTCGAGGCCCGCGACACCGGGCCAGGACCGCTCATCAAGGGCGTCCCACGACAGGATCGCGAGCTGCACGCACTGCCGCTCACGTCCCTGCGCCTTGCGGTAGACCCTTGCCCACGGGCCGAACCCGCGCTGCGTCAACTGCCACCGCGCCTTCAACACCTGCTTGACCACCGGGTGGTCCTCGGGCAGGCGCAAGGAGCGGCGCTGCTCGTGGCCCTCCAATCGCTCCGGCAGCCCCAGCTTCACGGCGGCCGCGGCAGTGAGAACGATCAGCGGATCGCTGTCCTTGCCGTACCGGTTCAACTTCGTAGCCCCGAGGCCGGACTCGCGCAGCGTCCACTCCACCAACTCCGGGATGGTCGTCGCCGGGCAGTCGAGCACGATGCCGTCGACGCCGTACGCGGAGCCGTCGCCGTCCAGCACCGCGAGCGGACCATGCGGGAACCGCGAGTCGGCTACGGGCGCGGAATGCTTCTTCGCCGGACGGCGCGACGTCGCCGCCGCAGGCCGGGCAACCGGGCTCTCGGTCTCCGGCGCCTCCACTACGACGGGCACCTCCACTACGGCGGGCACCTCGGGCACGGCCGGGCCGGTGAATGTCTCCGCAACCGGTTCCGGGTTGAGCGCGGGAGCCGGGGCGGGCGTGACAGCGGGAGCTCCGTGGGCCGGGTACTTCGCGGCCCACCCGTTCAGCAGCCGCTGGTAGGCATCCAGGCGTGGCGACTTTGGCTCCGCGCGGCCGTTCTCCCAGTTCTTCACCGACTGGGTCGTCGTCTTCAACGCGGTGGCGAGGCGGGCCTGGGTGATGCCGGCGGCCTCACGAAGCCGGGCACGCTCCGCCGGAGGCGGGAGGTGCGGCTCCTCGTTCAGCAGAGCGTCGACGGACGCGAACAGCTCTTCCTCAGACGCCATTCCCTGCACCTTCACATCAGGATCCGATACTGCTTAACCAAAAACTTAGCCCATTCCTTAACCTTCCTGTGCCCATTCCAACCCCAGCGCGGCGAGTGCGGCGAGTTTGTCGAAGGTGAGCTTCGCGCGGCGGCTTTTGCTGTTGCTGAGGAACACTCCGAGTCGGACTTCTGCCCCGTCCTCCAACTGCTCTGTGTGGCCTCTGGGGACGGTCACGGAGCCTTCGCGGGCCTTGTACTGCGCCAGGGCTGCAATACCCCGTTCGAAGGCTCCAGAGGCACCCGTGGGGGACTTCGCGGGCGCCTCCTGCTCCGGTGGGAGCGGTACGACACCAAGTTGCTCCAGGCGCTCGCGCTGCCCGTCCATCAGCGAAGCCCACACCGTCGGTTGGCGCTGTTTCGCGGCCCATCGTCCGATGTCCATGCCGTGGACCGTGAACCCGGGCAGGACCTCTGCTTGGCCTTCTTCGTCGGTGACCAGTTCGCGGAGCGCGGCGTAGTGGCGCTGCCAGTCTGCCGGCCAGTCGGGGTTCCAGTCTTCGTCGACGGCTTCGAGTGCTGTCTTCCATTCGGGGTGGTCGTCCAGCGCACCAGGACGCCGCAAATTCGCGAGCCACATCCCCAATGGTTTGTCCAGCATGGCCGCGGTGCGGGGTGCGCAGAGTGTCCAGTGTTGGTCGTAGTACGCCTTGGCGGCTTCCAGGTTCTCCTGGAACCTTTCATCGGCCATCGACCACACCATGCCGAGCCGCTCCAGGCGCTGCGCGCGCTGCCCGTTCATCTCCCCGGCTCCGTACGCCCGTCGCTGCTCCGCCACCCACTGTCCAAGAGGTGTCGCGCCCTCGCGATGTCCGTAGGGCACCCTCGCGTTCCCGACCCGCTCGACGTACGTCTTCAGCTTCGCCCAGCCGCGGGCCCAGTCCTGGCGTTCGGTGTCGATGACGTTGAAGGACACCCAGTCCGCGACCATCACCGGGTCACGCGGAGCAGCGAAACGCAGCAGCAGGCGGGATTCGTCCTCGCCTTCCTCGGGCGGCGTACCGATGTGCTGGGACGGTTGCGCGACGTCCTTCTGCGGCTCCTGAGGGATCGCCAGCAATTCGATTGCCTCTTCGTCGTGAGCGCGTAGACCTTCCAATACCTTCACCAACGGGCGATACGATCCGGAGGTGAACATATCCTCAGGTGTCTCTTCCGGCTGGAGGAATACCGGCACGATCAGAGAGGCGAGCTTGCCCTGTCCCGGCTTCTGACGCAAAGCGCGCCCGATAGCCTGGACAATGTCATGCGGCGCGCCCTTGGGATCCAACAGGGCAACACTGTCCACCGCTCTAATATCAACGCCCTCACCCAATACGCGACAATTCGAGAGAATAGCACGCAGTGCCGTGGTGCCGAATTTTCCCAGGACTCCGCGCCGGCGTTCGGGCACGTGCTCGCCGCAGAGCCAGTCGGCCCAGATCTGCGCCGGGTACCTCTCGGGCTGGTCGGCGTGTAGCTTCGCCGCCACGCGCTCCAGGCCCTCCGCGTAGGCCGAGGCCTCTATCGTCCGGTGGTGGAACGTGATGCACGTCGACAGGTCGTGCTCCGCCATCGTGTGCAACAGTGCGGCCTGCAGGGCCCCGAGCCGCTGGCCGCGTACCTCCTCGCTGCGCCGCTCCTCGCCCATCAGCCGCTCGGGCGTGACGACCGGGTCCTGGAGCTCCAGGACGATGATCTGGTAGCGCGCCAGCAGCCCGCGCGACACAGCAGATGCGAGGGACAGCTTGTAGAGGACGGGCCCGAAGACGGTCTCGTCGTCCATGGAAGCCGCCATCTCCCGCGGCAGCCGGTCACGCACCCCCTCAGCGACCTCCCGGTTTAGCCGCTCTTCCCAGATCCGAGGCGTCGCCG
>Ga0307515_10013707_pt1 | contig 15105 bp, 10 predicted proteins | sample 17_EM_MG_FD_194513 | JGI IMG/M metagenome (GOLD analysis project Ga0307515, IMG submission 194513) | Populus trichocarpa ectomycorrhiza microbial communities from riparian zone in the Pacific Northwest, United States - 17_EM | ecosystem: Host-associated > Plants > Roots > Unclassified | place... | reverse complement strand
TAAAAATATCTGCATGTTTTGATATTTGTTTCTAAAGCATAGCGTGTCCATTTATCTAGGTTTTTTTTTTTTTTTTTCAAAGTTTAGACTTATTAGGCAACACAAAGACCCCACAAGATGTATGAATAAATGAGAAGGGGTACCACATTGGAAAGCTGAAAGTGAGTTCTGAATCGTTCATGGCCAGTGGTACTGATCGTTCGTGGGGAGGTTTGAGGTCCCCAGTAAATGTGAAAGATACAGTTCACAGAACATAACAAGCATGCAGGATCGACCCATTTGGCGTAGCCTAGCTGTGGGGTTTGTGTGCCGTTAAACTGTATATATGTGCTATAAATGCATGCCCTAATACGCACAAAATTCCCATCTCTAAACATGCGAGACAGATATATATATATAGTGATCATAAGGTATCCTGTGTAGCCCTAGGAAAAGACATCTTCTTACTCTATATATCCTTACGTACGTACAATGTCTTTTTGCTAACATGGTTGTAATTGATTTTACAAAATGTTTATCGTTTGAAATGGTAAAGAATAGACACTTCCTTTTCTTTTTAAATGCTTTTCAATTTTATTGGCATTCTTGTATTAAAATCATTAAAAACTCTAAAAATTCAATCCAGGTTTAATTTGAAAAACCCATAGAAAAGAATACAAACAATGATATCAAATGATAAATTCATTTAAATCATAATGTATGAGCTCCAACCACGGTCCAACCGGCATTTTTAGCCCATCTAATTTACAATTGTGTCCTTTCGTCTTTAGATTGTGATTGCTTTGAGTTAGTTAATTTCGTCATCTTTAACATGTATTTTTTTAATACATATACCTTTCAATTTCAAATGGGAAGAAGAATTCCATTATGGCAGGCCATGGCAGAAGATATTTCGACTCTAATAGTCTTTCACTATGATAGGTCCCATTGTCAGCATATTCTTAGTGCAATAATTTGTCTTGCTATCTCTAATAAGTTATATTTTTTTATTCTAATACTTGCAAGGGAATTTATTTTGGACTCCACGTGGGTTTTTCAGTATTTTATATTGATCCAATATATATTATTTTGAGTAGAATATAACTCAAAATATCACAAGAGTAAAATTAACTTTTGGTCACTTCTCTTCACAAAAGGATAAGATTCATAAGATATAATTACATCATGAATTCTTCAAGTTAAAGGTTCACAATCTCTTTATTCTCAATATTTTAAGCATACATATTTTCAGAGTCTATCTCTCTAAAATATCATTGCATTTTCTCTTTATATAAAGTTACTTACTTTACCATTCAATAGTCCATATGTCCATCAAAGAGGACCTTTTGCAGGTACCAGGTACCGATCACTTAGCTTACCAAGTACCACCTACTACTACCACAGCTACCGGTCACCTGGCTTACAAGCATCACGTGCTACCAATCACATTGACTTACTAGACATCACTTGCTACTACCACAGGTACTGGTCACCGGCTTATCAGACATCACCTGCTACTACCACAACTATCGGTCACCTGGCTTACCGGGCATCACATGCTACTACCATAGTTATCGGTCATCTGGCTTACCGGGCTTCACATGCTACTACCACAACTATCGGTCACCTGGCTTACCGGGCATCACATGCTACTACCATAGTTACCGGTCATCTGGCTTACCAAGCATCACCCGCTACCACTTACCAATCATCTAAGCTTTCTATATAAAGTCATCAGATACCTTAACTATGGAGAATGAATCAGATTACTTGAACTACGAGATCAACCAATTATCCAACACATCAGCCTTATTCCTAAACATCTTGGATTTTAGGACTCATCAATTGCCACCATCTGTGGGAACTGATAAAAAAAACCACAAGTTTCTAAAACTTGTTTTGGCACACAACCAAGACACACATGAGTCAGGACACAGGACAAATCTACCCGTTACCACGAACATTTCTACCCAGCTAGACTTTCAACAACTCACCAATCAGGTGCAACTCCTCACTCAGACCATGTTGGCAACCCAAGGTTAAAATCAGACATTACCACCCCTACAAATCTTAACACCTTTAATAATATACAACACCCCGATGCCATATCCATCAGCCGCACTAAGCGCCCATAGACAATTACACTACTCAAGGGAGACTAAACATAATGACAATCTTGAGAGTCCACTAAGGGGTCGCTTATACCATTGCGATACTCATGTACAAAATTGGTACTTCGAACTTCCTCCCCCTAGCTACCGTGAGATGGACATCGGTTACTGTAACCATTGTTGCATGTCAAACTTTTTGGGCTCCCAAGAGCCTATTAGACAAAAGGACTAAGAGAAGATCAATACATGAGCATACCCATGAGAATGATTACAACCCTCATCAGTGGAAGGGTTCTCCCTTATCCAAATAAGTATTGAACAATTGATTCTCTATGGATTACATTTTCATAAAAATGAGTCTAGATAACTATAATGGCCCAGCCCACCCAAGGGAACATGTATACATGAGCATACCCAGGAGAATGACTATAACCTTTATCAGTGGAAGGGTTCTCCTTTGTCCAAATGAGTATTGAAAAATCGACTCTCTATGGACTATATTTTTTTAAAAATGTGTCTGGATAACTATAATGACCTGGCCCACCCAAGGGAGCATGTATAAAACGTACTTAGTTGCTTACAGTTGGTCATCCAGGACAATGCCACAATGTGCAAAATCTTTCTCACAACCTTATGAGGGTCTCCGCGTGTATAGTACATTAATTTGGAGCCAAGATCCATTGATGGGTTCAATGACTTATGTGTTAAGCTCTATAGAACTATTTGGCGTTACCCAACAAGAGGGCAAGTCTATACATGCATATTTGAAAATGTTCAATACAGAGAAACTCAATGTGAAAGAATTGTTTAAGTCAATAGCTTTAAAGGCCTTGATAAGAGAGGTAATAGAATATGCCCTCTAGAGAAAACTTTATGTTTACTAGATAGTAGTTTGCTCAAAGTGAGATAAGTCATACAAAATCATATACGGATAGAATAGGCGAATTTGTTATGACATGGGCCCCCTTTTTATTACATGGATAACCAAGGACCTTTCAAGTGAAATCATTCTCCTAGTAGGAATGAAAGCTCGAAGAAGAACCCCGAGGGATCAACCTATGGTCATTTGGTGTGTCTTAAGGATCACTCATTTGAAGTTATCAAGGTTGTCAAAGAAAACACCTTAGTGCCACCTCTAATATATGTTACTCCTAAGAACCTTTATTGTACCTATCACTCAAACAACCTTAGGATGCATGATCCTCAAAAGAAATGTAAGTTTATTTTTGATATAAAAATAATATATCTCTAACATACATTCCCTAACTATAAATCTCTAATGGGGGCTTCTGACCACTCTCACTAAAAGGAATTAACTTGGTCTCCCTAGAGCAATATCCCCACAATCATCAGAAGTTGATCTCGGATCCTCTATTCTCAAGTGCAGTCTTGAATTGGCATATTCTCTAGGTGATGCCAAAAAGCCTCTCACCAATTCATGATGGGTTGATCTCAGATCCCCTACTCTCCAATCTAGTCTTAAATTGGCACATTTTACAGATGATGCCAAAGGGTCTTTCACTAATTTGTGAGGGGTTGATCTAGGATCCCCCACTCTGCATTGTAGTATCAGAATGATATATTTTCCAAGTGATGTCAAAGAGCCTCTCACCAATTTTTCATGGGTTGATCTTAGATCCCCATTGTTCAATGCAGTCTTAGACTAGCACCACTTTGTAATAGGGGCTCTCATGTCTCATGTCATTATAAAAAGATCATATATCTCTCACGCATTATTAACCATTCTTCAATGAGGGGCTCCCAAGCCTTTACACATTCACAAATAAGGTTACAGACCTTCTAAAGCTACAGACCTCCTACTTTTTAGTGAGATCTTTCTTTAATTGAAGGCTTTCATGCCTCATTTCATCCTAAAAAGATCACATACCTCTCACACTCAGTGCGACCACTCTCCAAAGAATGAATTTGTTTTCCTAGTGCAACAAAACCACCCTTCATATATATGTTCCCTTCATCCTTTAAAAATATTTCTAAATATGGGTATCACCAGGGATCATCCTTTTTGGGTACCCCTTGGCACTTTAGAAAATTTTCTAAATATGGACGTCGCCAGGGGTCACCCTCAGCCCTTTAGAATATTTTCTAAGTATAGGATCATCCTCTATGGGTTTCCACCAGCCACTTAGAAATTTTTCGAAGTATGAGGTTTTTCTCCATAAATTTCCCATAACCTCTGAAAAAAATATTCTAAATATGGAATCTAAATTTCTCATGACCTCTTTTATATTCATGGTTCCCCTTTATATACTTATAATTTTTTTCAAACATGGTGCACACTCTTATACACAAGCTCTCTGGTTTATTACCTATGGTTTTAACCTCTCTTCTTATATGAAGGAAATTCAACGAACTCATAATGGTAACCGAGTATTTTTATAAGTATTTATGAATTGATACCATAAAAACATAGGGAGCTATTGATGGATCCAAATAAAATGGACTTGAAAAATCCCCCAAAATAAACCTAAAGAAATCCTCTAAAAATGGAAAAAGCTTAAAAAAAACACCCAAGGAACTTGGGCTTGGGCATGGTAGCCCAAGCCCATGCTCCCTACATAGGTGCATGGGCACCATACAGTGCACTAGGTGTTTGCCAGTACATGTATGCCCATGCAATGCATTGGGTGTCGCCATGGAATTTTTCTCAGACCCTACACGAGTCCCTCAGTATTTTATATTGATCAAATACATATTATTTTGAGTAGAATATAACTCAAAATATCACAAAAGTAAAATTACACTTCGGCCTCTCCTCTCTACAAAAGGATAAGATTCATGGGCTATAAATACACCATGAATCCTTCAAGTCAAAGGTTCACAGTCTCTTTATTCTCAATATTTTTAGTATACATATTTTCAGAGTCTACCTCTCTAAAATATCATTGCACTTTCTCTCCTACAAAGTTATTGACTTTACCACCGGAGAGTCCCCACGTCCATCAAAGAAGACCTTTTGCAAACACTAGGTACCGGTCACGTGGCTTACTAGGCACTAACACTTGTTACTACCATAGCTACCGGTCACGTGACTTACCAGGCACCTCCACTTGTTATTACCATAGCTATCGGTCACCTTGACTTATTAGGCACCACCTGCTACTAGCACAGCTACCGGTCACCTGACTTAGCAGACATCACCTCCTACCACTTACCAACCCTCTAGACTTTCCATATCAAGTCACAAAATACCATGAACATAAAGAATGAATCAGATTGTTTGAATTAGGAAGTCACATAATTATTCAACACATCAATTTTATTTCTAAACATTTTGGTAAAAACTCATCAAGAAGTATTAACAAATTTATTTCCTCCATTTCTTTTATCGATTTTTACTTGGATCTTTTGAGTGGGTGGAAAAAACTCTTACTACTATTGATCAAACGCATGTAATCTCAGTCAAGACACCAATTTTCTCTAATGGAAGGTGAAAATAATTAGCTTGGTGGAGACTTGAGACGGGCCTAAGGTCAAATCTGGATGCAAACTGTAAAGTGTCCCGACCTGTATTCAAGAGGCAAGGGGGGTCCACCGAGGTGGAAAAAAAGAATCATGGGCCCGAGGCTGGGTCCCATAAAAGAGACCACTGTCGGCTGGCCACCCCGTTGGGCAGCACGGAGAAGGACCATTACAGGCAGCATTTGTGAATCACCCCGTTTGTCACGATGGGTTGACATCAATTTATGCCCACTGCCTTCTTACTGTATCCAACGCCACATAATTCCAAAACTTCACCCTTCACTCCCTTATGAAATATCAAGATTTCCGCTTCACAAAGGCCTCTTGCAGACACTGATTAAGCCAGCACAGATTCGAGTCCTATTTCCCTAGCCATCCTGCCCAAATTTTGTGTTACATCTTGTAGACAATTTTTAAGACACTACCATTATATGACACGTCCATTTCTCCAAGACCATAACTTAACTAACTTATATATTGTCTCAATGCCAAAAGAAAAGGAGGGAAGGACCAGAGAAGACTTGGACGGTATGCAAAAGTCGACACCCTTCCAGCAATTGAATCAAGGTCCGAGGAAAATGTGCTTACTGGGATTCCTAGGTGTGTGTATTCCCTCTTTCCTTTTCCATTTTTTTAAAAAAATTAGGTGCGCAATTCCAAGATGAGAGATATTCTTGTCCAAGTGAGCTTTTTAAAAAAAAGATAAGGATTCTAGATTATCTTTGCGAAGATCGTCTTATAATCAATCAGCTTTGTGTAGCAGTGCTTAGGAGACTAGATTTGCTCTCTATATTTTACTTTTGCTTTTATAATTTTCAAACACTGATGATGCCCATCTCCTCATTGTAAGACAATAAAGTCAATAAAAAAAAGAAAAGAAATCCCTCCATTAATTTCATGGATTAGCATTGCAAGTACACCAGTTTAGCTGGAAATCAAGGTTAATTAGCTTAGCTCACGAAGTCATGCTGCTAATGCCTATACATAGCCTAGCCAAGAATTGATGGGGTGATTAGAATCTAACCCATTTCTCAAATAGGTCGCTAACTTTAGATAAACAATATCACTACTTCTGCTGCATTGACTTGCACTAAGGTCCCTCCATTAATTTTTGCATGTTGGTATATTTAAAAATATTTGATTAATTAATAAACACTATCATAGTTTTATCTTAATTTAAAAAAAAAACTATAATTTATAACTTTTTCTTTTTTTTTAACCGCAACATCGAAACTACATTGCGAAACACAAACCAGTGCAAGTGTTGAAGTCTTACATGCTAATAACATCATATGCTGATCATCATTCGTAGGCTTGTAGATCAATCAACTATGGATGGCCCATATTCCCATAAATATCAGCGCTTGTAATAATCAGAGTACTCAAAACATAAAAGAAAGGTGGGAAGGAAGAAATGGAAACCTGTTAGAATCCAATGCACGACTGGTTTGAAAATGACCCTTAGCTGCACAAAGACAACATTTTCGCGTTTCATTTATGAAACCTTGACGACCCGGAAGGCCTTCCCTCGCCTCGTAGCATTAACATAACTCTGCATACATGAAGTAAAAACGTTTTGTTTCTTCATTTCACCAATGATATACAGATCTTTCATGGTCATGGACCATAATAAATGCTAGAAAAATGTTCAAAATTAGAAATAAAAGGGCATTTGTCTTTGGATTGTATGGAATTATTTTCTTATGGATGTCCCAATCATGGCATGAATGATTTAATGCAAAAATTAATCCCAACAGAAGAGAAAATGGTTAATCCCAACACTGATAGTGATGAACATAATCTTTTTTTTTTCTTTTAGCAAAAACCCCCGCCCCTGTTTTCGTTGGCTCTTATATGAAAAATGTAAGCACAATTCATTTTAATTGCTCCTTTTCTTTTCTTTTATTTTTGGAATAATTCCCTTTTTGGGTATTAAAAAAGGAATTTGAGAGGCGGACGATGCTGCGTCTAAAATAGTGTTTGACTAAAATAATCAAAGAGGAGGTACAGTAAAAAAAAAAATGTTGTGGCAATGATGAGAGCGAGGGGCACTAGTGGGTGCACGATAAGCACGTGGGCATCGCCTTTTCTAATTGCTCGCTGGCATGTCCATGGAAAATATGCCTCAAACTCTCTACATTCTAGTCCTAGTTACAAAAACAAAACAAAAAATACATTAGCAGTGCTTTAGTTCACAGATTTTCATATTTCAGGTCCTGTCTTGCTGTGAGTGATTGGCAGTTTATACTTGTTTGAGCATATCAAGAAGAACCTTAGATTTGAGGTTGCAATCTTTATATTTTACTTCCATTCTTTATTTATTAGCATGTGTCTTCCTTCTAGTTAAAGTAAAGCTACTAATGTACATTCTTACTCTTAATTTCTAATTCTACAATCTTGGGTTTGGTATTTTTTTACCAAGCTTTTGTTTGAGGGGTGATTGAGCTTGACGGCATTGCAGCACTTTGGTTCTTTGTTTGCATGTCCAAATCATATGGGGTATAGAATTTGACGGAAGGGACATGGACATTGGAGTGTTTGATCTTCTGGGTTTGCTTCATTATTGATGATTTTCGCAAGTAATTCTATATATATAACACTCAGATATTGTTATCACACCCACAATAAAAGCTCTTGGTATCCATTCCTTTATTCTAGTATATCTCTTCTCCTCCAAGAATTTCTATCTGTTTCCTCTCTCTCTCTCTCTCTCTCTCTCTCTTCTTGAATTGATGAAAATTAAAGGTTTTGATTGCCTGGAATAACAACTTGCTGGTTTCCTAAGTAGTAGTGAAACTTTGTACAGGAAGCAGGTTGTCTTATTGAGTTCTGTCTTCTTCTGAGATCATCTTTCGCTTGCTGCTGAAGAAGGGACCTTTTGGGGCTTCTCATGCATTGAATGGGAAGCTTACGTTGGTGAAGAAGTGAAGAAGTCAGGTCTATCTGATTCAACTATATTTAAAAAGCAATTTGATGAACACATAATCAAGAAGAAAATCAAAAGGATTAGTCATGAAGTTCATGAAACTCGGATCCCGGCCGGACACGTTCTACACTGCTCAGGCTGTCAGGTAAAAAACTTATGAATCATTCAATAGGCTGCAGATAATGTCAGATGACGTATATCCTGAAGGAAAGATGTCAGTAATTTAATTTCGCAATGCAGGTCTGTCTCCTCTGAAGTTTCCAGTGACCTTATAGTTCAAGTGAAAGGGAGTAGATATTTGCTTCACAAGGTAGGTAAAGTCCATAAGTTTTCTTTTACAAAAGATTTGGAATAAAGGATATTGATCGTGGCATCTATTCCTCCGATTCATCTGGATTATAATTTCAGTATTCCTGATGCTGATTTTTGCAGTTTCCTCTGCTTTCCAAGTGTTTGCGCCTACAGAGACTGTGCTCTGAATCCCCTGAAACCTCACAACACCATATAGTCCAACTCCCTGATTTTCCTGGTGGGGTTGAGGCATTTGAACTTTGCGCAAAGTTCTGTTATGGTATTACAATCACTCTTAGTGCCTTCAACATAGTTGCTGTGAGATGTGCTGCGGAATACCTGCAGATGACAGAGGATGTAGAGAAGGGAAACCTAACATACAAGCTTGAAGTTTTCTTCAATTCCTGCATACTTCATGGGTGGAAAGATTCTATTGTCACTCTACAGAGCACCAAAGAATTTCCTTCGTGGTCAGAAGACCTTGGAATAACAAGCAGATGCATTGAAGCGATTGCCTCTAAAGTCCTAACTCATCCATCAAAGGTGAGTTTGTCGCACATTTACTCTAGAAGGGAAAGAGATGATGAGTCTTGTAACGGAGCAGAGAGCCAGAGACATAAACCGCCAAGCAAAGGGTGGTGGGCTGAAGATATGGCAGAATTAGGCATAGACCTATATTGGAGAACCATGATAGCAGTCAAGTCCGGTGGAAAGATGCCATCTAGTCTCATAGGGGAGGCCTTGAAAATTTACGCAGCTCGATGGCTACCTAACATATCAAGAGAAAGAAATGTTAATAAGCAAGTAGCATCTGACTCGGATTCAGACTCAACCAATGAGATAACTTCAAAGCATAGGGTGCTTCTAGAATCAATAGTAAGCTTACTCCCAGCTGAGAAAGGTGCTGTATCTTGCAGTTTCCTTCTCAAACTTTTGAAAGCAGCCAATATTCTTAATGCCTCCTCATCTTCAAAGATGGAATTGGCCAGAAGAGTGGCACTTCAAATGGAGGAAGCAACAGTTAGGGATCTGTTAATACCCTCTATCTCATATGCAAACAGTACAGTGTATGATGTAGACTTAGTCATCACCATATTGGAGCAGTTCATGTTACAAGGGCAGAGTCCTCCCACTAGCCCTCCGAGATCCAAGCTGGGGTTTGAAAGGAGAAGGTCGCGGTCTGCAGAGAATATTGTCTTGGCGTTTCAAGAGAGCAGGAGGTCTTCTTCAGCATCACATAGCTCAAAGTTGAAGGTGGCAAAGCTTGTGGATGGCTATCTTCAAGAGATTGCCCGAGATATGAATTTGCCTCTTTCAAAATTCATCGCACTTGCTGAGGCCATTCCAGATTTCTCAAGGCTTGATCATGATGATCTCTACAGGGCCATTGACATTTATCTCAAGGTAAAATTACAAATTCATAGTATTTTAGTCAGCAAAATTAACCATAACTCTCATGGCAGTTCAATGTTAGGACATATTTCACCCTCCTGCTAGATTTCTAGGTTTCTTTATCATATTCTAGGATGTAGGTCCCCACTGTCTGTTAGATAACCAACTCTCTTGACCTCTGGATGTGTCAAGTTCACAAGTATTTGACAGTTAGGATTAGGCTGATCTGACAAATTTAGCATGAATTATTGTTAATAATCTTTTGATGTATTGAATTGCCACTCCAAGACTAATGAAGGGGTTCATCTTTTGATATTTGACAAAATATGAATTTCACCTGGTCACAAAATTAGCCCCCTTACCGTATGTCAATTGCTTAACGTATTATAGAATTAGCCAATTTTAATTACCAACACAAGATGGGCACATGGTGACAATTTTCATGAACGAACATCAGGCACATCCAGACCTAAACAAGAGTGAAAGAAAACGACTGTGCAGAACCCTAGACTGCAAGAAACTATCTGTTGAAGCCTGCATGCATGCCGCACAGAATGAGTTACTCCCACTGAGGGTGGTGGTACAAGTTCTCTTTTTTGAGCAAGCTAGAGCAGCCATGGGTAGTGGCAAAGTCACCGAGCTGCCTAGCAACATCAAAGCACTACTTGCTGCACACAATATCGATCCTTCAAGGCCAACAACTGCATTAAGCACGACTACTAGCATTCCAGCAGATGACCAATGGAGTGTTTCAGGCCTTAGATCACCAAAATCTAAGGTTTCAACACTAAGGATGAAATTGGCTGAAGATGATTTAGATGAAAGTGATCTGCAATCAGAAGGGCTCAGGAGAACTTCAAAGTTCAAGTCTTTCTGTGCTCTTCCTACACGACCAAAAAGGATGTTCAGTAAGTTCTTGTCCATCAATAGAAATTCCAGTGAAAAAAACTAGGTGAATTTTGTTAACTTCCAGAAGCAGATGGTAATTTAAAGTGTAACATATACACTGTCTTTTTTCTTTTTTTTCTTCTTTTGAAATGCCTTGTAATGTTTAGCTGAGAAGGGAAAAAAATTCTAATGTGCATTGGTATGTAATTTCATATAATAAGAAAGAAAATTTTGAGGACATGAGAGAAGATGAATATCTTTTCGTTGATCTCATTGTGGGAACTAGAAGAAATAAGGACTCTTAATTAGATTTAGAACAACAATTCTGGGACCAATGTTCTTGAGTTTGTCTATAAATCTGCAACATCTGCCGTTGTCTCCTTTCATCCCACTGGATTCTCATGACCTCTTCATTGATTGCGATTAGTTTTCGATTATTTTCGTCTGACTTTGTATTGTTCTTCCTGTGTAGGAATTCGAGGTTTGTTTATCTGTTTTTAGCCAATAAGTATCCGTTGTTGTTGGAAACCCATTAGAATAATCATGCTAGTCTGATTCTAGTTGGTCAGGAAACTTTTCCTGTGAGTTTGCTTGTCAGACTTGTTACGCTTCAAATCGTCCCCATCAAGGACACAAAATTTCATTAAAAAATCAGTGACCAACAAGACATATACATGAAGCCTAATACCAGCAAGCAATTTGGAGCAATTCTAATCTAAAAAATTACTCAGATTGGATTACTAGTGTCAAAATCGGTGCTAGGGTTTCCTTCTTTCTTTGGTGGTTTAAGGTTGGTTAAACCAACGATTATAGTGGGCAGCAACTACCTGGTAAAAGGGTTAGGCAGAAGGCTAGTCAGTTAGAGAGCATTGGTGTGGCCATCATTGAAAATTTCCACAACAGAACATGTTGCTTGTCAATTGCTCAAGATAAGTAAACGGAGAAATGATTGATTCTGTCCTGCCATTCCAATCTAATTATGCGCATGGAGAAGACCTTAGGGATCGCCATTATCATTCATTCCTAACCATTCATGATCAAATAAACAGCCATATACCTGCTAGATTTCACACGCCAAACAAGCTCTAGGTGGGAGGACGAAAGTTAAAAATGTAAGCAAAACGTAATGCTTGTGCTTCAGGACCTGAACTTTATATATTCGAGGTTAAAACTTCGCAACTCATGCTCTTTTTTCCATTTAAAGTAACCTGTTATTGGGCTTCAATTCTAATGCACGTTCTCACCGGTACTCATTAAATCAGGTTGCAACAGTAGTCTATAAAATATTTTACGGGGTTATGCAGGCATGAGTGTGACCATGTATGGGTGTGGGGTCGTGCTTGGTAGCATATCTTCATGCTAAATCAATTTCAAGGTTATCTACAGTTGGATATTGCTTGAGTCACCGCGTAGCCAGCTCCATGCTGCATTTAGAGTGTTCTGAGCTTCATCCTCAAATTAATGAAGCTTCCGATGTTTTTTTTTTTGTTTCCTTTCAAAGCCTTGTTTGTTTTTCAATACTCTTCTGATGATGCCAGGAGTTTGGACCATTTCATCTACTGCTTTTATTTTCTCACAAGCACACCATTTTGCAGAAAGATTTCAATTTTGAGGTAAAAGGTAGATGTAACACCTCACCCCACTAGTAAGATATTGTCCGCTTTGGCCCACGGGCCTCACGAATTTATTCTTGGGAGCCACGCGTGGCTCCAAAACGTGTCTTACTAGTCAAGATGAACATGCTCATATAAGACCCTCCCCAAGTTTTCACACGCCGATGTGGGATATTACAGTAGATCAGTAGCGAAAATCGGCAGCGTGCATGCGTAGCAGCACGCAGCAGTGTGCTGACGCGAGTTGGGGACTTGGACGATGGATTGTTCAAGGCTTGACGAAACAGTGCTGGAATGACACAATGAGACAGTGTCGAATTCGATAGCACTGATGAGATCAACAGTGTTGACAAAATCAGCAGCAGGGGCTGATGATAGGTCTGGACGATGGATAGTCCATGACTGGATGAAATACACTACTGGCACGAATGATAGCACGCATAGGCAGTGGTAGTGTGCATTGGGCAGATTCGGCAGTAGTGTACGTCAAAGATTCGGCAGGACATGGGTTGGTGTTCAGCAGGAATCCTAACTTGGACAATGGACAATCCAAGGCATGCAGACACCTATTCTGGCAGTATGGAAGTTGGCAGAAGGGACACTTGGCTTGTTGGGTGGCAGGCTATGGAAGAAGCACCAGTTTAGGGCAGTTTTCGGTAGTTTTCTAGGAGGCCAAACTGACCAAACATGGCCCATGTCTTGGGAGACAATTTTGATGTAATATTCCATGTAAATGGTTGTACATAAGTGTGTAGCATGCAATGTTCTGAAACAGAATACTTGTGCATAGCACACACACTAACGGACTTGTGTATACCCTTTATTGACGAGACTAATAAAGGTTGGGAGTGTTTTCTTGTAAGATCTTGTGTGCTTGGTTCTGTGCATCGTCACTTGTGTATTTCACTTGTCTACGTAACGGGAGAGAGTGTGGGAAACCTCCTGGTGAGGAAAACACTTAGTTGTTAGGCAAACACGAGTAAATCGATGAGGGAAAGGTTAAGTCTAATGAAACTAGACTATCGCGTTAGGTTTGTTTTTGAGATGAAAATTTGAGCCCGTGACAAAAAGTACATCACCATTATGATCACCTTTAGAGTAAAACTAATGTCGTTCTCTGGTTATGCTGGAGGGATTTCTCAATCTTTGGATAATGGCACTAAGCTTAATACACTTAGGAAATCCCATAATAGAGAATGACCTTCAGAGGAACAAAGCTCTATTCAATCCACGGATAAAGAATGACCTTAAAACGAAAGAGCTCTATTCAATGTCGTTCTCTTCCTGTATGTTTTTATTTTTATGTATATAAAATTAAGGATATAGTGTCCGAAAACCTTTCATGTTGTTACCCATTTTTGGGTTCCCATACAAAAAATAAAAAATACAAAAAATACATATATAATAATAATAATAATAATAATAATAATTATTATTATTATTATTATTTGGAAGGAATCCAAAAAAATAATAGGAGTGAAAAAAGGATGCTAGAACGCCCATAAAATGGCTAGAAATTGGTTGAGGAGGTTCGAAAATACATGAATTGAAATTTAATAGTATATTTGTAACTGGTGAGAGCCTTATTGACAAGGAAAATTCAGTTTGAGGAAGAAAAGTTCAAAATCAGATGTTTATGGACTCAATTAAATTTTTTCTAAGGTTTAATTGAATTTATGGAGGGTTTGATTGTAAGAAAAATTGATTTTTAAGTCAATTTAGGTTTTTATTGAAAGAAATTAAAGTTCTGGGGTCTAATTATAATTTTAAAGAGTTGATTTGGTCAAATCAGGGGCTTAATTGCATAATTATTGAAGTTTGATGGCCAAATAGGGACTTGATTGAAACAATCCGAAACCAAGGATCAAATTGAAAAAGGCGCTAAAATCAAGGGATCCAATTACAATTTTTCCCTGGGCTTGATTACAAAATTATAAAAACATCCAAGAACCAAGTCAGAAATATCCATTTAAAATTTAAAACATCCATTAAGTTTGGTTTTAACAGACCAAAAGCCAAATGGAGTTCTATCATAAACTTTAAAAAAAAAACAACTTAATTTTTGAGTTTTTTTCCATACTAGTATAGCTCTTTTTTTTTTGGATTAACATAGTTGAAGTGGTTGCGCAAATATAATCCACGCTACTTGAGACTAACATATATCAAATATAAAATTGAGGGACCAAATGAATATATGAACCTAAAAAAAAATGAAGTTTTTTATTTTTTTGACATGTGAGACCTATGTCTTAAGTTGAGACAGTGAGACCTATGCAATTAATTGATGATATATATAAAAATATATATATATATATATATATATATAGCAAATTATTAAAAATACCAAATAACTCTTTAACTAGATTTTCACCCCACTATATATGTTGTGAGTTGGATATTTTTTTCTAACCTTTAAAAATATAAT
>Ga0307515_10013706_pt1 | contig 15106 bp, 12 predicted proteins | sample 17_EM_MG_FD_194513 | JGI IMG/M metagenome (GOLD analysis project Ga0307515, IMG submission 194513) | Populus trichocarpa ectomycorrhiza microbial communities from riparian zone in the Pacific Northwest, United States - 17_EM | ecosystem: Host-associated > Plants > Roots > Unclassified | place... | reverse complement strand
CTAGTAATCAAAAACACTAAAATTTGACATTCAGACTGTCTGTGTCCACCCATTCTCTGTCATCTTCATCTGACTGAGCAATTTGGTGGTGTTGATGGCAAGTTTGAGGATGGGCTGGGGAGGAGGGGGCTTGATCTTGGGTATGAAGTTCTTGAAGAAGAACCTTGGGGTCTTGAGCATTCAGGAAGTCCTTCAAAAGTGGTTTCTTGCCTGCATATTTGACAGCATCAGTGGGACAAGAATCTGCTAGGTAGTGCTATGTAGCCTGGTAGCAGGTATCTCTCTAGGTAGCAGCTACCTAGAACCACCCCTGTCTGGGAAGATGCTCCCTAGTACCACCAGAGGGTTATAACCTACTGTATGAAAGTAAACATACAGCTACATAGCTGCTCAGTGGCTACCTAGCTGCTACCATTGCTACTGCTGCTACCACTCCCCACTGTCCCACTGATGAGGCATGCCATCATTTTTCAGCTGAGCCTTTCACTCATCATCCTCTGATTCTGCTCTTTTCCACAGCTCCTGTCTCCTTGCTTTCTCCTCTCAACTCATCCCTGGAATGAGTTGGGTGCTGCCTTTCCTTGTAGCTGCTGCCCATTTTTCTGTATCTATGGCATGAATGAGGGCCATAGTGTTGTCTGCTGTTGCACAAATTGCCTTTCCACCTGGGCTGATGCATTCGCAGGCAGTTTGTTGCTTTTGCTCTCTTGTGAATGTTATGGAACTGGGTTTCATGACAAGGGCTTGGCAGATATATCTTTCTGTACGCTACATGCACCTTATTTAAAGTATAGTGACAGGATGGGTTTGGTATTGGTATTCTATTTATTGTAACTTTGTTTTGGAAGGTAGAGTACTTTTGCAACTATGTTCACAAAAGTGCCTGCCCTCGAGTTCGCTTTCTTTGTCTACCACTGTGGTGAACAAAGGATAGACGTCGGTCCCGCGTCGGTCCCTTGTTCATATTGGAATTCATATGTCATGTATTAAGTATGACTCAGACTTGGTGCCTGAGTCATCAGATCGAGTCATGTACATACTCTTCACTCAGGGTCACTCACCTATAAAAGGGGCAGCCCCTAGCGGAGTTCGAATATCATCCAATCTTCACTAATATCTACTTATCTTAAGCATACCTAAAGAGCCCACTAGCAAGCCCATCTAATAGAGATAGGGAGTGCACAGGACAATAGGTTCTAAGAACTTAGATATTAATAAAATCAATGCTTACTCTCATATACTTCATATATCCCTACTATACCTATATAGTAGTACAAAGTATACTGTGATATGACTGAGGTGTCATAACCTAAAGTATATTCATATTACCATAAAAGGAAATGGTCTTCCTTTGTCACCAACTTGACAGGAGGTGTCAGCACCAACTTCGCATATATAAAAAGCGGATATATATTAATACTTACATAAGTATTACTTATATATCTGTGGAACTGAAATAAGAGTTCTCAGGTCTAGATCCAGGCTATTAGACATTTACTTTGAACCCTTGCAGGGCACATCATAACATTGGGGGGCCTCACTGGGAAATAGACCTGCTTATACATGCTGGACGTGTTATCTCATATTCCATCTGTCCTTCTATCATCAATCATGGCTTCTACATCCGAAATACCAGAAGCTGGTAATCCGGACATTATGGAAAACCCCTTTGATCTTCCACCAGAGCCTATGACAGACTCAAACCCAACAACTTCTACACCAAGAAACAATCGACAAAACCCAATGGATTATGTTGACGTTGAAACAAATGACCATTCCTCTACAACTGGAGATGCTAGAAGACCTTTCTCTTCTTTAAAGGAAACTAAAAGATATAATACAACAGTAGACAACATGGACACGGACGAACCAGTAACTATCCTATTTCTAAGGTTAGTCAAGGATGTAGCTCCAAGAGTACTGCGACTTCTGGGGAAAAAGCCATTTCCTAGTATAACCAATTCATCACTCGCCTGGACTGCATTTACTAGGAAAGTCTATGAAAACTTAAAGAAGGACCAGGAGGAAGAAGGATTTGAAGTAAGGCTTACTCTAAATTCTCTGGAAATTTGCTCTTCAAACAGGGATACATTATCATTTGAGGAACATCTCCATCATTACCTGTCACTCTCTAAGGAAGATCAACATAAATGGCCTGACTCAGAAGTCTTTTATCCATACACTATATCATCCATAGACACTATGGCGGTAAAGGAGAACATGGATGAATTCAGAAGAATGGCCATGGAAGGAAATCGAAGATGGAGATCACCAGGAACATTACTACCCAAAATATATCCAACATCTATAAATTGGAAGGAAGCGACAGTTCTGGACATAGTAAAGGATACCTTCCTGGTTATAGCATCACTACCATCTTTGGCGTTTGATGTAGTACAAGGAAGGGACTCTCATAATTCTCTAATCACTCAATATTTTATCGACCAAGAAAACAAAAGAAAAATTATCAAGCACATAGCAAAAGCAAGAGAATTCATACAGGATCCATATTTTCCACTTCCAAAATACGGAGTCAGTCAGCGATTACTCAAACAAGGAATGACAAGACTGGAGGCTCTAGCAGCCGCGGTGGTATTCAGAGTAGAAATGGAGGCAGTACTGTTGGAAATATTCCATCACTCTATTCCTACTCTCTCTGAGAGCATTTTCCAGACCAAAAGGAAGGAAATACCATATATGGTAATGCCCTTCTGGGAAAACATTTCCAAACATACTTTCCTTCATGAAATACCGCCACACATAAACACTAACCCAAGAAATGATCATCGAACTCAAAAAGCTAGATTCTCCAACACTCAACACTTACGTTCAAACATAGCTGCAAAGAATGTAGGAACTAACATTGGTTACAAAAACTCTCGGAAATCTCACTTGGGTCAGGGACGATTATGGGAATCTATCAATGGATCACATTACTTCCATAAAGGATCTCATGATCCACCTGTTTCCGAACCAGAAGAAGCCGAACATTCATTCCATCAAAGAAATGAGAAATCAATCTTTGTAGAAAGACTACCCGGATCGGAGGATTCTCAACAGGACCCTGATGAGGAGTTCAACCACTGGAGACCACCTTTTGGAGATCCTGACGATCCAGATGGCGATGAGGATGATAATGGTCATCATGGAGGAGGTCCCCCTGGCGGAGGACCACCCGGAAATCCTGGGAATAATGGGGGAGGATGGCATCCTTGAAGACCTGGTGGAGGACATGGATTCCCAGGAGGAGGACCACCAGGAGGACCACCTGGAGGACCATTTGGAGGACATCATCATAATAATCCTCGAAACCCAAGACAACAAGACAATGGTTTCAAATTTGAGAAAAAAATCAAGATATCGGAAGTACCTGAATGGGATGGCGACACTGATAAAATCCTTGAATGGCTCGATGATCTAAATCACTTATCATTCCAAAGCCCAAGAGTTCATGAGGAATTAGGAATGATTGCCCCTCTTCAACTCAAAGGATCGGCCAAGGCATGGTTCTATGCCCTCGAACCTATCACTCAAAGAACCATTCAGAGAAGTTGGGCGGACTTCAAGCTCACCCTTTCCACCTACTTCATGAATCAACAATGGTTTGACAAGATGAAAGGCAAAATACTCCGGATGTGATATCGACAAAAGGGTCATGAATCTGAAACCCCTAGTGACTACTACCATCACAAACTTAGAATGATTCAGGAAGTCTTTGTTCAAACTGGAACTGAAACCATTATGGAAATCATGAACAGAGCCCCTAAATACTGGTCAGTCTTAATTGACACTTCTAGGATTAATACACTGGCGGAACTCCAATATTACATCAAGTATCATGAAGATTCTCTTACTCACAATCCAGAAACGGTCACTTACAATCTGGAGAAGAGAATTAAGGCACTAGAATCAAGATCTTTGGGACAATCCTCAAGAACTTTTGAGGCAGAAGCCAACACTAATTTCATCAAAAAAGGAAAGAAATTCAACAATAGACAAAAACCTGTTGGCACCCATGCCAAATTTTCAGACTACCAATTCCCTAAAAATGACAAAATAGTGTCTAAAGGAAAAACTCCTGGACAGAAAGGAGCCTGACCCTGCAGACACTGTGGAAGCCTAAATCATTGGGACTTTGACCATCCTTTCACAGGAAAGGAGGACCGAAAAGCTAGGACTTTCATAGCTTCACTTGACACCGAGGCCCTTGAAGCCTATCTAGCCTATGAAAACTGTTTCACTGAGGAGTCAGGCTCAGACACTGAACAATCAAATAACCTTGATACCATAGAAGAAGAGGACAATCCTCAGGACATCTCTGACAATGAGGATTTTCCCTCCTCTCTAGCGTAAGACAGGAGCCTGACAATCCTTCCTCACCCATGGAAGCGATTGCACCTGGAGAGACTCTAGAGAGTTACTTTGGGCGAAACAACAAACAAAATAAATTAAGCAACAAACCACTAAATAATTTTATTCTCAGGAACTACAGACTTGGAGAAAACAAATACCCGGAAAAACAATGGGAAAATATTAACCCTTTCGAGGAACAGGAATTAATTCAACAGAAATTTTGGGAACTTAATAAATTAACTATCCACGATAGGAAATTTCAGGAGGAAATTCACAAATACTTACTTTTCGAGGCGGAGGACCGGAAGGAAGAGTCAAGAGCTTTCAGACAGAAAGCCCACTTTCCCTTAAGATTTACTCCCAATTTGAGGAGTAAGTCAAAATGGCAAGTACGATGGCATCCAAAGGCGGCACCTTTGGTTAAATATGCTTATCAAATATTCTACGGATCTATCAATCCGGTAAATCCATCTTTCAATCCTAAATTACGAGAAGCTCTACAACTTTCAAACTGGTGTTTAGTCTGCTGACTAACTAATAAAGAATGGAAACACTCAAAAGGAATAATCACTGCTGGAAACCAAGGAGGATGATGCTCGGCCAAAGTAGCTGACCCCCTTGTACCCCAATCAGCACCAAATGTTGTCAACCTCGCGGAAACTTTTGGAATGGAAACAGAAATTATTTGGTTCTTGAAATCATCTCCAACTGCCACACTGCCTCGACGTGCCACCACAGGAAGTGCGGCCTACGATTTATTCCCCTCAGAAATGGTGTCCATTCCTCCTCATACTCAACAAGTAGTCTCGACTGGACTTTCTTGTGAAATACCTTCTACCCACTACAGACAGATCATGCCAAGGTCTGGTATGTCTTCAAAACTTATGATAGACATAATTCCAGGGGTACTGGATAGTGATTACAGAGGAATTATTGGGGTAATCCTGCATAACAGCTTGGACAAACAAATCACTCTACACCCTGGACAAGCCATGGCTCAAATCCTATTCCTTCAATTAGGACGGTTACCTATTTCAGAATCCTCAAACCTTACTGAATCTGAAAGAGGGACTAGAGGATTTGGATCCACTGACAACAATACTTTTGCCTCGGAAGTAATCACTCTGGAACCAATAAAAGGAAGACCACCTGGTACAACCTTCTTAGGAGCTCAACCCTCCAAAGCAACAGTCAGGCTCAACTCACCAACTGGACTTTCCACTCAAATTGTTGTCGATTCCGGATCTAATATAACTCTAGTATCATCAAAACTTTTGGAAAGGATAAGCCCTTCTCCTAAACCAAGGGAAGGACAAAATATCAAGATCAACCAGGTGACTGGACAATCTTCCACTACTCAATATGTCACCTTAAACATTTACTTTGACACGGAACCAAAACCAGTTACCTTGAAACTAGAGGCTTACATAGTCAAGGATATGAATGCACCTCTAATTCTGGGAAATGACTTTGCAGATCAATACTCTCTCTCAATAATTAGAGATAATGGCTCTACAAGTCTAAAACTGGGGGATTCGGGACACACAATACCCCTGGATAGTTTGGTGGACAGTGCTTATCTCGATGTCAAAGCACTAAGAGTAGAGGCAATGGCTGCTCAACATCGAAGAAATAACCATCAAAGGAGACGTAATAGAGGACCAACTCAGGTAATGATCAAGGAGTCTACACTGGTACCTCCTTGGACAATCAAGAAAATAGCCATACAATTAACAAAACCTTTGGAACAACAAGGAATCTTCGTCCCACGCTCTAAGAATTCCTCAAAATTCCAAAATGCTACTTTTATTGATTCAATCATTACTAATCAAACCAACAGCCTTCACGTCACCAATGATACTGATACCCCATTACATTTGGATCCTTCAGATTCAATCAGTATAATTGAAAACGAAAACTACTATGATCAAGATCCTTCCACAGATCTTAATCAAGTTCAAGTATTCTTCAATTTTGTAAACTCGGTTTTAAAAGCAAAGGAACTGGAGATTTTGGAACCTGAGGAACAGGCCTATGAGGATCAACAACCGGATGCTTCCTTCGGCCCAAAACTAGCTGAAGTACCCGATCCTCAGGAAATTCCTTCACAGGAATTACTGTCATCGCTTGATTTCAATCCAAAACTCTTGGCCATTCAAAGAACTAAACTAGAACAAGTCATCAAATGAAATTCTAAGGCTTTCTCCTTAGATGGAAGAATCGGTGACTATTCTGACATAAAATACAAAATAAACCTTAAAGAGGGAGCGGAACCGGTATCAATGCCACCTTACCATGCTTCTCTGGAGAAGCGAAAAGACATTGACAAACAAATTGACAAATGGTTTTCTCAAGGAGTTATCCAGGAATCGGAGAGCCCCTGGGGAGCCCCTGTCATTGTTGTCTATCGCAATGGGAAAGCACGGGTATGCATTGACTACAGAAGGGTAAATGCAGTGACGGAAGCAGATGAATATCCACTCCCGAGGCAGTCAGACATTCTACGAACTCTGTCAGGCTCTCAATGGTTATCAACCTTCGATGCTCTTTCTGGTTTCCATCAACTAGAAATAGTTAGGGAACATCGACATATCACTGCCTTTCGCACCCACAAAAAAGGACTACTGGAATTTACCCAATTACCCTTCGGACTCAGAAATGGTCCCACGGTTTTTCAGAGAGTAATGAACAAAGTCCTTGTGAAATTCCTATGGCTTTTCGTACTAGTATACATCGATGATATAGTGGTATATTCTCAATCCTTTGAAAACCACTTACAACATCTTGACTCAGTACTCAGAGCTATTGCCAAAGCCAATATTACACTGTCACCACCCAAGTGTCATATTGGTTATCAGTCGCTTATCCTTTTGGGACAAAGAGTTTCTCGACTCAGAATTTCCACTCACCAAGAAAAGATTGACGCAGTAGATGCCATGAAACCACCTGCCAAGGTAAAAGAACTACAGATGTTCTTAGGTTTCATCAATTACTTTGCCATCTACATCCCATTCTACACTTGGATCACCAGACCCTTATATTGACTACTGTCAAAGGATGTTGAATGGGAATGGACTCCTATACATCAGGAAGCTTTCAATCTTTGCAAACTTGCTCTCAAGACTACTCCTATTCTTGGTCATCCAATGGACGGAAAGGGATATAGGTTATATACTGATGCCAGTGATTTTGGCATCGGAGCAGTTCTACAACAGATACAACCTATCAAGATCGGTGATCTTAGAGGAACTCAGCTCTATGAAAGACTCCATAAAGCCTATATGGCTGGTGACACACCCCCACAACTTGTCACTATAGCAGACAAGGATGAAGTGTGACCACACACCACTACATGGAATGACAACTTCGAGGAAACAGAGGTATTCATCGAAAGAGTCATTGCCTATTGGTCAAGACTTCTCAAGTCTGTGGAAAAAAATTATTCTCCAACCGAAAAGGAAGCTCTTGCCCTTAAATGCGCTTTGGAAAAATTTGAGCCCCTTATTGAAGGAGAAGTAATTACCGCAATTACCGACCATAGTGCTCTTACCTGGAGTAAAACATATCACAATGTCAATTGAAGATTAATGGGATATGGACTTACCTACTCTGCTTACCCCAAACTCAAGATCGTACACAGAGCAGGGAGAGTTCATTCTAATGTGGACCCATTGTCAAGAATGAGAAGAAGGATACCCTTCTTCGAACAACCTGCAACAAATGATCCTGACATCAATCTCTCTCAGGAATGGGATATTGACTTCTATGGAAGAATGAAAAGGAAATTCGACACTTGAGCTTCTGCCTTGTTCGCCTCCATGGAAACACCCGATTCCATTAACCTGGACATTGAATTACCAGATGAACACCCACTGGCTTCACTGGTTTACAATGCCTCTACGAAAGTAGAAACTCATTTACACGTTGATCCAAAGGATGTTCAAATCATACTTCAAGAATATCAAAACGACCCTCATTTTTCTGAAGTATTAAAATCCTTTCCAAAAGAACCTCCATTCCTATTCAAGAATTATCACAGGAATGTGGACAGACTTATATTCTTCAATGACACCTCTGGGAGGCATCGCCTATGCATTCCAATAACAATGCAACAGGATATCATTGATGAAATTCATGGAATGGTCACTGGCACTGCCCATGGGGGATTTGAACAAACTTACGGAAGAATAGCAAATGGTTTCTACTGGCCTAAAATGGGAAAGGACATTCGACAATTTGTGTCCACTTGCATAATCTGTCAAAAGATCAAACATGCAAGACACTTACCATATGGGTTACTACAACCAATTCCTATACCTCAACAACTGTTTGAAGTCGTGACCATGGACTTTATTGGCGAACTTCCCAAAAGCCTTGGATACGACGTGATATTTGTACTCATTTGCAAGCTCACCAAGTATGCCTTTTTCATACCTTGCAATGTCACCCTCACAGAAAGGAAAGCCGCTCAGCTTTTCTTTGATAAAATTGTGACACATGTTGGACTTCCAAAACAAATCATCTCCGACTGTGACATGAGATGGAGAAATATATTTTGGAAGGAAGTATGCGAAGCTATGGGATCCAAAAGAGCCCTTACCACGGCCTACCACCCTCAGGCTGATGGACAGACTGAAATTCTCAATCAAACAATCGAAGTCGCTGTCCGAGCTTTCATAAATCTCAATAAGGATAACTGGGCCTCACTTCTCCCATACCTGGCTTTTGCATACAACAACACTCCACATACTGCCACGAAATTTACCCCTTCGTATCTTCTTTACGGATTTCACCCTCGCGCTCCAATCAATCTTCTCACCAATGAATCTTCAATCAAAAGACCTAACAAGTATGAATTTAATGCACCCAATGCCAAGCAGTTTGCTGAAGATACCTCTGCGGTCAGGCTCACAGCAAAGGACGCATTAAAACTCGCACAACAACGATTTGAGAATTCATATAACAAAAACCATATATTCGTGCCATATATACCTGGTGACAAAGTTCTGGTAAACATCCATTCGCTTAAACTACCAGAATCAAAGGGAACTGGAGTGAAATTCTCAAGAAGATATGATGGACCTTTCGAGGTTACTGAACATGTCAGTGTGGTAGCTTATCAAATTCGACTTCCTCATTCATATGGGATCCACCCTGTTCTCAGTATTGCTCATCTTGAACCGTTCAGAGAAAACACTACTCAGGACAGACAGGACTTACCTCACTTGCGAGAAAACCCTAACAAATACGAAGTGGAGGAGATCGTGGAACAACGAAAAGAACATCATAATAGGTGATATCGACTTATGTACAAATGTCGATGGAAAAATTATGGCGTAACGGATGAATGGATTCCTGAGTCTTATCTTAGGAATGCTCCTGAAGTTCTTGAAGCTTGGAAAATTCAACTTAAAGAAAAGAAAGTTCGAAAATAATTAATTTTATTCCGGACTACGGAAAATAAATATCAGGAAAAAGAAGAAAAACCAAAAGCAATTACAAGCTTTCAATAAAACTGTTTATACATTCTCAAGCCTTCTTTCCCATATCCACCTTTCTGTCTTCTCCCTTCTTTACCCTAAGAAAACAGGGAATCGGGTCGAAACCCAATGAGGCATACTGGAGAGTTCCTTTGAAAGGAATATTGAGGCGATCGTTGGACTCGCTATCCGATATGGGAGACCGCCACTGGAGCGTGAGCACCTCCTCTCCCCACCGACCATTCTCGTCCAACATCCCTACCCTCCACTTCTCCACTGGGAGTCCACTGGCGTTCACTATGTAGAACTCGTTCCAGTGTTCTCCTACCCACTCCTCCCTAAACATACACGAAGACCATGGCTTGGTCCCCATACAGTTGTGTATGGAACCGTCGCTCATGGCCTTCATCCTCCAGGGACAATAAGTGAGAATAACCACTACGTCTGGACGTAGTGGCGGGGCTGCCAACTCCTCTTCAGTGAAGAGGAATCGCACCCTCTTCTGCTTGTTCGATCAATGATATCCTGGGAGGACAGTTAGTAGGAATACTCGAAGAACAACTATTCACTTACCATAAATATTTATCCTTCGGTTATCTACCACCCTGGCAGGAAGTAGTCCATTTGCAGCCATTGTCGGTTCGATCTATGGCAACACTTCTCTTCCAAATACTCTCGTGTGTTGGTGTCTTTGGCACAACCAACCCACGGCTTCTTCACCTCTCTTCCGAGGCTATTGACTACCCAATTGCCCTTGTGATGGGCTCGTCGATATTGTCTTCTGGAAAAGAAAAAAATCATTAGTTAACGGTTCACTAACTAATGGAACACTTACTTATTGCAGTTTCTATACCACTCTGGGTTCGAGTTCTTGAAGAAATTCCTGGGTTATCAGTACATTGTCATCCTGATTGAAGAAGAAACTCACCACCCGGATTTCTCCTTCACTTCTTTCACCTTTTCTGTGTACTGGTCATACACTTCTTGCTTGTCTGGGCCTGCCCAGTCGACTTTCGACCACTGCAGTGGCCCTAACTCCTTGAGTTGCCTGGGGGTTGGTTAATTACTGTGTGGTTCAACAACTGCAGATACTTACTCGGGACAATCCCTGGCTTCTGCTCCTCGCAACATAAATGTATGTGTCACAAATGCTGGACGCAGTACTGGTGTGATCCTTTTGCCATTTGGGATGGGATCGGGGGGTAGGAAGCTCTTCACTTCTATCTTGACTACCTCATATGAGCAGCCTTTAAGGTGTGGCTCATGTTTGGTGTGCCAACACCCAAAGTACCTGGGAGGTTGTCAGTAATATTACCATATCAGGACATCTCACTCACTGTGCCAGTACTTTCACCTCTGGCGGTGTGACCTTCTGTTCTTCTTGGAAGAACGCTTGAATGGAGATCTTGGTGGATCTCCCATGGTGATGACGAGGTTTGCGCTCTTCGGGCGCACTCACTGGTTCAACAAGAGTGGTCTTACTCTTGCTGGTATAACCAAGAGTGTTGGTGGAGTCGTTGGAGAAGTTTGTGGAAACCATTTTGCTCTTTTGCGAGCCCAACCCCTATCTTTTATACCACAACCCCTGTTTGTTCGCCAAACTTCATTATCTCCATTTTCCCACTCTTCTCAATAACTTCAGCCACATTCTCAACATTTTTATTGCGTTTGTCATGAAGCTACACTTCGGTTACCACCAGACACCCTCTTGGATCATCCGCCTCTGGAAACAAACTCCGAATTGTACTAGGAATCTAGAAGATTACAGCATATTCTCACTGCGGAACGGTTTCTGGAAACCTGATTCGATTGCCAATCACCTTCTCCAATTCACCCCTATCGCTGTTCTCAGCGCCTGGACCCTCTGCAGACCACCTCATGATATCATAAATCCCTCAAAACCCTCTTCTTAATTCTGGTAATGCTTAGAAATCGCACGCCACACTCTTTCGGCCGTAACAATCATTGGTTCCACTGGAACTTCGAGTCATGGACTACCTCCTAATGACAGTAAATGACTCTTTGGCATTTTAATCACATTGGGTTCTTCACATTTATCATGTATTCTGGACACCCTCACTGTGTGGAAACAGAGATAAGGACTACTCCTATTCTCTGGAACTGTGCCTAACCACGTTCCTTTTCACACTCATTCATGGATACTTGGCCGACAAGGGTGCTTCACTAGCTATAAAAGCCTCAGGGGGTATGTTCTTCCAAAACCCATCTCCAAAGTTACAAGGCTTCGATAGCTGGTGAGTACCCCCATTCCTTCACTCCACTTGCCATCCTATCCTTGGAAGTCATTCCCTAGGAATGGAACCCTGAGTCACAGTCTCCATGAACCCCCCTTCGCAAGAAAAAATCCTGCATAAGGTCTAGGGGAAAGGGATGTATGGTGGGGACAAAGATTATGATAAGTATCAGCCTTCGGGAGTTTTACTTATCCTCTATTCTTGGATCCCAAGGACTGGTTTTCCGTTTGGAAATCATTTGATTTCTTCTCCCTTTTTATCGCGCAGTTAAAAGCTGACCTCACTCTGCTTTTGCTGCAGGTAACTACAAGAATTGCTCTATTCTTGAAGAATTTCAAATCCTTTTAAAACCTACCTTTTCAAGTAAGCAGTCCTGGTGACCCCACCAAACTCCTCCTCTCCTGTTCCATCCGATCGCACACATCACATTCCTATTGTGATTGTTCCACCTACAATCGGGATGGCTAGATCCCCTTTACCTTCCCCCATCATTACAATTCACGACATAGTTGCTGAGAACCTACACACTTCAGATCTTGAAGACCATGGATCTCAGTCCTCGGAACTGGAGGCACTGGCTCCCAACCACACCTGGGTCAATGGACGGACCACTCCCTCCTCTAACTCCAGCTTTGGAAACTTCATCGGACCACTCCCCACGGGAGTTCCACTCGGCAACCAAAATCCTGAAGCCACCAGTTCTCAACAGTACCCCAGACCATTGCGAGAACTCAGAGAGGAACTTGTCCATGAACTCCAACAAACCTGTTGATTTGAAGGACCCCGTCGCCATGACCTACCTGGTGAGCTTCCTACATGCTCTTCCATTCAATTATCGGATCGGGCCGCTTCCATTCGGGGAAGCACATGATCTATTCCAATTTCCCAGCTCGCAAGAACTCAGGGAGATCGGGCAAGAGCTGGGACTCGACAGGCTCAACCAGAGGTTGATGGTATCCCTTCCCCACAATCCCTTGTACATGCTGAACAACTGCGCCACCCTTTGTGAGACTCTCATGTCTTGCTTGCCATGGACAGAGTACATAGGGTTGGCTGTGACTTTGACATCGATGATGTACCCATTTCATTACAGGTGGAATTGACTGGCAGAGTCTCTAGGGTCTCTTTCCACACAGGAGACACCGAATCGGTTTTCCATATCATCCTTTCCAACTGAAACTTACTATTACAAGCAGTTTAAGGATGGTATTATTATTAGAAAGGGCGACTCTTATCATGTCTATCAGAATCAAGCCTACATTCCCCTTGCATTCATTCCATGACTGGCCAATATCCCAATTACCCCTACGGCTGGACCTCCGGTATTGAAGACTATTGTATCACCTCAGGTCATCATCCAGCCTGCACCAGCTATATAGGTCATGGTTTTATTGAGCGCGAGTTCATTGCTCAAGCCACCGGGGATCCCAATTGGTTTGGGATATTGGATGAGTACCTTAACATCATTTACATGAATGGAGGAGGAAAGAACCTTCAGTGGCTTTGCAGCTCAACTGCCACTGTCGGGGACAACATTATGGAATGCGTTGATCTTACCACTTTATACTCTCAAATCGATGAACAAGGAGGACAAGTCTTTCACACCAAGAAGGGACTTCACATCACTATCCCTGAAGAGAAATGGATCAACTGGCGAACATTCTCTCCCACTTCCCAGAAGAAATTCACGCGAGTGGCCTGGGCCCAACTCACCCAATTCGACAAGACCGCACTCATGACTGGTCTAAAGGAGGGTAAGCTTGATGAATTATCCATATATTTCAACTTTGACAATAACGCTAAACATGACCAATTCTGGCAAAAAGAATTGGATTCAGTTTGTCGCTCTTACATCGAGCTTATTACTACCTTCAGCGTTTTCCACACCTATAATGGATACGTCATCCAGGAACTCGCTTACAACAATGAACCTCTTCAATTAAACAACCTTGCAAATTGGGAAGTGGAGGAGCACCCTCGATTCATTTTTCTTCCTTATTCCAGCATCATGATGCATTGGAGCCCTAGTCAACACAAATGGGAAATTGAGACCCATAGTGAGGACAGCCTCAGTCCGACTAGCTCCATGTGTTCCTCCAATGGAAGTATTTATAATCACGACTCTTCCTATTCTGTTCCTTCCCTCATTGATTGCGACAAGTATGAGGATGGGGAGATTATTGATTAGACGCATACATCAAGACACGGGGGGGTATGTTATGGAACTGGGTTTCATGACAAGGGCTTGGCGGATATATCTTTCTGTACGCTACATGCACCTTGTTTAAAGTGTAGCGACGGGATGGGTTTGGTATTGGTATTCTATTTATTGTAACTTTGTTTTGGAAGGTAGAGTACTTTTGCAACTATGTTCACAAAAGTGCCTGCCCTCGAGTTCGCTTTCTTTGTCTACCACTGTGGTGAACAAAGGATAGATGTTGGTCCCGCATTGGTCCCTTGTTCATATTGGAATTCATATGTCATGTATTAAGTATGACTCAGACTTGGCGCCTGAGTCATCGGATTGAGTCATGTACATACTCTTCACTCAGGGTCGCTCACCTATAAAAGGGGCAGCCCCTAGCGGAGTTCGAATATCATCCAATCTTCACTAATATCTACTCATCTTAAGCATACCTAAAGAGCCCACTAGCAAGCCCATCTAATAGAGATAGGGAGTGCATGGGACAATAGGTTCTAAGAACTTAGATATTAATAAAATCAACGCTTACTCTCATATACTTCATATATCCCTACTATACCTATATAGTAGTACAAAGTATACTGTCATACGACTGAGGTGTCATAACCTAAAGTATATTCATATTACCATAAAAGGAAATAGTCTTCCTTTGTCACTGACATTGACAGGAGGTGTCAGCACCAACTTTGCATATATAAAAAGCGGATATATATTAATACTTACATAAGTATTACTTATATATCTGTGGAACTGAAATAAGAGTTCTCAGGTCTAGATCCAGGCTATTAGACATTTACTTTGAACCCTTGCAGGGC
>Ga0307515_10013705_pt1 | contig 15107 bp, 11 predicted proteins | sample 17_EM_MG_FD_194513 | JGI IMG/M metagenome (GOLD analysis project Ga0307515, IMG submission 194513) | Populus trichocarpa ectomycorrhiza microbial communities from riparian zone in the Pacific Northwest, United States - 17_EM | ecosystem: Host-associated > Plants > Roots > Unclassified | place... | reverse complement strand
CGCACGCCTTGGACGACGCGATTGACCGTGCCTGAGGTGTTGGGATTGTCCGGCGTCAGCCCCAGGCGCAGAGACTCGAAGAAGGCGAAGATCTGCGGCGCCACGATATAGGGGAACAGCAGTTCGGCGTCGTCCGCCGTCTCCAGGCCCAGCACGCTCAACTCGTCGCTCTTGGCCAGCCCCACCCCGTCCTGGGCCGTGATGGCGATGACGCGGGCGGCGTCGTTGTCGCGCTGCAGCTCGCCGAGAAGATCCACGTCGTAGCTGCGCGTATAGGCGTTGTTGGAGAAGAAGACGACGATCAGGGTGCGATTGTTGACGATGGTCTTGGGACCATGCCGGAAGCCGAGCGGTGAATCGAACATCGTCACCAGGGCGCCGTTGGTCAGCTCCAAGAGCTTGAGCCCCGACTCCCGCGCCAGGCCCTGGAAGATGTGGCTGCCCAAATAGACCACGCGCTCATAGCCTTCGCCGGCCGCGGCCTGCATGACGGCGGCGCAGGTGTCGATCACCTGCTCGGTGGCGCGCGCGATGGCGTCGATCCGCGCGTCCATCGGCGCGATGCCGCTGAACACCGCCAGGGCCGCGTAGGTCATGCACGAGAAGCTCGACGTCATCGCGAAGCTTCGATCGTGGGTCGGTTCGGGCAGCTGCACGATGAGGCCTTGCGACCTTTGCGCGTAAGCCGCCAGGGCGCCCTCGGCGTTGCAGGTGATGACCAGGTGATGCAGCGTCTTGACGAGGCGGTCGGCCAACTCGACGGCCGCCACGCTCTCGGGGCTGTTGCCGGAACGCCCGAAGGACACCAGCACGGTCGGCGTGTCGGTTTCGAAGTAGAGCTGCGGGGCGCAGACCAGGTCCGTCGTCGGGATGGCCTCGACCCGGCGGCCCAGACGCGTGGACAGGACCGGCGCCAGGCATTCGCCGATGAAGGCCGACGTGCCCGCGCCGGTCAGGATGACGCGCAGCGACGGCAAGGCCAGAAGCGGCTTGAGAAAGGCCTCGATCTCGGCCCGGCGCGCCATCAGCAGGGCCTGGGTCTCGCGCAGCATGGCAGGTTGCTGCGCGATCTCGCGCGCGGTCCAAAGACCGCCCAGCTGGTCCAGCGCGGACTCCGTGAGGCCCAGATGAGTGACGTCAGACATAGGCATACTCCGGCTCAGCGGTAGAAGCCGCGCGATAGGCCTCCAGCGTGGCGCCGATATGGGCGATCACCAGATTGGCCGGGCTGGGCGTCAGGTCAGCGTTGCGGACGGCCGCGTAGGCGTCCGGCAGGTACTGACTGATCAGCGCCAGAGGCGGGCTGTTTTCGGTAAGGTTGGCGAACATCACCTCCTGGGCCGCGGTGATCTGCGCGTCGGGCCAGTAGTAGCGTATCCGATCGGAGAGACTGTACTGCAGGTCGAACTGCAGGTCCGCGCCGGTGGCGTGATAATATTTGTCCCAGTTGCGCGGATCAGCCTTCATGCGTTCGATGGCGATGTGGCGGAACCGCGAGGCGCGATCCTCGCCGACCCATTCGCGCTCGATGGCGTCCAGCGCCCAGAAGGCTTCGCGCAGCGCGAAGGTGACGCCCGGTCCGACCTTGAGGATGGCGAAGTGATCCTCGACCAGGGCCTTGAGCGCCTTGGGCGTCTGGTAGTCGGTCGAATGGGCTTCGAAGACGATATGCGGCTGATCGTCGAGCGCGTGGCTCAAGGCGACCGCCTTGGCGCGATCGTAGTCGATGACCTTGTGGTGGTCGAACTCGACGCCCGGCTGGACCACGGCGGCGATGACGCGCGGCCAGGCCTTCGACAGCCCCTCTGCCGCGAAGATCGCGCGATGGGCCTCGATCGTGGCGAGCGCCGCCTGCGGTGTCGTCACCTCCAGCTCGGGCAAATCCTCGGCCGCGCCGCCGGGCACAGGAACCTCGGTGCCGATGACATAGACGCAAGGCTCGCCGCCGACGCGTCGCTGCGTGGCTTCGGCGATGGCGATCAGCCGCGCCGCGCGGCGAGCGACGGTGTCTTCGGGCAGAGGCGTCGGATCGTCGGCGCACGACATGGAACAGTCGGCGTGGATCTTGCGGAAACCGGCGGCCACATACTGTTCGATCAGCACCTCGGCCTTGGTCATGGCCTCGTCGGCGCCAAGGCTGGTCCAGGGGTTGGGACCCAGGTGGTCGCCGCCCAGCAGGATACGCTCACGCGGCAGGCCAACCTTGTCGGCGATGGCGTGGACGAAGTCGCGGAACAGGTCCGGCGTCATGCCGGTATAGCCGCCGTCCTGATTGACCTGGTTACAGGTGGCTTCGATCAACACCACGCCGACGCCGGCCTCCAGCGCATGGACGAAGGTCGCCTCGATGACCAGGGGATGGGCCGAGCAGACCGAGTAAATGCCGCAGGCCTGACCGGACTTATGCCGGGCCACCAGATCGAGCATCGCCTTCATGGGGAACCCTTCGCTGAACAGAAGGCAACCTAACGCAACCCCAAACATAGCGCAACCAAAGCAATGAAAACGAAACATACAAATTTCGTTTCGACTCACACCCACCCCTTTGAAAAAGGAGCGGTCGCTGCAGGCAACGACCGCTCTGAGGGGGGACGAGGAGCGCGTCCTAGGACAGGGCCAGGAGCGCCGAGGCTATGACGGCCAAGGCCAGGCCGATCATCTTGAGCTCGCCGGGCACGACCCCGGCGATGAGGAGCGAGATCACCGCTGTCACCAGCGGCCCGCCGGCGTTGGTGAGCGGCGCGACCACGATCGCCTTGCCGTATCGGAAGGCGTAGACCAGGGCCAAGGCGCCGACGGCGTTGAGCGCCTGGATGGCGGCCGCCAGCCACGGCCCGTCCCAGCCCCAATTGATCGGCTTGGAAAAATCGGTCATGGCCAGGGCCACGGGCGCCACGAGCAGACCGCTGATCATCATGTAGAAGAAGATGCTTTCGGCGCTCATCCGCGCGTTGGCCAGCTTCATGAAATAGGCCTGCACGCCCCAGCAGAGCATGATGATCAGGGCCAGCGGGAACCAGGTCGAACCCTGCGCGAACGAAAAGCCCTGCGGCGAGAAGTCGAACAGGGGCAGGGCGGCCAGCGCCAGCACCACCCCCAGCGCGCCAAGCTTGGTCGTGCGCTCCTTCAGCAGGACGAAGGACATCAGGATGGTGACGAGGGGGGACAGCGAAATGATCGGGAAGATCAGATAGGCCGGCCCCTTGGAGACCGCGTAGAAGAGGATCATCTGGCCGCCGGCCCCGGTCAGGCCGATGAGAAGGCCGTAGAAGATCGACCTTGGATCGCGATCAAGCTTCCACTTTTCCCGCTGCATGACGATCACCGCCGGCACGATCATGGTGACGGCCCAGACGCAGTAGACGAGCGTTTCGGGAAAGCCGCGCTGGGCCGAAATGCCGGCCAGCGCGCCCCACACGCCCCACAGGGCGACCGTGATGAGCGCGAACAGCAGCCAACGCCGGGGCGCGACCGGAACTCCAGCGGAAGCGGCGGCGGGGGTGTCGGTCATGCGCGGCCGCCTTTCGTGGGGACGGCTTCGATGAGCAGGAACTTCTCGAACTTGGCGGGGATGCGTGCGGTCTTGGCGGTCACGGCGCCCAGGTCCTTGCCGTTGTAGTAGTCGGTCAGGCGGTAGACGCCCTCGCCCAGGCCGCGCAATTCGACCTGTCCGTCCCATTGCGGAGCGTAGAAGGCGTAATAGAGCCGGCCGCTTTTCTCGATCGCGTGGGCCTCGGGCTTGTCAAAGCCGATGTCGTAGAGCTCGCCCCGGTACTGGCCCTTGGGGAGCATCTTGGCGTTATAGAGGTCGGCCCATTTGCGCCACACCGCCTCGCGCTCGGGCGTCAGGCGGAAGTTGGCGTCCTTGCCCCGGCCCTCGTTGGGCCAGGTGAACTTGGTCGAGATGACCGCGCCGACGCCGACGCTAGAGGCGAAGTCATTGCCGCCGTCGCTCAGCTCGACATGGTCGCCGGCATAGGCCGCGTCACGCCCCATCAACGCCTTGAGAGACTTGCCCTTCAGGCGCACCTGCCAGGACGACAACGGATCCGAGGCCGGCGCCTGGTTGGTGTAGGGCAGATTGTGGAAGGCGTAGGACGTGCCGCAGGGGCAGAACTCGACCACGGCGTTCGGATTGACCTCTCGCGCGGTGTCGTAGACCAGCTTCCAGAAGTCCTGGAGCTTCTCGACGGACTCCTCCGGGCGCGCATGATTGTGGGCCGGATTGTAGCAGGGCGCGACGCCGTTCATGTGCTGGCCGTCGAGCTTCAGGCCCTCGTAGCCCCACTCGCCGATGATCTTCCGGACCAGCTTCTGCGTATAGTCCCGCGTCGGCTGGTACGCCGGGCACAGATAGAAGGCGTTCCACCAGGTGACGTTCTGCACCGCGCCGTTGGCGTCCAGTAGCAGCATGTCGGTGTGATCATGCAGCAGGTCCGAGCCTGGATCGACAGCGAGAGGCGCCAGCCACAGCTTGGGCTTGAGGCCGGCGGCCCGGATCGCTTTGACGAACGCGACCATGTCCGCCTCGGTGCGAAACTTACGCGGATCCAGGTTCCAGTCGCCCTCGTTGGTCTGCCAGCCATCGTCAAGCACGGCCCACTTGAAACCGAGTTCCTTGACCTTGCTGTAGGTGCCTTCGATCTCGGCGACATTGAAGTTGCGGTCGTACCCCCACGCGCACCAGATGGCCTCATAGGAGCCCTCCGGCGCCTTCGGGGCCGCCAGGCCGCGGTCGGCCATCACGCGGCGATAGGCGTCGAGCGTGGTGTAGTAGTCGCGCTGATGGACGGCCACGAAGGCGTCGAGCGAAGCCAGGGTGTCGCCGGGCTTCAGCGTCACCGCCCTCGCCTCCTCCAGCGCCACCGACGCGCCGGTCGATGAGGCGATGATCGGCAGCGAGACCAGTTTCGGCGTCAGCTCGATGTGGCCCACGGCGATACCGGCGTCCGGTCGCCAGACATCGGCGACCGGCGTGCCGGATCCATAGTCGGAGGCGTTCATGCCCATGAAGTTGGCTTGCTCGAAACCGTCCTTCACCGGCTGCACCCAGTCGCGGCGGTCGTCGTGGGTCGAGCCCGACCAGGACCAGAACCCCGCGCCCGAGGACTTCAGCGTGTGAGCGCCGATCCGGTAGCGCTCGACGTCGAGCGGCCGGCCACCTGTGTTGCGCCAATTGACCGTCACGAGCGCAAAGCCCGGATAGCGTTCGTAGAAGGTCAGGCTGACGGTCTTTTCCAGCCCCTCGGCGGAGACGCCGCGCACGGTGTGGCGCACGCCCCTGCCATGGACGTCGCTGATGGGAGCCTGGCGCTGTTCGGCGAAGGTGAAGCGGTCGACCACCTGGCCGCCCTTCAGCGTCACCGTTTCGGACGGCGCGAAGTCGGTCAGGGGCGCGGCTTGGCCCGCGAGGCCGGAGATCAGTCGGCTGTTCAGGGCCGCGTCGAACTCCAATGTCAGGGCTGAATCGCCAACACGCGCCACGGACACCGCGGCCCACGCCCGGTTCGCGCCAAGCGCTCCGGTGGCCAGAACGGTCCCACCGAGAAGGCCCAGCAGGCCACGCCTGTTCACAAGCGGTTTGGTGATCACGCGCGGCCCTCTCCCAGGTACAAAATGATCTTGCATAGGTGATTTTTAAAAGGCAAACAAAAACACATACAACCGAAACAACAAGTTTCGCTTTCGTTGTTTTAGGGTGCGCTTTAAAAGGGTGGAGGTGGTCGTGAGGCTCAACAGGCGTTTGCTACTCACCCTTGCGGCGCCACTGGCGCTCCTGGCTTGCGCGCCGCTGTCGGCCCATGCCGCGCCCAACACCGAGACCTATAGCGTCACGGACTTCGCACGGGTGCGAAAGTTCGACTCCCACGTCCACATCAACGTCAAGGACGGGGCGTTCCTCAGTCAGGCGGCAGCCGACAATTTCGAAGTGCTGTCGATCAATGTCGACTATCCCGCCTTCCCGTCGATCGACGTTCAGTCCGACGCGGCCCATCACTTCTCAAAGGTCGACCCGAAACATTTCCACTATGCCGCCACCTTCTCGATGAAGGGCTTTGGGACCGACGGCTGGGCGCAAAGGACCAACGCCGCTCTCGATGCCGAATTCCGACAGGGCGCCTTGGCCGTCAAGGTGTGGAAGAACGTCGGCATGGTCGAGCGCGACGCCAAGGGCCAGCTCATCTTCATCGACGACAAGGGCTTTGATCCGGTCTTCGACCACCTGGCGGCCAAGGGCGTACCCCTGATCGCGCACCAGGGCGAGCCGTACAACTGTTGGCTGCCGCTCGAGCAGATGACGACCAAGAACGACAAGGCCTATTTCAGCGAGCATCCGGAATACCACATGTATCTCCACCCGGAGATGCCGCGCTACGCGACGCTGATGGCCAAGCGCGACAGCATGGTCGCGAGCCATCCCAAGCTCGCCTTCGTCGGCGCGCACATGGCCAGCCTCGAATGGAGCACCGACGAGGCCGCGAAATTCCTCGACGCCCACCCAAACGCGGTGATCGAAACGGCCGCCCGCATGGCCCAGATCCAGCACCAGTCGGTCCGCGACTACGCCAAGGTGCGCGCCTTTTTCATCAAGTATCAGGACCGCATTCTCTACGGCACCGACCTGACGCTGAACCCCGGCGACGACGCCGAGGGTTTCAAGAAGGTGGCGCACGATTACTGGACGTCGGACTGGACCTATCTGGCCACCGGCGAGACCCAACACGTCGACGACATTGACGCCGATGCGCGCGGGCTGGCCCTGCCCAAGTCGGTGATCGACAAGATCTATTTCAGCAACGCCCAGCGCGAGTTCCTCGCCAAGCGCGCGCACTGATCGTAAGGGGGCTCCATGACCGTCCGTTTCCTGCTTGCTTCCGCGGCCCTCGCGGGCGTTCTAGCCCTGTCCATGCCCGCCCTGGCCCAAGTCGCCTCAGGGGCTGACCCTCTGGCCGCCACGGGCAAATGGTCGATCCCTGAGCGGTCCCAAGCGCGCACGCCGCCCATGGGCTGGAATTCATGGAACGCCTTCCGCACCGAGGTCGACGAGGCCAAGGTCGTGGGCGCCGCCAAGGTCCTGGTCGATAGCGGCCTGTCCAAGCTGGGCTACACCTACGTCAACATCGACGATGGCTGGTGGCTCAAGCGCCGACAGTCGGACGGGCGTCTGGAGATCCGCACGGCGATCTTCCCGTCGGCGCAGGTCAAGGGCAAGGACACCAGCTTCCGCCCCTATACCGACGCCCTGCACAAGATGGGCCTGAAGGCCGGCATCTATACCGACATCGGCCGCAACGCCTGCTCGCAGGCCTATGATCTGCATTCCCCCAACCTGCCCGAAGGCACGACGGCCGAACGGGAGGTCGGACTTCAGGGCCATGTCGATCAGGACATCGCCCTCTATTTCAAGGACTGGGGCTTCGACTACATCAAGGTCGACGCCTGCGGCATCAATGTCTACGGCCCCGGGACCGACATCGTGCGCGAGCACGCCTACGCGGCCGTGCCACCGCTGATCGACCAGGTCTCCATCAACCGCACCGACGTGCCCGCCGTGCGGGCCCGATACGCCGAAGTGGCCCAGGCGCTGAAGACCTACAATCCGGACGGCGACTACATCCTGGCGATCTGCAACTGGGGCTCGGCCGACGTCAGATCCTGGGGCAAGGATGTCGGTCACCTGTGGCGCACCAGCGGCGACATCACGCCGACCTGGACGCGCATGCTGCACAATTTCGACAGCGCCTCGACCCGCGCCCTCTACGCCAAGCCCGGCGCGTGGAATGATCCGGACATCCTGTTCATCGGCCATGGCGAATTTGATCAGGACCACCTGACCGAAGCGCGCTCGCACTTTTCGCTGTGGGCCATGATCAACGCGCCGCTGCTGATCAGCTACGACCTGCGCCAGGCGCCGAAGAGCCTTATGGACATCTGGGGCAACGCCGACATCGTGCGGCTCAACCAGGATCCCGGCGGCCATCAGGGCGTGATCGCCTACGCCTCGGACGACGTGCAGATCATCGTCAAGACCCTGGCCAACGGCAAGAAGGCCGTGGCCCTGTTCAACCGGGGTTTGGGCAAGGCCGACGTGACCCTCACGGCCGCTCAACTGAAGTTCGCTGACAACGCACCGGTTCAGCTCAGGAACCTGTGGGACAAGACCGCGCCGACCGCGTTCACCGGCGAGACCAGCTTCACGCTGGAGCCGCGCCAGACCCTGGTCTTCGAGGCCTCGGGCACGCGAGCGCTCGGCGACGGCGTCTATCTGTCGGAAATTCCGGGCGACGTGAACGTGGCGGTCGATGGCGTCATCGCGCCCGAGCCCGATCCGGTCGTTCATCGCATGCGCAACGCCTGGGGTGAGACCCGCGGTTCGGGCGAGCGCCCGACCTATGCCGGCTGGGGCGGCGCCCAGGCGGACGCGACCCCCTATGACCAAGCCCTGCGCATCGATGGCCAGGGCTTTGACACCGGCATTGGCGTACTGGCCAACTCCCGCATCGAAGTGCGCAACACAGCCCATTCACGCTTTGAGGCGCAGGTTGGCGTGGACGATTCCACGCGTAACACCAAGGACAAGGTGCGCTTTGCCGTCTACGGCGACGGCAAACTCCTGACCGAAAGCCCGCCCATGGGCCTGGGCGAGGCCCCGCGCCCGCTCACCGCCGACATCAAGGGCGTGCGTATCGTCGAGATCGTCGCCCGATCGGCGGCCACGACCAGCGATCTGCCGCTCGTCGTCGCCTGGGGCGACGCCGCTCTGCGCCGCTAAACAGGTCAGGCCTTGTAGAGGCTGATCCCAAGACGCTCCGCCGCCTGGTCGATATAGTCCGGAGCGGCGGCGTCGGTGATCAGCACGTCCAGGTCACCGACATCGATGATGCGGTGCAGGCAGACCTTGCCGAACTTGGACGCGTCGGTGACCGCGATAACCTCGCGCGCCGTCTCGACCATCTTGCGGTTCAACTGCGCCTCGGCTTCGTGATGCGTGGTGATGCCGCGCTCGACGTCGAAGCCGTCGACGCCCAGGAACAGCTTGTCCAGCAGCAGGTCGTCCAGCGCCGCGACGGTCTGGGCGCCATAGAAGGCCATGTTGCGTCGACGCAGTTCGCCGCCCAGCATGACGATCTTGATCTTTCGCTTCTGGTTGAGGACGCTCAGGACATCGAAGTCGTTGGTGACGACGGTGATGTCTTCCTCGTCCGGCAAGAAGCGCGCGATCTGAAGGGTCGTCGTGCCAGAGTCCAGCATGATGGAGTCACCCGCCTTGACCATGCCGGCGGCCAGCTTGCCGATGCGTTCCTTTTCCTCGGTATGGCTGACGCGTTTGGTCTCGATCGCCGGTTCAACGCTGGCATTGACCACTTCGGAGGCGATAGCGCCGCCATAGGCGCGTGTCGCCACGCCGTGTTCTTCGAGGTAGTGCAGATCCTTGCGGATGGTCTGCATCGACACGCCGAACTGTTCGGACAGGGGCGTGACTTGAACGCTGCCGCGGGTTCGGAGCATGGCCGTGATTTCGCGGCGGCGTTCGGACGTGTCGCGCATCACCTTAACCGAGCCATCCGCCATAAACCGCATCTCCCGACCCGACCGCAACGACGCGGCGCGACTTTCGGTATAGCGCGCATCAGCGCGCCTTTTAAGCGTTTCATCGTCAATCGTACGACAAACCTGCCGGCGCCACCCCGCCGCGCGGCCTATTGTGACGCTTTGGCATTTCGATCCGATAGAAACCGAAGGCCGACCGCCGAGCCCTCCGACAGGCGCAACAAGCGCCCCAGAGCTTGGTTTGAGCCCCCGCCTTTTCCAGTCGCCGCCTGCCGGGACGTGACGCTGCCTGGCACGCCCTCCGACGGATACCGGGGTCAGCTCAAGATGCGCTGATCGAAATCCTGCCGTGAGGCCTCTACCTGCGGCAACATTTCCACCGTCCAGTCATAGAACGCCTTCAAGGGCGCCAGCAGCGTGCGGCCCAGCGGCGTGATGGCGTACTCGACGGCGACCTGCGACAGGGGGATCACGCGGCGCGAGACCAGGCCGTTTCGCTCAAGCCTGCGCAGGCATTGGGTCAGGGCCTTTTGCGTAACGCCGCCCACATGGCGCTTGATGACATTGAACCGGAGCGGGCCGAGGTCGAGGATGTTCAGGACCATCATCGACCATCTGTCCGAGATCTGGTCGAAGAGCGCACGGCTCGGACAGTCGGCTTCGAAGCACGGGATCTGGCGTTCTCTCACGCTTGGTATCCTGGGATATACCTGGCCACTTTGAAGTACCTAATTGACGCTAAGTTTCTGAAATATACTTGGAAGGCCGTTATCACAACGGATTTCCAATCATGCCCTTGACCGACACCAGCGCGCTCTTTCGCCCCTTCTCCGTCAGATCACTCAGTGTGAAGAACCGGATCGTCATGGCTCCGATGACCCGCAACTTCGCGGCCGACGGCGTTCCGGGAGACGCTCACGCCGCCTACTACAGCCGCCGCGCGGCGGGTCAGGTCGGCCTCGTTCTCTCGGAGGGCACGGTCATCGATCGACCTGCCTCTCGCAACGACGCCGGCATTCCCTTCTTCCATGGCGAGGCGGCCCTGAGCGGATGGAAAAGCGTGATCGACGCGGTTCATGCCGAGGGCGGCCGGATGGGACCGCAGATCTGGCACACGGGGGCGGCGCGCGCGAGCGCGTGGGAACCCGATGCGCCGGTCGAAAGCCCCTCGGGCCTCGATGCGCCGGGCGTGCCGCGCGGCGAAACGATGAGCGAAGAAGCGATCGCCGACACCGTCGCGGCCTTCGCCAAGGCGGCCGGCGACGCCAAGCGCCTGGGCTTCGACACCGTCGAGATCCACGCCGCGCACGGCTACCTCATCGATCAGTTCTTCTGGTCCGGCTCCAACGAGAGAAGTGATCGCTACGGCGGCGCGTCCATCAAGGAGCGCTCGCGATTTGCCGGTGAGGTCATCGCCGCCGTCCGCACGGCCGTCGGCCCCGATTTTCCCATCCTCCTGCGGGTGAGCCAGTGGAAGACCCAGGATTTCGGCGCGCGACTGGCGGAGACGCCGGCGCTCATGACCGACTGGCTGCTGCCCCTGGTCGAAGCCGGAGCGGACGTTCTCCATTGCTCCCAGCGGCGCTTCTGGGAGCCGGAGTTCCCCGAGATCGACGGAGAGAACGGCCTCAACCTCGCCGGCTGGGCCAAGAAACTGACCGGGGCGGCGACGATCAGCGTCGGCTCCGTCGGGCTCTCCGGCGACGTCGTCACCGCCTACAGCGGTCAGGGATCGGACCCGGTTGGGCTGGAGCGGCTTGTCGAGCGGATGGAGCGTGACGAGTTCGATCTGATCGCCGTGGGCCGAGCCTTGATCAGCGATCCGAATTGGGCCGAGAAGGTCCGTGGCGGCGGAGCGGGGCTGAAGGGCTTCGAGGTCGCGGCGTTGGCTGAGCTCGTCTAGCGAGCAAGCGAAGATCTGGGGCGTCGTCGTGCATGTAATCGCAACGATGACGCCCTCGCACCGGCGGCGAAGGCGGCGGGTCTAGCTAGAGCGCGTCCCTGCCGCCTCGCGCCATCCGCCGCCCAGCGCTCGGAACGCACGAATGGACGCTCGCGCCGCTTCCGTACGGGCCTGGACCCTGGCGTCCCGAACGGCCAGCAGTCGCGCGTCGGCGTCGAGCACCTCGATGAGACTGACGACGCCGGCGTCGTAGGCGGCCTTGGAGGCGCTCCTGGCCTGAGACAACGAGACCTCGCCGTCCGCGAGGACCCGCTCCTGGCTTTCGCGTTTGACGAGGCTGGAAAACGCGTTCTCCACGTCCTCCGTCGCCCGCAGCACCGACTGTTGATAGGCCGCCAGCGCCTCGGCCTTCTGGCCGCGCGCCGCGCTGACTTCGGCGCCGACTCGGCCGAAGTCGAAGAGCCGCCAGCGCAGGCCCAGGACGCCCTGGGCCTGCGAGGCGGGACTTTCGAAAAGGGTGCTGCTCGTGGTGGTCGCCGTGCCGGCCAGGCCGCTCAGCGAGAACTTGGGGAAATATTGCGACAGCGCCGAGCCGATCCGCGCATTGCTCGCGCGAAGCCGCTGCTCGGCCACGACGAGGTCGGGGCGTCGCCGCAGCAGTTCGGCCGGACCGCCGGCCTCGGCCAGGCCGGGCGCGGCCGGGATCGGCGCCGCCACGGTCAGTTCGGCGCGATAGGTTCCCGGCTGCGTCCCCAGGAGCACGTCCATGGCGTTGAGCGCCGCGTCCAGGCCCTCCTCCAGGACAGGAATGCTGGCCTTGGTCTGTTGCAAGGCGCCCAGCGCCTGCTGCAGCTGGAGTTCCGCGGCGACGCCTTGGGCGCGCTGCAACCGGACCGTCTCGACGAGCTGGGCCTGGGTCTCCACCTGTTGGTTCGCGACGGCCAACCTCGCCTGTAGCCCGCGAATGAGCATGTAGGTGTCGGCCGCCTGGGCGGCGACCGCCAGCCGCGCGGCGGCGACGCCGGCCCGCGCGCCTTCATACTCGGAGCGGGCGGCTTCCTGGTCGCGACGCGAGCCGCCGAAGACGTCCAGCTCCCAGCCGGCGACGACATTGGCCTCGTAGAGCGCGCCGTCACGATCGAAGTTGGGCGTGGCGGCCAGAAGGCGCCCGGTTGGCGTCTGGGTGGAGGCATGGGCCTTGGCGCCCCGCGCCTCGATCGACGCCGAAGGCAGCAGGGCGGCGGTCGCCGCGCCCAGGCCCGCCCGCGCCTGCGTCACCCGGGCCGCGGCCTGGGCCAGGTCGAGGTTCTGGGCCAGGGCCCGATCGACCATCCTGTCGAGGACGGGATCGTTGAAGCCGCGCCACCACGCATCGACCGGCGCGGCGGGGACCGGCCTGGCGACGACGGCGGCCTGGCCCATGAAGGCCGGCGGCGCGGCGATCGTCGGGGCCACATAGTTGGGACCGATCGCGCAGCCGCCCAGCACGGCGAGGCCGGCCACCGCGGGAAGGGTCCGAAGGAAGACGGAGCGCATGGCGAACTTTCCAAGGGGAAGGATTTAGGAGTGACCAAATAATTATATCGTCACTCGTTTGTCAATCTCCGGACCCAATGATAGCGTGCAGGCATGAGCACCATCGAACCTTCGCCCTCCGCAGGGGGGCAACGCGGTCCCGTCGAGCACGGCATTCGCGACCAGATCGTGGACGCGGCCGAAGCGCATTTCAGCCGTTATGGCTATGGCAAGACGACGGTCGCCGACCTCGCCAAGGCGATCGGATTCTCCAAGGCCTACATCTACAAGTTCTTCGATTCAAAGCAGGCGATTGGTCAGGCGATCTGCGTCCAATGCCTGGACAAGGTCCTGGCCGCCGGCGAGGCGGGCATTGCCGAAGGCAAGACGGCCGCCGAAAAGTTACGTCGCTTTTTCAGTGGGATAGTCGCAACCAGCGCGGAGCTTTTCTTCGAGGACAAGCTGCTCTACGACATCGCGGCCCACTCGGCCGAGGAGCGCTGGCCCTCGGCGATGGCCTATATGGAAAGGGCCGAGGCGCTCTTGAAGGAGATCATTCTCCTGGGCCGCGAGACCGGCGAATTCGAGCGCAAGACGCCGATCGACGAGGTCTGCGAGGCGATCTTGCTGGTCATGCAGAGCTTCATGAACCCGCTGATGCTCAAGCACAATCTGGACGACCTGCCCGAGGCGCCGACCAAGGCCGTCAACCTGGTGCTCCGGAGTCTTGCGCCATGAGCACGAAGTGACGAGTTGACAATTTAGTCACAAGACTTCAGTTTGAGGACCTTCCTTCAAGGCAGGATCCTCAAGCCATGTCCCGAACCGTCGCCGCCGTCCTGCTCCTGGCCGGCCTCACGCCCTTGGCCGCCTGTGGCGGCAAGGCCGACGCCAACGATCCGCGCACCCAGCCCCCGATCGTCCGGGCGGCCGTCGCGGGTCCGGCGGCCACCGGCGAGCGGCGGTTCAGCGGCGTGGTCTCGGCTCGCGTCCAGAGCGACCTGGGCTTTCGGGTGGCCGGCAAGGTGGTCGCTCGCCTGGTCGACGCCGGCCAGACGGTGCGTCTGGGCCAGCCCTTGATGCGCATCGACGCGGCCGACTACGCCCTGGCCGTATCCGCCCAGAACGAACTGGTCGAAGCCGCCCGCGCCCGCGCCGTGCAAGCGGCCTCGGAGGAGCGGCGCTATCGCGGCCTCGTCTCGGCCGGCGCGGTCTCGGCCCTCGTCTACGACCAGGCCAAGGCCGCCGCCGATAGCGCCCAGGCGCAACTGGCGGCGACCCAGGCCCAGGCCCGCGTCTCGCGCAACGCCGCCGGCTACGCGGTCCTGACCGCCGACGCCGACGGCGTTGTGATGGAAACCCTGGCCGAGCCCGGACAGGTCGTGGCCGCCGGCCAGCCCGTCGTGCGCCTGGCCCATGCGGGGCCGCGCGAGGCGACGATCACCCTGCCCGAAACCGTTCGCCCCGCGCTCGGCTCGACGGCGGACGCCTACGCCTTTACCGGCGCCAAGGCTGGCCAGGCGCGGCTTCGCCAGCTTTCCGACGCGGCCGACCCGCGCACCCGCACCTATGAGGCCAAGTATGTGCTGAGCGGCCCGGCCGCCCAGGCGCCGCTGGGCTCGACCATGATCGTGGCCCTGCCTGGCCAAGCCGGCGGCGAGGCGGCGCGCGGCGTCGAAGCGCCGATCGGCGCCCTCTACGACACCGGCAAGGGACCAGGGGTCTGGATCATCGACCCGCGCACCTCCACCGTCCAGTGGCGCCCCGTGCGGGTGGCCTCCCTGGGGACCGAGACGGTGACGATCGCCGGCGGCCTTTCCGGCGGCGACCGGTTCGTGGCCTTGGGCGCCCACATGCTTCACCAGGGCCAAAAAGTCCGCGTCCAGACCGGAGCGGTCCAATGAACTTCAATCTCTCCGCCCTGGCGGTCCGCGAGCGCTCGATCACCTTGTTCCTGATCATCGCCGTGACCTTCGCCGGCGCCTTCGCCTTCATGAAGCTGGGACGCGCCGAGGATCCCAGCTTCTCGATCAAGGTCATGACCATCGTCAGCGCCTGGCCCGGCGCCACGGCCCAGGAGATGCAGGACCAAGTCGCCGAACCGCTCGAAAAGCGCCTGCAGGAGCTGAAGTGGTAC